>JGI24806J26614_1000586_pt1 | contig 11761 bp, 12 predicted proteins | sample Kansoi200umMDA_FD_26614 | JGI IMG/M metagenome (IMG submission 26614)
ACCGAATAATATTGTATATCATGACACGGTTTTTACAGGCAGCAAACAATTCAAAGAACTTTTTTTTCGCACGCAGGATAACGAATTGATGATGCATTATCAAAAACATCAATCCAATAAAATTACCGGTCAGGTACTGGGTTTTGTGGGCACGATTGCAATAATCATTGGCATCCGTAAAGTGTCCGACGGTGGTACCCAGAAAGGGTNGGGATGGGGTTTGATCGGCGGGGGACTTGCTTCAGCCATTACAGGCGGATATCTTACAATGAAAGGACAACAGCACCTGCAAATGGCTGTAACTTTATTCAACCAAAAATATCACCACGCAGCATTAGGAATCGGTGTGTCAGATAATACTGCGGGGTTGGTTTATAAATTTTAAAGTATGAGCAAGATCATTATCAGTGTAAAGAACCTGCACAAACAGTATGGCGATTTCAAAGCAGTGAAAGGTATCAGCTTTGATGTGATGGAAGGAGAGATCTTTGGCTTACTCGGCCCAAACGGCGCCGGCAAGTCAACCACACTGGAGATCATTGAAACACTTCGCATTAAAACAAGTGGTGAAGTGATGGTAGATGGTTTAAATCTTGACGATTCTCCCAATGAGATCAAGAAGATCATTGGTGTACAGTTACAAACATCGGGTTATTATCCAGGCCTTACATTGGTAGAACTGATAGGGCTTTTTGCCGGTTTGTATAATGAAGTGGTTGATCCGCTCGCATTGCTTGATACGGTAAACCTGCGCGATAAAGCCAAAGCAAAATTCAAAGAATTAAGTGGCGGGCAGAAACAACGGTTTTCGATAGCCACCACCCTGATCAATAAACCTAAGATCATTTTCCTTGATGAACCCACCACTGGACTTGATCCGCAGGCGAGAAGAAACCTGTGGGAACTGATCCGTGATATCAGGAAGCAGGGCACCACCGTGATCATCACCACACATTATATGGATGAAGCGGAAGTATTGTGCGACAGGGTGGCCATCATTGACAGTGGTAAGATCATCTCATTAAATTCGCCTGATAAATTAATTGATGAACTGGTAGCGAGTGGTTTTGAAAAACCGAAGGAAGTGAAGCAGGCAACACTGGAAGATGTGTTCATACATTTGACAGGGAAAGCATTGAGAGAAGAATAACCTAACTGTAATTTGAAATCTATATTTTTCTCTGCGTTAACTCTGCGCTCTTTGCGGCTCTGCGGTGAATGCAAGCTCAAACTCACCGCGGAGCCGCAGAGAAGCAGAGGTTTCGCAGAGAAAAAAATTAATTAATTGATCTATGACAATAGACCCACGATACCCAATCGGTAAATATGAAGAGAAACCATTTTCAAAAGAACAAAAAGAAAAATGGTTATTAGATATTAAGTTCCTCCCTGAAGAACTGGAACGCTCCGTACTAAACCTCGATGCTGCACAACTGCAAACACCTTACCGTGATGGCGGATGGAGCCTGCAACAGGTAATACATCATGTGGCGGATAGTCACATGAATGCGTACACAAGATTTAAGGTGGGATTAACAGAAGATAATCCTACCATCAAACCTTATGAAGAAAAAGAATGGGCAAAATTTCCTGATAATGAATTGCCGGTAAATTTGTCACTTACTTTATTGCATGCTTTGCACCAACGTTGGTATACTGCTATCAAGGACCTGGATGATGCGCAATGGGAAAGAACCGTTGTACATCCTGAACATGGCCGCCAGATGAGTTTGTGGTTTTTATTGGGATTGTATGCATGGCACGGCAAACATCATACGGCGCACGTTACATCATTAAGAGAAAGTAAAGGCTGGTAACATGGATCAACCAAGAGATTTGCGATGGAAAAAATTATCCTCAGAATATGTATATAACGACAGGTGGTTCAAAGCACGTGCAGATAGTTGTGAGTTCCCGGATGGCAGGATCATAGAACCTTATTATATAGTAGAGCTGCCGGATTGGTGCAATACCATTGTTGTTACAAAAGAAGAACGTATTATCCTGGTTCGTCAATACCGGTATCCTGTTGACCAGGTAACATTTGAATTGCCCGGTGGAGTAATAGAAAAAGGAGAATCACCCATTGATGCAGCCAAACGTGAAATGGAAGAGGAGACAGGATATACATCAGATGACATTGAGTTTCTGATGCAACTCGCTCCCAATCCCGCCATCAATAATAATACAGCTTATTTTTTTCTCGCAAGAAACGCGACGCCCACTGTCGCTACAAATTCTGACGCTTTCGAGGATATCGATGTAGTTTCTTTTTCAAAAGAAGAAATATGGCAATTGATACAGGAAAATAAAATGCAGCATGGGGTGCAGGTAGGACCATTATATGCAGCACTGGTTAGGTTAGGATGGTTGAAATTTATTTAGTCTGGAGTTAGAAGTCTGGAGACTGAAGTTAGGCCACCCCCGACTCCAGTCTCCAGACTTCTAACTCCAGACTTATTTACATAGTTACTTCACCAACCAAAAACACACTCCCACACACCAACACCATATCCTTCTTATGCGCATGGCTCAAGGCATTTTGTAAAGCAGCATTCACATCACCAAATGTTTTTCCAATCAACTCAAAGCGTTCAGCATTCAGCTTTAAGCTTTCAGCGTCCAAAGCACGTGGAATTTGAGCCTGTGTAAAATAATAAGTAGCCTGTTTCGGCAGCAGCGCCAATACCGCATCGATCTCTTTATCTTTTACCATGCCGATGATCACATGCAGGTGATGATAGTCTGATAGTTCAATTTGTTTTTTTATTTGACCGATACCATCTACATTGTGGCCCACATCAAGTATTACAACAGGATCATGATGTATCACTTCCCATCTGCCATGTAAAGCTGTTAACCGTTTTACATGTGGCAATGCTTTCTGAATGGTTGCTGTATCAATTTTCCATCCCTGTATTTGTAGTTGATGAGAAGCTTCTAAAACAGTCAGCAGGTTTTTGGTTTGATAAATGCCGGGAAGATCCAGTGCATATTTGTGATGATCATCATTGTGTTTATCAACAACCTCTACTGTTAGCAGATGGTGTTCATAATCCCAACCCGCTATATAATTTTTATCTTCTGCATACACAATCTGCGAGTCCGCCTGTGCGGTGGACAAGCCCGTGGCGATCCTTTCAAAAACAGGTTTTGTTTCTGCGATCACTTCACCGATCACAACAGGAATGTTTTTCTTAATGATCCCCGCTTTTTCAAACGCGATCTTTTCCAGTGTATCACCCAGCATATTCATATGATCCCACCCGATATTGGTGATGATGCTTAGCTCGGGTGTGATGATATTGGTACTGTCGAAACGCCCGCCCAAACCCACTTCTATTACGGCAATATCCACTTCCTGTTGGGCAAAATAATCGAAAGCCATTGCTACTGTGATCTCAAAGAAAGAAGGTTCGATTTCATCGATCAATGGTTGAATGCGCTGTGTAAAATCGGTCACAAAATTTTCATCGCACCATTGCCCGTTGATCTTGATCCTTTCCCTGAAATCTTTTAAATGCGGTGAAGTATACAAACCCGTTTTATAACCCGCTGTTTGCAGGATGGCTGCCAGCATATGACTGGTAGAGCCCTTACCATTGGTGCCGGCAATATGAATGGATTTGAATTTATTTTGAGGATTGCCTAATTCATTGCACAAGCGAATGGTATTGGTCAGGTCTTTCTTAAAAGCCGCCGCACCGATACGGCTGAACATGGGCAGTTTTGTAAAGAGATAATCTACGGTTTGCTGGTAAGTCATAATCTGCTGCAAATTATGCAACAATCATTATCCGCGGAGTTTGAAATTGAAAACAAGTGTCCCTGTTTGTTCCTCCGCTGTTCCGCTATTAAGTTTCAAACTGCGTGCCTTGCGCAAAGCAATATTCCTGATCGCTTGATTGGTTGTGGTCGTACCGCGCTGGTTAACGATGGCCATGGTTACATTGCCGGCTTTATCAACCGTAATATCTACGGCAACTTTTGCATTCTCATTAAAATCATCTTCAAAAGAAGGGAGTTTGGTAATACGCCTTCCATCCAGTCCGCTGCGGATACTTACACCACCGGCGCCGCCATTGCCGCCGTTTCCACTCGCCGCATTGCCTTTGTAACTATCTGAATTAGGATTACCATTCGGATTACCCTGGTCGCCCTTGCCACCCGCAATTCCCTGGTTCTTTATACCATTGTAACTATCTGCACGGTTACCGCTTGTGGTGGTACTCGTGCCACCTTTGAATACCGCTTTTGGTTTTGGTGGTGCAGGTGTTGGGTTGGTAACTACAGGATTATCTTTTTTTGCTTTAACAGGAGGAGCATTGATGGGTTTGGTAGCCGGTTTGGTTTCTTTGGAAACCGCAGGTGCATCACCATCAGCAGATTCGTCCGTATTGATCTTTGGCTGATTACTTGCCTGTTGTGCCGTTTTAGGAGGGGCGCTTTTTACATCTTCTGTTGCAGAAGGTTCGCCGGGTATTTGTGGAGCCACATCGCCCAAACCTGTTTCGCTGTTACCGAGATTCACTTCTATGCCTTCGCCAAAATCAGGAACAGGGATCTGTGGAAGTGTCCACTGCGTAAAAAAGAAAAGGATAGCCAGCAACGCACAGATCATCGCCGTATACGCCGAAGCTTTCATGTTCTTTTCCCGCTCGAAAGAAGCTGCCATGGACTGGTAATTGGTCATATCAAATGTACAGGTATCGGGGTTGTTTAGTTCCGATGTTGAAAATTACATAGAGAGGGGGTGGGTAATCCACTTTTGGGGTATAAATAAAGGTTAAGATTGGACGCAAGACTATCGGCCCGCATTGTTTCAATAGAAGAAAAACGAAGGAAAAAGCGTCTTCGAATGTCAGAGACTCTTCTTTTCTTCGTTTTTCTTTTATTGAAATTTTACAGTTGAGCGTTCCAGCTATCGAAAGGGAATTAATTACCTAAAGAAAGCATCGTACCCAAACCTCAACAACGTAGCCGTAATAATGATCATAAAGAAAACACGGATGAACTGGTTTCCTTTGGCGATAGCAAGCCGTGCACCTAAAATACCTCCCAAACCATTGCAGGCAGCCATAGGCAAAGCAACTTTCCATAAAATGGTTCCTTTCAGAAGGAACAAAACAATCGATCCGAAATTGGTGGATAGATTGATGAGTTTGGCATTGGCGCTCGCGTGTAAAAAATCAAATCCCATCAAAGTAATAAAAGCCAATACCAGGAAACTTCCTGCACCCGGCCCGATAAATCCATCATAAAAACCAATGCTGATGCTGATCAATAATGCATAACCGAGTTCTCTTTTTGGTGAATGCGTTTTATGTGTATGCTGACCGAAATTCTTTTTGCTGTAAGTATAAATAGCTACAATGATCAGTACGATAAAGATCACGGGCTTCATAAAACGGTTACTCACCAGTGTAAGCACTTCCGATCCAGCAAATGCAGCGATGAATGCAGTGATACACATGATGATTGCCAGTCGCCAGTTGAGTGTAACTTTTTTGAGATATTGAATGGTAGCGAATGTGGTTCCGGTGCATGCAGGGATCTTTAAAGAACCGATCACAGTGGCTACAGGGAATTGCGGTAGCAATACCAATGCGGCAGGAGTCTGTATCAAACCGCCACCGCCAACGATCGCATCAACAAAACCGGCTGAAAAAGCAAAAAGGCAAAGTAAGATAAGGGTGAATGTGGTCATCGGGTTGCAAGATAAGTATGCGGTAATAAATTTAGCGGCAGATTCGCAGATTAGATAAAAATAGCCACAGATGACACAGATTACTGCAGATCTTTTCTGTGCTATTTTATGTCATTTGTGCCAAAAAATGTTCTGCGGCTGTTTATTATTTAATCGTTCTGATTTTCATTCGCGCATTCGCAAGCAGCAATCCCGCTATCACCAATACACCACTGATGATATGGATATCAGTGATCTTTTCTCCCAATAGCCACACGGCTTCCAGCGTACTGAAGATAGGAATGAGGTTGCCGAACAATACGGTTCTTCCCGCACCTAATTTCTGTAAAGCAATGTTCCAGCAAAGAAATGCGATCACGGATGTTCCTGCGCCTAAGTATAAGATGATACTGAATAATGGCCAGCTCCATTGTGTACTATCACCCCAACCCAGTTCACACAGGAAAAAAGGAAAGAGCATGATCGTTCCCATGGCAAATATCACAAAGAGAAAATTCAGTGCAGATATGCCCTGCGGTTTCTTTCTCACGAATATATTATACACTGCAAAAGCAAAAGCACCCGCCAATACCCAGATATCGCCTGTTGAAAAATGGAAACTGGCAAGCACCTGCCAACTGCCTTTTGATATCAGTAAAAGAATACCGGCAATACACATCAGCATCCCCGCAATACGGAACGGGCCCAGTTTTTCTTTCAGAAAGATTACCGCAAGAATAGTAGCAAAAATGGGAGAGGAGGTGGTACCGATCAATGCAAGATTGATGGCGGTTGTATAATGACCGGCTATATATACACAGGTATTGAAAATGGTGATACCCGTTAATGAGGTCCAGAATAAATTTTTCCAGTTAACGCGTATGATCTCTTTTTCTTCGCGGTATCTTTTCCATGCAAATGGCGCGATGATGATAGTTGCCGTAAACCACCTGTAAAAAGCCAGGCTCACCGGCCCGATCTGTGTGCTCACGCCTCTCGAAATAATGAAATTACCGGACCAGATGATCACAGCGAAGATTGCGAGGAAGATGCCGAGGTAGGTGTCTTTTTTTTGTGTTGAGGACATTTTTTGTTTTAAATGTTGAATGTTAAATGTTGAATGATTTTCTATGAATGATTTGTAAAAACTGAATGCATTCAATTAACTCATTCAACATTTAACATTCAACATTCAACACAGTCAAGACGCATACAATTCTCCACCCGCAAAATCATGCTCATAATCCCCTTTGATCCTTTCCATTGAAGGATTAAAATAACCAAAACGCAGTTTAGGAAATTCTTCACGGATCAGTTCCATCAGTTGTTTTACACCGAGCATATCGCCGGTTTCGTGTACGCCTATCTTGCCCATGTACCAATCAGGATCGATATTGAAATTGCGCCACTGGATCATTTTGAGATCGGTATCGATAATGAGTTTGCGCAGCGCCTCATATTCTTCCACACTGTCCGTCATACCGGGGAATACAAAATAATTGATACTGGTCCATCCGCCATAACTGCTCATTACTTTCAGGCTCTCAATGATATCTTCAAATTGATAATTATTCGGGCGGTAATAGGGTTCGTAAATATGTTTTCTGGCAGAGTTGGTACTCACGCGTATGCTGTTCAAACCCGCTTCACACAAGGCTTTCACGGCATCGGGTTTGGAACCATTGGTGTTGATATTGATGCTGCCTTTATCGGTATGCTTACGTATTTCGATGATCGCTTCGCGGATCGTTTCCCACATGAGTAATGGTTCGCCTTCGCAACCCTGCCCGAAACTTACAATAGGGTAAGGCGCATGGATCAAATGCGGAACCGTGAACTCAACGATCTCTTCCGCCATCGGTTTGAACGTGAGCCTGTCCTGTGTAGATACAATCGTTTCTTCTTCCGGTTGAAACGAAATACACCCGATGCAATTGGCATTACATGCAGGTGATGTTGGCACAGGGCATTCCCATCTGCCTAAAGAAAAATTACGTGCGGCAGGACAATTATACGTCATGCAGCAATTCTCCATCAAATGTTTTACCAACCTGTTCTCAGGATATGCCTCGAGCAAATGATGCGCGCCCTGTTTGATCTTTGTGTCATCATATCCTGCGCATTCCTGGCGAATGTCTTTTTCAATGCGAACTGCAGGAACATAGTTTTTATTATGTAACCAGCCCACAGCAGTATAACAAAACAAAGGAAGTGTAGGTGCGTCAGCAAGTGTTTCAAATGCAGCGATGTACAAACCGGTATGTGCAGGAGGAATAAATGCGGCAACGGCCCAGCCTTTTTCGCATAAACGCATTTCACCTGTTTGAACATCAATACCGATACCACGACGGCCGGGCAATTCATACAGGTTACCACCATCAGGCAATTCTATCCATTCATCTACAGGTATAGGAAATGCATCCCAACCCGCACGGCCAACAGCGTAAAGGGTGTCGTCTTCAAATATGTTTCCCTTACCATCAGAGTAAAGAATATATGGAGATTGTGTGAGGGGCATAATTAGTAATTAGTAATTAGTAATTAGCAATTAGTAATTTGTTCAGTTAGTGATCCGAGTTACTAACTGAGCCAATTACCAATTGTTAATTGTTTTTTGCAAAATTCGTTAAATTCTTTCTCTTCCAACTCAGTCGTATCTTCTTGTGTTTCCCTTTGTATCAGTTTGTTGTTTTTGAAATCGATGGTGAGGATGCAGTCTTTCAATACAACATTCGATAATAAAGCCCAGCGATAGGATCTTTTTGGGAAGGAGTTGATGATAATACCTTCTTCATCAAACGCGATTTCTTTCGGAAATTTTACCTGTTTTTCAAATACCACAGCAATAAAATATAAAATGGGTATCCATAAAGGGCCATCAAGTTTTCTATAATTGATTACCCAGCCGATCGTAGCTATTAACAGGCCCAGCCTATAATAAACGATCGGTTCTTTTTTATGATTGATCGTACAACGGACCCACCAGGCGATCATTCCTAAAACAAGTATCCCATAGGTAATGGTCAACCAGTTAACCTCACGGATCGCTGAAATGGCATAGCTGAACACTGCGATAGCGATAATCAACATTAACCTGCTGATCAGATCGATCACTAAATAAGACGGCCTTTTTACTTCAATAATATAATCGTGAACTTTCATGAAAAGAGTTTGCCTTAAGATGCATTAGGATTGATTATTCACAAACAGGTTGCATAAGCGCCAGAGAATTCTTGCGCCTACATTGCTGTCCCAATCTGTTTGCCCCACGCCGATCTCAACTAAATCAAAGCCAATGATCTTGCGGCCGCTTTCGGTTATTTTTCTGATAAGATAAAAGATCTGTTCGGCTTCAAATCCACCCTGAACAGGTGTACCTGTATTGGGACAATATTTCCTGTCCAGTCCATCAATATCAAAACTGATATATATTTTTTCAGGAAGATGGTTTACGATCTCATCGGCGATCTGTTTCCAGGTTTCGCCTTCGTATTGTCTTTCTTTGATCGCTTTATCGAGATAGGTAACTACGCGGTAATTGCTGTTGCAGATATAGTCCCATTCCTCCTCGCAAAAATCCCTCGCACCGATCTGTACCAGTTTTTCCAAAGCGGGGATCTCTTGCAATGCATTGTACATAACAGAAGCATGCGAATAATTAAAACGTTCATAGCCTTTTCGAAGATCGCAGTGTGCATCTATTTGTAAAACGCCGAATGCACCATGTTTTTCACCGAGGGCCTTCATAAAACCCAGAGGTGTGCTGTGGTCGCCTCCGAGCAGTGCTACCAGTTTGCCTTTCTCAAGTAAAGCTTTACTATGTTCATATACCCACTGGTTCATCATCGCACTGCCTTCGTTGATCTCTTTCAGGCTCTTGCACATGAACTTGTTTTTTTCTACCGGTTCACCTTTTGAAATATAATCGATATAGAGTTCAGCTTCTTTGCGCAGGTAATCGCTTTTCATGAGCAGCTTCCTGTCGATCTCCCCCATATAAAACCCCTGTTTCCAGCCATAGGTTCCGTCAGAATCAAAAATATCTACCTGCTTACTTGTTTTGAAAACATGTTCCGCTGCGCGGGAGGTACCGGCACCATAGCTCACAGTCACTTCCCAGGGTACCGGCAGGATCACCAAACGGGCATCATCTTCGGTAAAAGGAAGTCCAAAAATGTTGTTGTTGGGGTTGCCAACAAAGTTGGGGTCAAATTGTGATAGATCGGCCATGGTGGTTGCTTGATTCAAACAGGGCGCAAATTTACTGGCAATTTTCTGAATTTGGATAAGATTAATATAGTCTTAAGGTTGGCAATAAGGCCGGAGGCCTTGGGATACTGGTCACTCGGCGGAGCCGAGCGACTACGACGCCAACCGGTTGCTATTTTTAGTTTTTTATGACTTTAACGCAACTCCAGACTCCAGACTTCAGACTTCTAACTCTTTTTCGTCTACTTTTGCGCCGTAAAACGTATCGGAATGAAGAAAATGCATATTGTTATCCTTGTATGTATCGCGGCGGCTATTATGGTGCTGATCAGTTATTCGGGCGACCTGACCACTTATGAAACCATCGCTTCGGCCAGGCAGAAAGAGGGCAAGTTTGTGAACCTGATCGTGAAACTGGATAAGAACCAGCCGGTGGAATACGATGCGGTTAAAAACCCCAATTACCTGGTGTTTAATGCGATCGATACATTAGGAAACAATATCAAGGTGGTCTATCATAATAACAAACCCACCGATATGGAAAAAAGTGAGCGCATCGTATTAAAAGGCAAAGTGCAGGGCGATCATTTTGAGTGCAAGGATATCCTGTTGAAATGTCCTTCCAAATACAAAGACGATCCTAAATCGAATAAACCGGTACAGGCATCCTAATAAAGTTTTCAATGCCTTGTTGTTTGTAACAGCGGGCATCATTACATCTTTTCCATCTCAAGATCTTTTCCTTTCGCTTCATAAGTCTGTTTCAGGTTGCTTCCGAATAACACGGCTACGCCTTGCCAGAATGCGGCGCTGATAAACCCTTTATATTCATCAATGATCTCGTAGCAGTTGTTGCCGGTTTCGCGGTAGATGAGTTTCATGAGTACTTTTCCCTGGTAGATGGAGAGGTTGGTGAGTTTATCGGTGAACTCTTTTTTCAGTTCTTTCTCTCTTGATTTGATGATCTCTTTGCGCTTTTTCTTATCCGATACATTCACCAGTTTGGCGTTGATGTCGTTCATGATGTAACTGGCTCTTTTGGCGTAGGGGAAGGTTACATAAACGGCATTGCGGAGACGTGTCCAGTCGGCCCAGTAGTTTTTCCATTTCTTCGACATTACGCCATACACTTCAACATTGGGGAGAACGCTCATCGGTATGGTATCGCCCTGCGGGCTGATCCATGCATATACTTTTACCGTATCGTACTTGTTGGTTTGCGCACCGGCTTGATTGCTTACCAACAGGAAGGTAAGCAGCAGGCAACTAACAGCGATATGTGGGAATATACGTTTCAACTACTTTAAAAATAGACCATTCTCTGCTCATTAATGCTGTATGAGGTGGAAAAGTAACCTTTAAAAATGTTAAGAAACCCGTAACGGACCCCGGCCCGCAGCTTTTACGCGCTGGATAATCGACATAATAAAGCCGATCACCATCACCACAACACCCAGCCATAATACATTGATCATTGGGAATTCGTAGACTTTGAGGGTGATCAGGTCGGTAATGGCGGCGCTTTCTTTTACGCCGATCTGGAGGATACCCGTTTTCGGGTCCACCGTATTGAATTTGAGTACCAGGCTCTGCGATACCACGGTATCCGTAATAAAATGTAAATCAGTACCGGTTAATGAAACGCCCGGTTGCGCCGGGTAACGGCGGCCGTCTTTTGAAACCACGGTCATATCAAGGAAGATAGCAGTCTCGGCGTTTGGATAAAGGTTCTTTAATTCAGCCGGGTTCTTTAATACTTTGTTCAGGATCATAAACCCGTTTCCATAAAACAAGGTATCTCCTACTTTGGCCTCGCGTTTTTTAAAGCTAACCGTGTCCTCGCGGTTATTTTCCTGGAAGGAAGTG
>JGI24806J26614_1000587_pt1 | contig 11756 bp, 9 predicted proteins | sample Kansoi200umMDA_FD_26614 | JGI IMG/M metagenome (IMG submission 26614)
CCTTGATTTCCTCGTTTGAAAATGAAGCCAGCAATTTTTCCGACCTGCTTCGGAATTCCTTATAGAGTGGTTCAAACAGCGCCATTATTTTCTTAGTGTTTGGTTCAATGAGCACCTTCCGCCGGTCGTCTTCTGCAAATCGTCTTTTTACCAGGTTTTTCTTTTCAAACCGATCTATTAAACCGGTAACGGCACCTGTTGTCAGGCCTGTTAAATTTGAAAGCTCACCTGCCGTCATTGAACCTTTTTGTATTAAAAAGCCCAGGTATTTATGGTCAGTACCTGAAAGCCCCGCCTTTTGGCCAATGGTTTCGTGCATCTGAATGGAGGTATATGCATATGCCTGACTCAATTTTCTTACTTGCGTTAGTATATCATTATCCATAATATATCTTATTGAGTAAATATCTTAGTTGCTAAGATAATATTAAATTTCCGATTTACTCCAAATAATCAATTTTATTTTTCTGATTTTAGGTGGCTGATATTCCGGGTGGGTTAACGATCATTCTGAGGCATTAGGGGCTTATTCTCGATTTTTTCCGGAAAATGCACTAAATTGTTATGCACAAAAACACTAAGAAAATAATGGCGCTGTTTGAACCACTCTATAAGGAATTCCGAAGCAGGTCGGAAAAATTGCTGGCTTCATTTTCAAACGAGGAAATCAAGGTCATTGAAACCTACTTTTCAAAAGCGATTGAAATAATGAATGACACTACCAATAAACTCAGCAACAAATAATGTCAGAAACCCAAAAACATGACAACTATGAGTAAGCCTTCATTTGTACTTGGCTTTCAGGATATTGATAAAACAAAAATTGAGCTCGTTGGGGGTAAAGGCGCCAACCTGGGCGAACTTTCCAGGATTGAAGGGATAACTGTGCCAGACGGTTTTTGCATCACTACTGAGGCCTTTAAAAGGATCATTGAAGAAACTCCGCAGGTGAACGATCTGTTAGATCAGTTATCCTTGCTGAAGGTGGAAGACCGGGATAAGATCCGTGAACTGAGCGCTGAGATCCGCAGCGCCATCGAAGAGATAAGCATCCCCGAAGACATTACTGAGGAAATCACCCGTCTTCTCTCCAGGTTTGGCGAAACAAACGCCTATGCAGTACGGTCCAGCGCCACCGCAGAAGATCTACCAACGGCCTCCTTTGCAGGTCAGCAGGATACTTACCTGAACATTATCGGAAAAGCGTCCATTCTCAAACATATCAGCAAATGCTGGGCATCACTGTTCACCGAGCGGGCAGTCACCTACCGTCTGCAAAATGGCTTTGATCACCGCAAAGTCTACCTGTCTGTAGTTGTTCAGCGAATGATCTTCCCGCAGGCGGCAGGCATTTTGTTTACTGCCGACCCTGTCACTGCTAACAGGAAAGTATTATCTATCGACGCCAGCTTTGGCCTTGGCGAAGCCATGGTATCCGGCCTGGTGAATGCCGATAGTTATAAAGTGCGTAACGGTGAAATAACCGAAAAGAAAGTATCCGCCAAAAAACTGGCCATCTATGCCTTAAAAGATGGCGGTACAAAAGAACAGGCGATTGAGCCAGACCAGGAGAACAGGCAAACGCTGACGGACGAACAGATCCTGCAGCTTGAACACATTGGCAGAAAGATCGAAGCTCATTTCGGCAGTCCCCAGGATATAGAATGGTGTTTGGCTGACAATACATTTTATATCGTCCAGAGCCGGCCGATCACTACCTTGTACCCCATCCCCGAAGCAAAAGATCAGGAAAATCGCGTGTATATATCTGTTGGCCATCAACAAATGATGACCGACGCCATGAAACCATTGGGATTGTCCTTATTCCAGTTATCTGCACGGTACATGAATATTGCCGGTGGAAGATTATTTGTTGATATCACTCCTGAGCTGGCCTCACCTGCCAAAAGAAACATTATGGTAAATGTGCTGGCCAAATCCGATCCTCTCTTTAGAGACGCGCTTATGAGCGTTGTAGAGCGGGATTTCATAAAATTGCTCCCTGATGATGAAAAAGAACAGCAGCCCGGTAATAGCACGCCGCCACGGGATTTTCAGACACTGGAAGATTACGATCCGGCAATCGTTGGTGATCTGATCCGGAGCAGTGAGGCATCGGTAGCAGCCTTAAAACAAAATATCGAGACGAGATCAGGGCCAGATCTGATCGATTTTATGCTGGAAGACATCCTGGAATCAAAGAAGGATCTATTTCGCACGCAAGGTTTTGGAGTGATCATGACTGGCATGAATGCTTCCACATGGATCAACGAAAAAATGGAGGAGTGGTTGGGTGAAAAAGGTGCAGCAGACACGCTATCTCAATCTGTACCCAACAATATTACTTCAGAAATGGGCCTGGCATTGCTGGATGTAGCAGATGTAATTCGTCCTTATCCAAAGGTCATAGCATATCTCCAACAGGTAAAAGACGATACCTTCCTGGACGAGCTGCCTGAGCTGGAGGGCGGACAGGAAACCAAAGACGCGCTGCTTGCTTTTCTCAACAAATATGGAATGCGATGTGCAGGTGAGATCGATATTACACGACCCCGTTGGAGCGAAAAACCAGCTACATTGATTCCCATGATCCTCAGCAACATCAAAAACCAGGAGCCTGGCGCCAGTCGGCGGAAATTTGAGCAAGGGCTCCAGGAAGCTTCAAAAAAAGAACAGGAGTTATTAGACCGGCTGAAACAATTGCCGGATGGCGAAGAAAAAGCCAGGGAAACAAAAAGAATGATCGACCTGGTCCGGAATCTCTGCGGTTATCGTGAATATCCAAAATACGGCATCGTTAGCCGCTACCTCGTATATAAGCAAGCCTTACTGAAAGAAGCTGAACAACTCGTAAAAGCCGGGCTTATCCACGAAAAGGAAGATATCTATTATCTCTCTTTTGAAGAATTGCGCGAAGTCATACACAACAATAAACTGGATTACCAGGTCATCAGCAAACGAAAAGACGACTTTAAACTATACGAAAAACTAACGCCACCACGTGTCATCACATCCGAGGGTGAGATCATCAGGGGCAGGCTTAAACGGGAAAACCTTCCGACCGGAGCCATAGCAGGCATCCCTGTTTCTTCCGGAGTGATAGAGGGCCGGGCACGTGTCATCTTAAACATGGAAGATGCTGACCTGGAAGATGGAGATATATTAGTGACCTCCTTTACTGATCCCAGCTGGACACCATTGTTTGTTTCCATAAAAGGCCTGGTTACGGAAGTGGGCGGACTAATGACCCATGGAGCAGTTATCGCACGTGAATATGGCTTACCCGCAGTTGTGGGAATGGAGAATGCTACTAAGCTGATCAAAGACGGACAGCGTATCCGGGTAAATGGAACAGATGGATATATAGAAATACTGTAACTTATGAAAGAAAAACTCAGGCTGATACCTTTACAGGTGAATTGGAAAGCTGGCAGATACGGAATACATATTGAAGGACAGGAAGCAGCAACACTAAGTGTGAGCACGATGGTGACCTTATCCGATGACTCGAAAAAAAGACTCACTATACAGTTTGAATCCTTCGCTGCCTGCAGGTTCTTTAACTTCAATTTTGGAGATCAGCACTACAATGAATACCTGATCCGTTCTCCGGATAACATGTTTTTGGAAGATACCGCCGATTGGGAGCCGTACTGCCATCTTTTCCGGGAAAAGGGCATTTGCCCTAACCCTTATTTTTATAACGTAGAAAATACAAGTTGGTTCAATGAAAAACAAGCATACCAACGGCTGCCTAAAAGAGGATTTAAACATTTCTTACTGGTAGGATATGATAGTTACCTGGAGGTGTTGGCAAAGGATGACCTGAAATATCAACTCGATAGTCAATAAAGAAACATTTCAGATACTGTTGTGACCGTTTATTTCATCCATTTTCTTGTCATAGATTAATGTTCGGTAATTGAAATAAATTGGAGCTTTGTATGGTAAACATCAAACACACGCATTATGGAATACATCATCGTAGGTGGTACAGGCCTCATCGGTAAAAAACTGGTTGAAATACTGAAGGAACGCGGTCACCAGGTGCAGTCAGCATCCCCCTCTTCCGGTGTAAATACGATCACCGGGGAAGGCCTGAAGGAGGCGCTGACGGGAGCAGACGTTGTAGTCGATGTTTCGAACGCTCCTTCCTGGGAAGACAATGCTGTATTGACGTTCTTCCAGACTTCCCAGCAGCACCTTGCTGAAGCAGAGAAGGCCAGCGGTGTAAAACATCACGTCGCCCTGTCTATCGTGGGTGCAGAGCGCCTGCCGGATAACGGTTATCTACGTGCAAAGGTGGCACAGGAGGAGCTGATCAAAAAATCCGGTATTCCTTACACGATCGTACGTGCCACCCAATTTTTTGAATTCCTGAACGGTATTGCTGATTCTTCTATGAAGGGAGATGAAGTCCATCTGTCAACTGGCGCTATCCAGCCGATCGCAGCGGAGGAAGTGTCAGCCGCGCTGGCAGATGTTGCTGAAGCAGCGCCTATCAACGGCACCACAGAAATTGCAGGCCCGCAACGCTTCAGTCTTGATGAACTTGTACGGGAGTTCCTTACCCTGAAAGGCGACAAGCGGAAAGTAGTGGGTGACCCCGACACCCCTTATTTTGGCGGCAAGCTGGATGATAAGTCTATTGTTCCGCTGGGAGCGGCTCGCTTAGGAAAGATCTCCTTCCAACAGTGGATGGATCAGCAGGGCGCTAAGTAGTGCCAGCTGATCCCATAAAAGGGGGACAGGAAAGTTTTCCCCTTTTAGTATTTTTATGCCCTATTTATCTCCTGACTATGAACTGTACCATCACCCTGCGAAATACTTTCCTGTCATTTTTGCTGTTTGTTATAGCCTGTTCCGAACCCGAAAAGCCGGTAACGAAGGCGGAAGCTGCAAAAGTAGCCGCCATACTAACGAATGCCATGGCGCATCGCAATGCCGCTCCGTTCAATGAACTGCTGGACCTGGACGCCTTTGAAAAGAGAGTTGTAAACCATTCCTATAACGGTATAAGCCATTCAATAGTGGCAGGCGCCATGAAAAGCATGAAATCCGGCGAACTGGGCTCCCAGATTGTAAAGGCCCTCGGTAATAAGGGAACTTATGAACTGGTAAAGCATTACGAAAAGGATAATCACCAGCATCTGGTATTCCGGTTATACAATGAACAACTTAACTACCATGATCTTGAACTGATCAAAAAAGGGGACCAGGTTAAATTTGCAGACGTGTTCGTTTATGTTACGGGCGAAAACTTTAGCAGCACTTTGTCAGAATCGCTTCAGTACATGGATGAGCGGGAAGAAGCAGTTAATAAGATCGGCAAAAACGAGCTCAAAAAGGTAAAGCTGATCAAAAACTACATTAATGCAAATGATTATCAAAAGGCCAATCAGCTTTTTGAGACATTACCCGCTGTGATTAAAGAACAGAAACTGCATAAGTTGATATATATCCAGATTGCCAGTGGCCTGGGAACCGAAAAATACCTTGCTGCCTTAAATAAATTTCAGGAAGAATACCCGGATGCGCCAAATATGTACCTCCTCATGCTGGATGCCTATTTTCTGAAGAAAGATTTCCCTGCCGCCCTGAGATCCGTTAACCGCCTGGATTCACTTATCAACAAAGATCCTTTTCTGGATTATTACCGCGCATTGATCTACAAAGAAAGTAAAGACGATAGCAGCAAAATGGCCTGCCTGGAACAATTACATCAAAACCTGCCTAAGTTTGGATATGGCACACTGGAACTGATCAATGCCTATGCAGAAGCTAACCAATTAGACAAAGCAGTAGCGCTCACCCGGCAATACACAAAGAGTAAAAATGCCGACACCCTTACGCTTGCAGCCTTATACCTGGTGCATCCCGGCTTTAGAGAGAAAATGGAGGCAACCACAGCGAAATAATATTGCTCAGTTTACCAACTTGTACCCCGAAAGTAATTAGTACTAATACCCCTTTGATAGCGTATTAATACGGGCTGTATTTCCCGGATTTATCCCTTACTTTGTTCACAGCTAGCATAAGTATTGGCTCTTACTTTCGTCATGGCATTCCTCCTTTAGTTAACCTTAAATCTTACAAAATGAAAACAATCCATGCTTTATTGCTTGCAGGAGGCGTCTCTCTTGCTGCAATGTCATTCAGGCCAGCATCGGATGTTGCCCCAGGCCTGTTGAGTAACAAAGTGGCAACATCCAAATTCAGTCCATCACTGTCCACCGCAGTCATTTCCACACGGACTCCTCTATTCACGCCCACAGTGGCATTTGCTCTGGCTGAGTCATCTTATCTTGCCACAGCTGCTGCAACTGCTGCTGCCGCCAATTGGTTGTTTGGATTTACTACACGCTCAACGCTATTGGGAACATACAAAAGTGTGATGAAAGAAGTGGATATGCGTAATCTGGATGCCCCCAGAATGTAACAGTAAAGCCTTTCAGCCTTTCACTGCTGAAAGGCTTTAATAAGCACCTTAAAACCCCAAAAAATGAAATCAGGTATCTATATATCGCTCTTTTTGTTGTTTTGTGCTTACTGGCTGACAACAATATTCTTCGTTGCCCCATCCAATCCTTTGAATATATCTGCAGACAATGGACGGGAGATCTTTAATACACATTTTTTTCAGCGCTGGTCTTTCTTTGCACCACCTCCTACCTACAACCAGCGGGTGTACATTGTATTCAAAAATAAAAGCACGAAAAGCAAAGATGTTTTTGAAGCAATAGCCCCTATCGTAAACGCAAAGCACGATCATGCGCCCTTTAACGAATATCACCAGAAAATGGATTATATACTGGCATCATCACTCATAAATATAGAAGGCAATGTAAAACTCCTGCATGATGTATTCGCCAGCAAAAGCATGGAGTCAATATTGAAGGAAAAAGATACCAGTGTAAAAGAAAGGATTGTATACGATATAGAAAAAACAAGCGACTTTAAAACCCTGATAAAGTATGCCCGGAAAATTGCAGAAGAAAACAGGATTGATAAAGATGATGTCAGCTGCCAGATTATCATCACCAAGGTATATATCCCCCAGTTTGTTGACAGGAAACTACAAAAAGGAAAAGAAGAGATCGCATTCAGTAGTCACCCACTCAACCTTTAAACATGAAAAAGATCAATGCATTTGTTACCTCGCTCACAGTAGAGAATAACTATAGCTTTTACCTGAGTTGCTTCAGGGTCTTTTCCTGTTTGCTGATCCTGAAACAGGTGGCCTTCTCCTGGCAATTCCTGCCCCTGCTATATACCGATGCAGGCTATCTGGATCCTATGCATAGATCTATCAGTGAGTTTTTCATCATATTCGATGCATCCCTGGTAAGGGACCATATTTATACTTTCTTTGGCGTGTATATTTTGCTCCTGATCTTACTGCTCTTTGGAGTAGGGAAAAATTTCACCGCCCTGCTTGTATTCTTAATGTACGATATAACGCAGAAGCTTTGCCCGCAGGTTCTGAATGGAGGAGATAATTTCCTTCGGTTTATTTTACTGTATCTGTCCTTTGCAGACAGCTTTAAGTACTTTTCTATATCAGGATATGAAAGTACCCGGTGCTATAAATTAAGATGTCTTGCTTCCAATTTAGCCGGCATCAGTATCTGCATGCATTTATGCCTGATCTACTTCATCAGCGCTATCCATAAAATACATGCGGATGTATGGTTTAATGGGATAGCTACCTATTATACATTTAATCTTGAAAGATTTAATGGAACTCCTTTTAATACCAGCCTGGCAAACAATGCCATCTTTGTTGTATGTACAACTTACGGCACCTTGCTGTTGGAATTACTGTACCCCATACTGATATGGAATACCGCGCTTAAAAAGTATTTAATCCCCTCAGCAGTGTTCCTTCATGCAGGCATTGGTATCTTCATGATGCTATACGATTTTCAGCTGATATTCATTTTTGCGCAAGGCTTCTTTTTTACCAACCAGCAGTGGCTGCATAAATATCATGGATGCTTATCTGTCCTCAGCAAATTAAAGCATAGCAATGCAGGCGGGCAGGCTAAAGCCGCATAGATCTGTACGCTCCATGCGGCTCCCTGCTTCCGTTATTCCTGCGCTGCTATCGCATCCTTCAGGTTATCGATCGGCGGTTTGTTCATCTCATATCCTGAATAACCAAAGTTCTGGTTAAGCTGTCCCTCCCTGTTGGCGTTTATATCCGCCTGCGGCACCGGCCATAACAGGTGATAGGGACTCGCCGTAAATATGGCGCCGTACACGGTTTTTACACCCTTGTTGTAAAAATTGTTATACCTGCTGATACGTTCAAACCAGTAGCTGCTTTTGGAAAGTCCATCCACTGTATATGTTTTGCCAAATTCATCCGGCTGGTGCGTAAGTGCAAAAATGTAGGATACACGGCTCAGTTCCATGTGCCGCATCTCTTCATAGAAAAGCTCCCTGGCCCTTTCATCCATGATGGTTCCCATGGTCATCTCAGCAGCGGTATACAACTTTGTACAATGGGCACGGCTGCGGATGGTATTCACATCATTGGCAGCAGCCGCCTTGTCGCCTTTCCAGAAATAGGCTTCCGCCCGCAGCAGGTAAGTTTCTGCCAGCCTGAAAACATACCAGTCGCTGGCGCCGCCGTTATAGTTATCCACTGTTTCACTCCTGGGAGATTCCACCCACAGTTTGTAATGAGGCCAGTCATACCAGGACCTGATAGTATCAATGACCAGCAGCTTGCCGGAGCCGTTATACTTCTGCAGCGGTTTCCCATAGTAAGGGTCCCCGCCTGAAAGCAGCGAGGGATTGTTATACACCATGTCCTCCATGCGCATCCAGTTCCCGGTAGTGGTGCTGTGACGCAGGTCGGCTGTATCATCCCAGACGTTATTGGTGCTGTACCAGGTTGGCCTTAACATGCCAATGCCCCTGCCGTAGGTCTTTCGCAGGTCTATCTTGTCGTTTGTCAGCTTATAGCTGGTGCTCATACCGGATTTACCGGAAGGAGTGCTGATCAGCTGATTGCCGGTGCCTGAAATAAAAGGAACGGCGCTTCTCATGGTGAACATATCCTGTCGGCTGTTTGCAAAGTCTTCCCGGCTTATCACATTCAAAATGGTTTCCTTATTGGTGGCGATGGATTTATTCGGACCCCGGTGCAGGTCCCAGATCACATTCCTGGTGATGTTATGAACAGCTGGCATAGGATTCTGAAAAGTGCCGAAAGGCGCTGTCATCAGCGAATAGCCGGAGCCGTTAATAAGCGCGTTGGCTACCGCTATGGCCTTGTCAAACTGCCCTGTAGCCAGGTAACATTTGATCAACAGTTGCTGACAGGCGCCTTTGTTGATCATCCCAAAATCACCGGTAGGCGGTACATGCTGCACGGCAAACTCCATATCAGATACCAGCTGCTGTAATATCACCTCTCTTTTGGTAGAACGGAAGTTGAACTTGGGAGTAGTGATCTCTTTAGTCAGCAGCGGCACATCTCCAAATTCAAATACCAGCCACAGGTAGCGAAAGGCCCGGTGAAAATAAGCCATGCCCATCATCTGGTTCCGCAGGGTGGAGTCCAGGCCTGGTACCCTGTCCAGGTTGGAGATAATAGAGTTGGCATACTTAACGCCTTTATATCCTTCAAACCAGAACCAATCGATCTTATTCGTATTGAGATCATTATTGTTGGAGGTAGGCGTGATCATCGCGTTCAGATCCTGCGCGGGCCCGGATTTATCGGTAGTACCAATAACCGCCACATCCGAAAAGATCAGGTCAGTGAGCAGGGGCGCCCCCTCCCCTGCCCACACATACCTGAGATTTCTGTTACAGCTGGTAATAGCTGCTTCCAATCCTTCCCTGGAAGTAAACGTAACAGACGGCTCATAAAAAGATAAGGGATCCGGTTTCAGCCAGTTCTTTGAACAGCTGAGTGGCAATTGTACCACTATCCCCAATAGTATAATCCTTATAGCTTTATATAGTGTGATCTTCATTGTAAACTCAGTTTAATACTTTTAAAAGGTGGCGCTTAATCCTACTGTATAATACCTGGGCATCAGGGAGGTGGTTTCAGGATCCCAATACTCCCAGTCCTTTGCCCATACCGCTACATTGCGCACACCTGCGTATATCTTGAACTGGCTCATATCCAACCTGGCGGCAATATGCCTGGGCAGTGTATAGGAAATGGCGACGTTATCCAGGCGGATATATGTTTTGTCTATAGCCCTTGGAGGCGTTATATTCTGCACGTTGGTAGAATTCAGCCTGGCGTAGGTGTTAGACGGGTTTTCCGGTGTCCAGTATTTCCTGACATAGGAACTGGTCCATGTTGTACCAGCTCCGAAATTATTCAGGTAATCTGTAGAGGTCTGCTTGTGCCCCCAGTTTGAATACATGTTGAAAGAAAACTCGATGTTCCTGAATAAGGTAAAATCATTCCGCAGCGTCCAGCGGAAACGCGGTGTGGTATAGCCAAGAAATTGTTTGTCTTCGTTCGTATATCTTCCGTCATTATTAACGTCTTCCACTTTCACATCTCCCGGTATCTCGCCATACTTAGCAGCCTGTTCCCTTTCGCTCTCCTGCCATATACCCTGTACCTTGTAGTCCCATATAGAAGAGATATCATGACCAATGAACCACTTGTTGGAGATATCATCGATCTCTTTGGAGCCTACCACTTTGCCATCCGCATCCAGCACGTCTTCATAGGTATAGTAAAGATGCTTGATCTGGTTCCTGTTAAAGAAGAAGCCAAAAGTGGTGCTCCATTCAAAGTTTTTCCGGTCCATATTCAGCGTGGTAAATCCCAGCTCAAAGCCTTTGTTCACTACTTCTCCCAGGTTGGTGGTAACGGTGCTGAAACCTGTAAAATCAGGCAGGGATTGATCCATCAGCAGGTCTGTGGTAGGCATGTAATATACTTCTATGTTACCGGTGATTCGGTTGTTCAGGAAGCCGAAGTCCAGCCCTATGTTCCAGGAAGAAGTGGCTTCCCACTTCAGATTGTAGTTGGCCATACGGTCCACATACAGCTGCGACAGTTCATACACCGTTCCGTCCGGTTGTACGTAAGGGTAACGCCCTGAGCCTGTAGTAAGGTTGGACAGTGCCTGGTATATATCAATAGAGCGGTTGCCGTTCATGCCCCATGACAGGCGCAGCTTACCGCTGCTCATCGGCTCCCAGTGGAAGAAGCGCTCATTGGCGAAGTTCCATGCAAAGGCCAGCGAAGGGAAGGTAGCCCTTGGATTAGATGCACCGAATGCAGAATACCCATCCCTGCGGATGGATGCCGTGAGCATATACCTGTTATCGTATGAATAGAACAGGCGGCCCATGAGCGCATCTCCCGTGCTCCGGAAATCACTGCTGCTGATGGTAGTCTTCAAAGGATTGGCGGCGCCGAGATTATGAAAGCCCAAAGCATCAGTCGGAGAAAAATCCCTGGCTGTGATACTTTCCTTCCATCCCTTATGCTCCTCTGCATTCTGCAGCAGCGTTACCTTCACGCTATGTTTCCGGGCGAAAGTATAATCCCAGGTAATGATGTTATCTATCTGCCAGTCAAATTTCTTTTCGCTTTCCCGCACTACCTTTCCGTTATCCGACCAGAACGGGTTCTGTGATGACTCATGATACCTGTTGTAGAACCATTGCATACGCGGCGAAAAGTTCAGCTGGTAAGTGATATTAAAAGGCAGCTTGATGGTCTGGTAAAGGGTGGTATTCAAAACGGTAAATCCTTTTTCCAG
>JGI24806J26614_1000588_pt1 | contig 11755 bp, 11 predicted proteins | sample Kansoi200umMDA_FD_26614 | JGI IMG/M metagenome (IMG submission 26614)
GGGGCAAGGTNNANCATNNCANNTTTTTTTGCGGTGAATCCATTGATTGGAAAAAAATGACAGTTCCTTGGGCCCCCGATTTCCCGATATGAGTGAGCCTTATAGCAAGGACCTCATTAAAAAAGCAAAAAGTATTGCAAAGGATTTGGGTATTGAAGTGAGAAAAGGCGTTTATGCAGGTGTTACCGGTCCAACTTTTGAATCCAGGGCTGAATATAAAATGCTGAACCTGCTTGGTGCCGATGCAGTAGGAATGAGTACCGTGCAGGAAGTGATCGTAGCCAGGCATATGTCGCTGCCGGTATTTGCCATGAGTGTGATAACAGACATCGGCATCAGGGAAGACGAAAATATTATTACGCATGAGGAAGTGTTGGAGGCTGCCCGGGAGGCAGAACCTAAATTAACAACCATATTTGCAGAAATGGTAAAAGTGTTATAATCAAATCAAAAGGATGTGTACCTACATCCGAAATCTTCATGTTGACAAAAAGATTGAAAATAGCAGTTGTAGTTTGTGTGTTATTATGTTCGGCGGGTTTGAAGATCCAGGCGCAGAATCCGTTGGGAAGATTACCGGGTGCGGGATCATTTAAGGGCATGAAAGGAGGAAGTGCGGGAGGGGATAGCCTTAGGCACCGGACAGGGCTTGAAGATTCCATCACTATTGTATTCCGGTACCTGGATACCACGCGCTACCGCGGATTTGATTCATCCCTCACCGATTTTTCAACCAGATTTCCCGTACCTGCACCTTACGTGTTCCTGGGTAACCTGGGTAACGCCTCAAGATCCCTCCTCTTTAATCCAGTAAGGACGGCCGGCTGGGATGCGGGATTCCATGCTTTTGATAATTACCAGTTTAATATTTCCGGAACCAGGTTCTATAACACCACGAGGGCTTTTTCAGAACTAGGTTATATTTTAGGAAGCAGAACGGAACAGTTTATTCATCTTATCCATACGCAGAATATTACGCCGGACTGGAATGCAGCGTTTGAATACCAGTTGGCAAATTCTCCTGGTCTATTCAAAAACCAAAGTACCAACCATAACAGCTATAGACTGAATTCTTCCTATCAATCCAGAAACCGCAGGTACCATGCTTATTTTATCGTGCTGAACAATAAAATTCAGTCCGCTGAAAATGGGGGCCTGAAGAATGTTGAGGATCTGGATAACCTGACGACTTATGCCAACCGCGTCACTATCCCCGTTCACCTGGGAAATGCTGCTGCAGGAACGGGTAATCTTTTTAGCAGTGTGATCAATACCGGCACCAAATATAAAAACAAGACCTTCTTTCTTCGACAGCAGTATGACCTGGGAATTAAGGATTCTATCGTTACAGATTCTACAGTCATACCACTGTTCTATCCAAAATTCCGGATGGAATATAATATTGACTACAGCACCTCCGATTACGCTTTCTCGGATTTTGATGCGACTGATACACCCTATTTCAAAACATATTATGGACCGATCCCGGATCCTGATTCCGTGTTGGTGCGGGATAACTGGAAACAACTTTCAAACGACATTTCCCTCTACCAATTCCCGGATTCTAAAAATGCCCAGCAATTTATTAAAGTAGGCGCTACGGTCCAGACCTTAAAGGGACAATTTGATCATACCGGGCCGAGGTTCCATAATATTTTTGTTCATGGTGAATACCGGAATAAAACAAAAAACAAGAAGTGGGACATGGAAGCTAACGGCCAGCTGTATCCCACAGGGCTTAATGCCGGGGATTACAATGCCCTGGTGAGCCTGAAGCGTTACATCAGCAAACAAATCGGCTACCTGCAGGTAGGTTTTCAGAATGTTAACAGGCGACCATCGTTTGTTTTTGATTCTGCAAGCAGTTTCAGCCTTCAGTATTTAAATTTAAACAAGGAGAATATCACCAACCTGTTTGGTTCACTGGAACAACCCCATTTGAGGTTGAGGTTGACCGGTAATTATTTCCTTGTCAACAATTACACGTATTACACGGATTTTTATACGCCCCGGCAAACGCCGCTCTTCAACCTGTTGCAGGTGGGTGCCGAAAAGGCATTCAGGTTGTCGAACCGTATCACCTGGTACGCGGATGTTGTCGTACAACAAAAAACGGGCTCGGCGCCCATACACGTTCCTCTTATATACAACCGCAACCGGATAGAATTCGCCGGTAACCTGGGTTTTAAAAATCTCGATTTTCATTTGGGTACGGAAATAAAATACCATACCCGCTATAAAGCGGATGGATATTCTCCTGTACTGGGACAATATTTTTCCCAGGATACTACCACCATTGCCCTGAAGATGCCGCATATCGACGCTTATCTCCATTTTCGAATTAAAACGTTTACAGCGTACGTCAGGGCAGCAAATCTGAACACCGCCAGCTTTAAAAAAGGGTTCGGTTTCACCAACCAGAATATCGAAATCCCCGGATATCCCTACCAGGGTTTACAGCTTCGTCTGGGTATTTTTTGGACTTTTATCAACTAAATTTTTAGGAACGCGTAAAGGATTAACATTTCCCACGGTGTTTAACTACGAATCCACGCTGCTCTGGTAATAAGCCAGATGGTAATAGAATTTTGGCAGGCAGAGAACGGAACAATGAGGTGGAGTTGCAGATGGTTGACAGTCTTTCGCAGTTTTTTACGATTTGTTAATTCCATACACCCCATTTGCTTCACTTGTTTGCTGAAAAAAAGCGCTGTACCTTAGCACTTTCATGAAGAATGTTTTTTCCATATTACTGGCCCTGCTCTATTTGGGAACCACTAACGGGTTTGCCCTACAGGTTCATTACTGTATGGATAAGATTTCGGGGTTAAGTTTGGGTGATACGGAACAAAAAGATTGTGGCAAATGCGGGATGAAAAAAGGCGGAGAAGCATGCTGCAAAGATGAATTGAAGTTTGTCAAGCTGAATGAAACCCACAAATTACAAGTTGACAATTACCAGCTTCAGCCACCTGTAATCGACATCACCACAATCCACGTTCTCCTCGCTGTTGTGCCCGTTGTAGAAAGCAAAACTATCCGGGTTCACAGCCACGCCCCACCCGATGATTCCCCCGTGTCGCGGAATATCCGCTATTGTGTCTTCCGCATCTGATTTTTACTGGATACCATTACGCCCATCCGGGCTGTTTATTCAGCATTTTCAAACCTTTTCAAAAAAAATCAGATGAAACCATTATATAAATTATTCGGCATCGTCATCCTGTCTTCCCTTTTTGTAACCCCGGCTTTTTCGCAGTTCAGAAAAGCTAACCTCCAGGCCAGTGGACTTACCTGCGCCATGTGCTCCAGGGCCATTAACAATGCGGTTGCGAAACTCTCCTTCGTGGAATCCGTACGTACAGATATCGCCAGTTCCTCCTTTGATGTGGTTTTTAAGCTCAATGCAAAACCAGACATAGACCAGTTGAGAAAAGCAGTGGAAGATGCAGGTTTTTCTGTGGCAAAATTCAAACTCTCCGGAACCTTCAATAACCTTGATGTGAAAAACGATGAACACGTGACGATTAATGGAAACACTTTTCATTTTCTGAAAGTGAAGAATCAGACGCTGAACGGAGATCACGACATTTTTATCGTGGATAAACACTTCCTTCCTTCAAAAGAGTTCAAAAAATACAGTACCGCTACAAAGATGCAATGTGTGCAGACAGGGAAAGCGGCTTCCTGCTGTTCAAAGGAACATATTGCTGAGCAAACCCGCATCTACCACGTTACCATTTAATGAACCAGGTGTACTGCTCCCCGCACAAACATCCCGGTTTGGTGGGGAGGAGTTCCTCTTATGCGAACAAAATGAAACAATACCTCTTCTTTATTATGCTGGTTTGCGGGTATTCTGGATATGCACAGGAATTATATGTTTTTTCTGAACCTGCGTCGAATATGCCCGCGCGCTCCATCTCTGCGAAAATAGGAGCCCGCTACCCCGACAGCAAATACAATGATTTTTTTAAGCAGCGGTACCTGCCCGAGATCATGTTTGGCATTAATAAGAATCTTATGGTGCATACCAGCGCCACCTTTTCCGATTATTATTCCGTTCACGTGCGATGGGAGTCTGCAAAACTGTATGCGAAATACAGGGTCTATTCCCATGATGAAGTTCACCGTCACTTCCGGCTGGCGACTTTCGTGGACGGATCTTATACCAAAAGTCCTTTTTTGTATGGGGAACTGAGCCTTGACGGTGATAATAGCGGCGTCCAGGCAGGATTGATTGCAACACAACTACTTAACAAGCTGGCCATTTCAGGCACTACGAGTGTTACCAGGGTTTTTGCAGATGAGGGTGAACATAGCGTCCATTCTGAACATGCGAGGAAGGTATTCAATTATTCACTTTCCGCTGGTTACCTGCTTTTCCCCTTGCATTATACAGATTTCAAACAAACGAACCTCAACCTTTACGTTGAATTGCTCGGAATGAGGGGAATTGACAAAAAACATGGGATGGTGGACCTTGCCCCTGCATTGCAACTGATCTTTAACAGCAACCTGAAACTTAACGTTGGATATCGTTTTCAGCTTAAGGGAGATATGTCGAGGGTGGGAGAAAAAACGCTCTATTTAGCTGTGGAAAGAACATTCCTGGAATTTTTTCAAAAGAAAAAGAGCTGACGAGTAGTACTGAACGCTATCGTTATTAATCTGCAAACGGGAATACCTGCCCATCGTTCGTTTACATTATGGCAGGTTTTTTTCCCCATAGAAGGTCTGGACCTGTTAAGCGTGAAACAGGAAGCGATATCTTTGGATTTCACAATCACCACGTTTGAAATGCTACTGCTCTAAACCTTCTTTAATCTGGCAATCATGAAAAAGCACCTGTTCCTGCTCATATTCCTGATCACCTTTTACACTGCGCGTGCGCAGGATCATACACATCATGATCAGGTTCCGCGCGATTCCACTACCATTATAACAGATTCATCAGGTAAAGGGCACAAAGGGCATTTGCTGGGAGATCATGTAACTATGAATCATGCCTTTTCGAGAAATCTTCCCATGAGCAGGAATGGTTCAGGAACCAGCTGGCTTCCTGATGCCACACCTATGTATATGTATATGGCGAGGACGGGGAATACGAACTTCATGTTTCATGGCAGTTTATTTCTTAGATACAATAAACAGGATGTTTTTGAAAAAGGGAAACGGGGCACAGCGCAGGTTGATCTTCCCAACTGGTTCATGATGATGATGAACACAAAGATTGGTGAAAGAGGGTTGTTGAATGTAAATGCCATGTTCAGTCTTGATCCGTTTACCGTGGGAAAGTCTGGCTACCCTCTCCTTTTTCAAACCGGCGAAACGTATAACGGCGAGCGCCTGGTTGACAGGCAGCATCCCCACGACCTGTTTAACGAACTCAGTGTGGGGTACACTTATATGATCAATAAGAGCGTTGATGTTATTGCTTACATCGGTTATCCGGGGGAACCCGCACTGGGACCAACTGCTTTCATGCATCGGATTTCTTCCATGAGCAACCCCGATGCTCCCTTGGGTCACCATTGGCAGGACGCAACCCATATCACGTTCGGGGTAGCTACGGCCGGCGTACGGTACAAAAACTGGAAGGGTGAATTTTCATCTTTTACAGGAAGGGAGCCCGACGAAAACAGGTATGGATTTGATAAAGCACGGTTCGACAGTTATTCCTTCAGGTTATCTTATAATCCCGCACCTGGCTGGGCTTTGCAGGCGTCCCACGGATTTATTAAAAGTCCGGAAATACTTGAACCCACACAGGATGTACGACGAAGCACTGTTTCTGCTTTATATTCGAAAGAGATCCCTGGCAATAATAAATACTTAACAGGTGCCATCGTCTGGGGCTTTAATGACAAGGGAGACAATCATACAGAACATTCTTTCCTCATTGAAAGTAACTGGCAGCTTAATAATAACACGTTGTATCAACGGTATGAATATATACAGCGATCCCCTGAGGAACTGGACCTGGATCATGTATTATTCGACAAACCGTATTACGATATCCATGCCCTTACCGTTGGCTATTCCCGGAGGATTCTTTCCATCAAACACATTGATGTGATGGAAGGTCTTCAGACAACGGTTTACTTCCCGCAGTCTCAGCTGCAACCAGAGTATGGTAAAGTTCCCGTGGCCTTCCAAATTTACCTGCAATTCAGGCCTTCACTGCATCGGATGAAGTAGGAGGGGTGCTTAGTCGAAGACTAAGAAGAAGAAGATTAGGAGTCGAAGTCTGGAGACTTCGAATAGCGATAGCCACATAGCAAAAAAAATCCCGGCCGAAAGCCGGGATGTAAGTTTATTAACTTGAAACAAGAAACTTGAAACCTGAAACAGGAACCCTGAAACCGCTACGCCACCGCCTTGTTAACCAGCTGTGCTGCTTCGCTAAGTAAGATGGCGGACTGAACTTTTAATCCACTTTCGTCGATCAATTTTTTTGCCTCCACAGCATTAGTTCCCTGTAACCGCACAATGATAGGTACGTTAATATTTCCCATTTTATTATAAGCATCAATAACACCCTGGGCTACACGATCACAGCGAACGATACCGCCGAAAATATTGATGAGAATAGCTTTTACTTTGGGATCTTTCAGGATGATGCGGAAACCTGCTTCCACCGTCTGTGCGTTGGCGGTTCCACCTACGTCAAGGAAGTTTGCTGGTTCCCCACCACTCAATTTGATCATGTCCATCGTGGCCATGGCAAGTCCTGCACCATTAACCATACAACCTACGTTACCATCAAGTTTTACAAAATTCAGGTTATATTTTGCAGCCTCTACCTCTGTTGGGTCTTCTTCGGTGATATCTCTTAAGGCCGCCAGGTCGGGATGCCTGAAGAGTGCGTTGTCGTCAAGGTTCATCTTGCAATCCACCGCAATGATCTTGTTGTCGCTGGTTTTAAAAAGCGGGTTGATCTCAACCATACTGCAATCCAGACCAACGTAAGCATTATACAGATTCGTGACAAATTTCACCATGTTTTTGAAGGCCTCACCCGTAACACCGAGGTTAAATGCAATCTTGCGTGCCTGGAAAGCTTGCAGGGGGCTGCCGGGATGTACCCATTCCTTAAAGATCTTATCTGGGGTATTATGTGCCACTTCTTCGATATCCATCCCACCTTCTGTGCTATACATGATCACATTCTGACCTTTTGCACGATCCAGTAAGATAGAGAGGTAAAATTCCTTTACAGGTGTAGCACCTTCATAATACACATCCTGCGCTACCAGTACTTTATTTACCACTTTTCCGGCTGGGCCCGTCTGGATGGTGACCAGTATACCACCAAGAATATTTTGAGCGATATCTTTCACTGCTTCAGCATTTTTGCCAACCGCAACACCACGCTGCTCGGTGCCCTGTATCTTTCCTTTACCACGGCCACCCGCATGTATCTGCGCTTTCACTACCGCGAAGTTGCTGCCATATTGTGTTTTGATAATCCTGTAGGCATCTTCGGCCTCCGTAGGCGTATTACAGGCCATTCCTTCCTGTACAGGTACGTTATATTTTTTCAGTAATTCCTTCGATTGATATTCGTGCAGATTCATGCGTGAGGGATTTCCTGCGAAAATAAGGTAGTATGGTTCAATGACAAAATCTAATGACTTCTGGGGACAAGGTCCAAGAAACAAGATCCAGGATCCAGGTAAGGTCCAAGCACTCCGTGCAAGGTGCAAGGTCCAAGGCCCAAGGTCCAAGAAAGATACAAGGTCCAATGTTATTCCGAAATTTTTTTCATGTTCACGAAGACCGTAATACTCACGCTAAATTATACCTACATATCAAGATGCCTTTGATGTCACGTTATTGGCTCCTTGGATCTTGGATCTTACCTGGATCCTGGATCTTGAACCTTGGACCTTACCTGGATATTGGATCTTGGACCTTGGATCTTACTTGGACCCTGGATCTTGAACCTTGGACCTTGGATCTTTGTATATTGGTCCATGTTTACATTTCAGGATGATGTTGAAAAAACTATCGAGGTTTTAAGAGCGGGCGGAATTATTTTATACCCCACAGATACGGTGTGGGGACTGGGCTGTGACGCCACCAATGAAAAGGCAGTAGAAAATATTTTCAGGCTGAAAAAGCGCGCAGAAAATAAGAGCCTGATTGTGCTGCTCGCAGACCAGCGGGATCTGTTGCAGTATGTGGCTGCGCTTGATCTTCAGGTTTTTGATTTTCTTGACCAGGCAAAAAAACCTACCACAGTCATTTACCAGGGAGCTATCGGCCTTGCAGAAAATGTTATCAGCCCAGACGGCAGCGCCGGCATTCGTGTGGTGCAGGATCCGTTTTGCAGGCACCTGTTGAAGCGGTTTCGTAAACCACTCGTTTCCACTTCCGCAAATATATCTGGTGAACCAACACCTGGAAGATTCCAGGATATCTCACCACAGGTGAAGGCCGGTGTGGACTACGTGGTGCAATACAGGCAGGATGATCATAACATCGCTTCTCCGTCTGCGGTGGTGAAATGGAATGAAGATGGCTCGGTAACGATAATCAGGGAATAACGCGCAATTATCCAAAACCATTTTCCAATCGACAGATCACATCAAATGGTGAAAAAAAGCTAATCATTTACATTTGCTGTTCGTATGGATATTCAATGCACCGAAAAGGAATTGTTTGTATTTAAAAAAATTGCTCATGCCGCCTGGCAGGTGGGCATGCCCACTTATATCATCGGCGGCTTTGTAAGAGACAAATTAATTGGCCGGAACACAAAGGATGCGGATATCGTTTGTGTAGGTGATGGCATCACGCTTGCCCATAAAGTGGCCGAACGGTTTTCTCCAAAACCGCTGGTTTCGTTTTTTAAAAATTATGGAACCGCACAGATTAAATTACCCGACCTGGAAGTTGAATTTGTGGGTGCCAGGAAGGAAAGCTACAGTTATCACAGCCGCAACCCGGTGGTCCATCCTGGCACCATTGAAGACGATCAGATCCGTCGCGATTTTACTATTAATGCGCTGGCGATTAGTTTAAACGAAGCAGACTATGGCAAGTTGCATGATCCCTTCAACGGGCTGTACGACCTGGAGCACAAAGTTATCAGAACGCCACGGCCTCCGGACGAGACCTTCAGTGACGATCCACTGCGGATGCTCCGCGCCATCCGGTTTGCCGCACAGTTACATTTTAACATTGAGGCGCATACGCTGCAGGGCATCAAGAATAATGTGGAAAGAATCAAGATCATCTCACAGGAACGAATCACTGATGAGCTCAATAAGATATTAATGAGCAAAACGCCTTCTATAGGGTTTGACCTGTTGCTGAAAACCGGTTTACTGCATATCATTTTCCCGCAGATGGTGGACCTGGAAGGGGCGGAATACATTGATGGAATGGGGCACAAGGATAATTTCTACCATACCTTACAGGTGGTTGACAATATAAGTGAGTATACGGATGACCTGTGGCTTAGATGGGCCGCTCTTTTGCATGATATTGGTAAACCGGCAACGAAAAGATTTGAAGAGGGACATGGATGGACCTTTCACGGCCATGAAGTGGTTGGTGGGCGCATGGTGCCGAAGATCTTTGCCAGGTTCCGGCTTCCCACCACTGAGAAAATGCGTTTTGTCAGGAAACTGGTGGAACTGCATTTAAGGCCGATCAGTCTCACGAAAGAAAACATCACGGACTCGGCCCTCAGGAGGTTATTGTTTGATGCCGGAGATGACCTCGAGAGTCTCATGCTCCTGTGTAATGCAGATATCACGTCAAAAAATAAATTCAAGGTAAAAAGATACCTCGCCAATTTTGAACACGTAAGGGAGCGCCTGAAAGAAGTAGAGGAGAAAGACCGGATCAGGAATATGCAGCCGCCGATCACGGGTGAAATGATTATGGAATATTTCGGTTTGCCACCTTCAAAAATTGTGGGTGAAATAAAAAGTGCCATCAAGGATGCGATCCTCGATGGTCACATAGAAAACAATTATGATGATGCGTTCAGGTTTATGTTGCAAAAGGCAAAGGAATTTAACCTCGAGCCGGTAAAATAGGAACAAAAACGCCGGTTTTTTTTCCGGGTGAAATAAGTATTTTGGAGCACGTAAGTATTTGGCTGTGGACAACGATAAAGCCATTAATCAACAGCCGGTTCAACATTATTTATATATTTACTGCCAATAAGCAGGATCGATTGAAAAAAATAAGACTATGGCAATTTTGAGATTCAGGATTTATCTGGAAGAAGATGACAGCGTTTACCGGGATGTGGCAATCCGTCATACACAAACTTTCAGTCAGCTGCATGAGGTGATTCTGAAATCATACGAATTTGATAAAAAACACCAGGCTACGTTTTATCGCAGCAACGATCATTGGCAAAGAGGTAAGGAAATAACACTCGAAAAATATAATAAGCACTACAAGGTAGAACCGTTATTGATGGAATCTACCCTCATCGGTACGGAGATCTTTGATCCTAACCAGAAGTTTATTTACGTGTACGATTTTGCAAAGAACTGGACCTTCCAGATTGAACTGATCAATGTATCTAAAGAAGAAAATCCCAAACTAACCTACCCGGCGGTGGTCAGAACGGAAGGGATTGGTCCTTCCCAATATGGCACAAAAGGGTTGGTAGGGGACAAACTCACTGAAGTGGAGGAAAAATATGATCTCGGAAAGAACGTGGAAGGATTCGGTGAAGAAGGGGAAGACGTTGCCGGTGATGAAGAAGAAGAATTACCAGGAGATGATACCAGTGAAGAAACTTTGTAAAAGTTTTGTGCCTGGTTAGGTTTTCATCTATGTATACATTCACTTGAATGGTATCCTGACAGCGCAATGACATTACCGCTGCACGTAATTAATCTGAGTTTGTGCAAACACCAAATACCTGCATCATTATCGTTGGTCCTACCGCTGTCGGAAAAACAGCATTGGCGATTGATCTTGCATCGCACGTAAATACGGAAATCATTTCTGCCGACTCGCGGCAATGTTTCAGGGAACTCGGGGTGGGTGTGGCAAAACCCTCTGCTGAACAATTACTTTCCATTCCCCATCATTTCATTAATTCCCATTCCATTCACGAAGAGGTGAATGCTGCTATTTTCGAAAAATACGCGCTGCAGGCTGCAGAAAAAATTTTTTCATCCCGTAACAGGTTAGTGATGGTAGGAGGGACCGGGCTCTATATCAAGGCTTTTACGGAGGGGATGGATCTTATCCCACCCATTGCAGCTGCTATCAGGAATGACCTCGTTCATTCCTATGAAAAAAACGGCCTGCACTGGCTACAGGAACAGGTGCGGACAATAGACCCTGCCTTTTATGAAACAGGGGAAATCAAAAATCCGCAACGGTTGTTGCGCGCATTGGAAGTGAAAATAGCAACAGGGAACTCCATCAGGTCGTTCCAGCGAAAAGAGCGTGTCGCAAGAAATTTCCGCGTCATCAAAATAGGGCTTGAACTACCACGGGAATTATTGAACGATCGCATACATGCGCGCGTAGACCAAATGATGAAAGACGGACTTGAGGACGAAGTAAAAGCCCTAAAGCCTTATCAACATATCAATGCCTTGCAAACAGTAGGGTATAGGGAAATGTTTGATCATTTTCGCGGGTTATATAACCTGCAGGAAGCGGTGAACCAGATAAAAACAAACACCCGCCAATACGCAAAAAGACAAATGACGTGGTTCAAAAAAGACCCTGAAATCAACTGGTTTGCTCCCACCGAAACGCAGGC
>JGI24806J26614_1000589_pt1 | contig 11738 bp, 7 predicted proteins | sample Kansoi200umMDA_FD_26614 | JGI IMG/M metagenome (IMG submission 26614)
CAAACCAACTCCTTAACAAATCTATGTTTTTTTTACCGGATTGTTCAACCCCTCTTCAAATTCTTGCCAAACAGCTTTTACAATCTCAGCGGCCGGTAAAATGTCGTCCAATAAAGAACTCCCTTGTCCTATTTCCAGTTCGCCTTCATCCAGGTTACCCTCAAACATTCCTTTTTTGGCCCTGGCCCGACCTAGTATCGTCTTCAATTCATCCACCGTTGCCCCTCGCAGTTCGGCCTGCATTACTTCCTGGAAGAATTTATTTTTTAGCATTCTCACAGGGGTTAGTTGCTTCATAGTTAAGATTGTGTCTCCCTCTTGGGAATTGATCACCGCCTTCTTAAATTCCACGTGTGATGAGGCTTCCTCACTGGCCACGAAGCGGCTTCCCATCTGAACACCTTCGGCTCCCATCACCATTGCAGCCAACATTTGTCTGCCGGTTACAATACCTCCCGCTGCAATCACCGGAATACTTACGGCACCGACCACGGCTGGCACCAATACCATAGTGGTAGTCTCCTCTCTTCCATTATGTCCTCCTGCTTCAAAACCCTCGGCCACAACTGCGTCACAGCCAGCTTCCTCAGCCTTCCGTGCAAACTTACTGCTGCTCACCACGTGGACTACGGTGATCCCTTTTTCCTTTAGGACGGATGTCCACGTCTTAGGGTTACCAGCCGAGGTAAAAACAATTCTGACTCCCTCTTCAATACAAATCTGTATGTGCTTATCAATGTCTGGATACAACAAGGGTACGTTCACTCCAAAGGAACGGCTGGTTGCGGATCTACATTTACCTATGTGTTCTCTTAAGACATCCGGGTACATCGATCCGCTGCCTATCAGACCCAAACCGCCGGCATTGGCCACCGCACTTGCCAACCGCCATCCACTGGCCCAAATCATTCCGGCTTGTACAAGGGGAATATCGATGTTGAAGAGTGTAGTGACACGGTTAGAGAAAGCCATTGATCTGTAAGTCTAGGGGTAAAGATAAGTGTGAGCAATCAGTAATCACTAAAGTAATGAGCTGTCCATCCGGCGTGGATCAAAACGATCCCTCGACCTAAGTTTTCCCCTTCAGGGGGCAGGGCATCAGCCCAAATCAATGTCCGTATTATCACCGATATTCAGCGTCCTGGTTTCACCCTTTATTTCGGTATCGCTGCCGATAAGGGACGCGTCAAGCACAATGTCAATTAGATTGGAGTAAGAACCGATGATGGAATTTTTTATGATGGAATAATCGATGGTGGTATTTTCTCCAACCGCCACGTTAGGGCCAACGATTGAGTTTTTGATATTGCACCCGCCGGCAATACTTACGGGTTGAATGATGACTGTATTTTCAAAATGAAGGCCCTCTTCTATCTTACTTCCAAATTTCTTCAGCAAAGTAGCATTTGACTCGAGCAAGGTATCTTTTCTGCCGCAGTCAAACCAATTCTCCACTTTGAATGCTTTGAACTTAATGCCCGCTTTTATCATGCAGTCCAGTGCATCGGTAATGCTGTATTCGCCATGGCTTCGGAGGCCCTGTCTCATATTTGTTTCAAGGCAATGGAACATTTGATCACTTTCCTTTATTTTATAAAGTCCAACGAGCGCCATGTTGCTCTTTGGAATGTGAGGCTTTTCCACCACATGTTCAATCGTTCCATCGTCGTCAATTTCAGCCACACCGAAATCTCTCGGGTCATCCACTTTTTTCACTCCCAGCATGGAGCAAGGGCTATTGATGACTTCATGCACGTCATACTCACAAATCGTATCTCCCAGCACCACGAAAGCTTCCTCGCCATTTATAATGCTTCTAGTGAGCCGAATTGCATGACCAATGCCCTGCCTGTCTGTCTGGTGAACAAAATGCACCGTGAGTTCGGGATATTTGTGCCGGATATAGTCCTGGATCTTATCGCCCAGGTAGCCAACAATAAAAATAAATTCTTTGATGCCCGCTTCGCAAAGCTGATCCACTATGATGCTCAGAACCGTTTTGCCGGCAAGCGGAATCAAAGCCTTGGGTTGCGTGTACGTGTGAGGTCTTAGCTTGGTTCCGGCTCCTGCTACAGGGATGATTGCCTTCATGAAAACCTAATCCCGATTAATCGGAAGTTTTGATGAAAAAAAATTATTTGAGCTCGTGAAAGTAACAAATTTACATTTTACAAGGGAAACTTATTCCCTTCTGTTATTCAAATTGTTTATTTTAAATTTCTCTCATGAAGTTTTTATTTGGTTTCTTCATGGTGTTGAGCTCTTTAATAACTCATGCACAACGATATGACCCTTCTTTTGCACAAAGACAAATTGATTCGCTTCTTAAGACTATCTATAAAAAAGATGAGCCCGGTGCTTCGATCGCTGTTTTACAAAATGGCAAAACACTATTTAAGTCTAATTACGGGTTAATGAATGCTGAGAACAAAGAAAACATCTCTTCAACAACAAATTTCAATATTGGCTCGCTCACCAAACAATTTACGGCGGCGGCGATTTTACAATTAAGCGAAAGAAAAAAACTTTCGCTGAGTGATGAAATTGCCAAGTTCTTTCCTAATCTCAATAAAAAAGTGGCAGAGACGATCACCATTCGACAGCTACTCACTCATAGTTCGGGCATTATTGATCATTACGATTATGCAGATAAGAATCTCAAGCATGCTCATAATACTGACGTATATGCTGCAATAAAAAACATCGACTCTACATATTTTTCGCCAGGAAGCAGTTATCGGTATAGCAACACTGCGTATTGCATGCTGGCTCTGGTTATTGAAAAGCTGGGTGGCATGTCTTATAGTGCCTATATGAAAAAAAATATTTTCGAGCCACTAAACATGGTTCACACAACCGTCTGGAGTGAAAAAGAAAAGATTGGTGAAGAAGCCACTGGCTATGAGTACGACAGCGTATCCCGGACCTTTAAAAAATCGGGTCCGGAAGATAACGTTTTCTTTTCTACTGAAGGTGATGGAGGTGTTTACACTTCGATTGATGATTACCTGAAATGGTTTAACGCGCTGCAATCTGGAAAAATACTTTCAACAGCCGCAATAAAACACGGTCTGTCAGCTCAGTTTCCTGTAAACAAACAAAAAAGTTTGAGTTACGGGTATGGCTGGTTTATTAATGAATCATCACGCCCATATAAAGTCTATCACAGCGGTTCAAATGGCGGTTTCAGAGCGTTTAGCTTTTCAGTTCCCGAAGAAAATTTTCTCATAGTAATTTTTTCAAACCGCACGGGAATTGACCTTGAGCAACTTGCTTTGGAAATTGACAAAATACTCAGGCCTCGCGAGTAGACCTTTATGAAGCATTGAAACATTTATTTCGTTTAAGATTGTTCCTCTATTTTTGCGGCGGATTACGGGTGTCATCGGCAGCATTGTTCACATGAGCTGTTGAGTGTCACTCGTGTATTGCAACAATTCTATTTAACAAAACGAAACTCTTCACTCGTTAGGAGGGTTTCATAACTCCCCTTTGGGGATGGGGGTTACATGCAAAGAGATACCATAGTTTTTGATCTTATTCAGCAGGAAGTAGAACGGCAACGCAATGGGATTGAACTCATCGCTTCAGAAAATTTTGTTTCCCTACAGGTGCTGCAAGCAATGGGAAATGTAATGACCAATAAATATGCGGAAGGTTATCCAGGTCGACGGTATTATGGTGGCTGCGAGATTGTGGACCAGACCGAACAGTTAGCGATCGACCGAATCAAGCAGGTTTTCAAATGTGACTATGCGAATGTTCAGCCACATGCCGGAGCACAGGCGAATGCGGCCGTGATGATGGCTGTTATAAAACCTGGCGACAGGGTCTTAGGACTCGACCTCAGCATGGGCGGCCACCTCACTCATGGATCTCCGGTAAATTTCAGTGGGAAACTTTACGAAGCACATTTCTATGGTGTTACTAAAGAAGCAGGGGTTGTGGATTACGACATGCTTGAACAAAAAGCGAAGGAGTTAAGACCAAAGCTGATTATTTGCGGCGCCTCTGCCTATAGTCGCGACTGGGATTATGAAAGAATAAGAAAGGTAGCCGATGAAATCAATGCTTTTGTAATGGCCGACATCGCGCACCCGGCAGGACTTATCGCAAAGGGTTTGTTGAAAAGCCCGTTTGAACATTGTCATTTTATTACATCGACTACACACAAAACCTTGCGCGGACCAAGAGGCGGGATCATCTTAATGGGAAAAGATTTTGAAAATCCGTTTGGGGTAAAAGATCCAAAAGGAAATATTCGCATGATGAGCCACTTGCTCGATATGGCCGTGTTCCCAGGTACTCAGGGTGGACCGTTGGAACATATCATCGCGGCAAAAGCCATCGCCTTTGGTGAATTACTTACCGAAGAATATGCAGTTTATGCAAAACAGATCCAGGCAAATGCCCAGGCTATGTCTAATGCTTTTGTTAGTCGTGATTACAATATCATAAGCAAGGGTACGGATAATCATTTAATGCTGATTGATCTTCGCAATAAGAATCTTACTGGCAAAAAAGCCCAGGAAACATTGGATAAGGCACACATCACTCTCAATAAAAATGCAGTGCCTTTCGATGATAAAAGCCCCTTTGTTACTTCAGGTATCCGTGTAGGAGTACCTGCTATCACTACAAGGGGAATGAAAGAAAAAGATATGGAGACGGTAGTTGAGATGATTGATCAGGTCCTAATGAATATCGACGATGCAAAAAAAATCAAAGCCGTAAGTGAACAAGTGAAATCATTCACGAAGGAATTTCCCCTTTATCCCGAACTGGGTTGAGGTATCTCCTCGTTTGAATCTCCATCCAAAAAAGCCGAGCATCAATAAAATGCCTAAAGCACCTACCCATTTCCATGGGAAAGGTTTTCGCAGAATTATTTCATTCGATTGCCCAACCAAAATAGAAGCGGCCCAGTAGTATGGCAATTTATTTTCCGAAGACACAGCAGTCTGCATAAATTCCTTTTTTGCTTTCTGTAAAGCTATATCCAACGGAATGCCGTTTGCCACATATTTATAAAAAAGCTCTGTAAGCCTATAAGTAGCCTCGTTGTCGACCTGCCACAAATTAGAAACAGCAGAAGGAATTCCCAGTGCTGCAAATCCGCGATTAAAGCTAAACACACCTTCCCCGGGGTGCACTTCTCCCAATGCAGTTTCACAAGCTGATAGAACGATAAGATTAGTTGCCGGTTTCTTGCTGTAAAACAGATCAGATAGCGATAGAGTTGAGTCGGAAAAGTCGATCGTGGGCTCGCCATTATAGCCGCTGTCGGTGGCATGGGCATACAACTGAATGATGCCGTAGCTAGCAAATTGATTGAGGAAATTGTTCTTTGATGCTTTGGATAACACAAGCGTTCTTGCCTTGCGAAAATACTTCTGCATGCGGTACAGGGATTCGTCACTGCCTTCTAATGCTGGCAGTCCATTGGAATATTGCACCGGAGCAATTCCAAAAAAAATTTTTGAAGACGAAGAAATGTTTTGATTAAACTCATTTAGCAAATAACGGGCTGAGTATGTATAACTCACCGCATGATCATAAAGGAAATAATTACGAGTCTTTGCATCTGTTATCAATGCCTCAAAGGGGAAGGATTGGCCGTCCGGTGAAATAATGATTCGGCCAGGTGGCAAATTAACCGTGTTAAAAAGCAGCTGATATAGCTGGTGAGACACCTGGACAAAACCATTAAAGTCTTTATTCAACCTTTCAGCATGGGAGATAAATCCGGAATAGACTCTTGGTAAGCTGTCATAAACCGGTTTATTTATTTTCTGCAGATAAGTTTTACCGACTGTTACTACCAGGGAGTAAATAGCACTATCGCCTGCAAATATTTCGACCAGTGCCTGGTGATCCTTAAGGAGCTTTTGCCTCACATCATCAAGAGTTATAAAAGCCTTTTCAACAAAACTTTGATAATAAAGCGGGTTGTTTATTTTGATGGCATCCTGTAATTTATCAAGTTCCTGTTTGCTGCTGAATAATTCATCCCGCAAATCTGCGTATTGCCGGGACGATTTATCTGTCACATTTATGTTCCGCTCCAATTGCTGGATTTTCTTTTGTAGCTGCGTTTGTTTTAGAATATCCTGCTCACCCAACCAATGTTGTTCATTGAGCTGGTCACTTAATAAGACGGCCCGGCTTCTTTCAAAAAAATAAAATGCATCAGAAGGATTGTTTTGAAGATAGCAGGCCGCAATTGCGTTTTCGTATAGTCGACGGGAATCCTCTCTCCAGAATAGCTTCGACTGCAGATCGGACTGTTCTGTTCTGATCTTCTCTAGAAATAAGTCAGCCGTTTTATAAATGCGAGTAGCTTCCTGCAGTGCCTTTGGTTGCCGGGTCGCCTCGTATTGCTTTCGATGCGCATCGGCTTTATCAATGATAAGACTGGTGAGATAGTGTATTTTTTTGAATTGTTTGATCGCTTCCTGGCTCCCATGCAAAACACTCTCTTCACCAGTCCCCGGATGAATTTGATCAAAGGCAAGTTGGAAATAACGGTAAGCCGAATCAAACTGATCTTTTTCTGCAAATGCATTTCCGATAAGTCTAAACAGATCTAATGTCTCTGATCTGTCTTGACCATAAAGATTAGGGCTGTTATTAATGGTTCGAAGTGCTCTCGCATAATAAGTAAGGGCTTTATTTACGTCATTAAACTGTATGAAATAGATATTGTATCCAATATCTTTCAATGTTTGTTTACAACCAAAATTGTAACCTGCTTGCTGATCATTCTTTAATGCATTGGAGTAAAAAGAAAGCGCTTCATGAGCATTGCCTTTCCGTAACTGCAATTCAGCAAGTTGACTAAGAATAGTTCCCAGGTATTTAGTGAGACCTCCCCGTTTACACTCTTCAATTCTATCTGTAAGCAATCCTTCTGCTCCTTTATAGTCTTTCAATTCAAGCAGCGCCTTCGTCTGCCATAGTAAGCTACCTGATATAAACTCCTCTCGTTGATGGGAGATCAACAGAGTAGGGTATTGTTTTGCGAACGAATTGCATTGTTGCATGTACTCGATACACCGACGGTAATCGCCAACATCAAAAAAATACTGCCCCCGTTTGTATAATGCTTGCAGGCAAGCAGCATCGATGTAAGGTATTTTCATGGCAATCTTGTAGCAACTGTCCAAAGCCTTCATCCTTTCGTCAACCATATTTAACGCGCCATACATCTCTGACAACCAAAAGTAACTAGCAGGGAGGTCGGTGAGATTTACCGACGGTTTATTTGCATTTGCTGTGATTATATTGACAGACTGACGAAAATATCTTATTGCGTTTAGATAATCCCCTCTCAGGAAATATACGGCACCGATTCTTCGAACCAACCGTGCGTGAGTGGAGTCATTTCGGTAGGGGCAATTTTGCATTTTATCCATGTAACCACTCAATTCGATGAACTGACGTTGTGAATAGGATTTTGCCGAATCCGGTGGTTGGGCGAGGCACTTTTCCAGAACAAGTTTATCTGGGCATTGTCCTTTGGACAATACTGCAACGTAAAGCAAGATGAATAATATGCACGTTCTTTTTCCTATTTCATATTTGTAAAACGCCTTCATACGAGACCCGTATTATGTTGAGCTTTACACCAACTACCCGTTGCGACTCTGATTCTTCGTTTTTAGTAGGTTGCAATTTGACAAAGGAATGAAATTCAGTGCCTGGTCGATAATTTTTTTCAAATCAGGCATAACTCCTATTTTGTCAACTTTGTGACCGTTTAGTGAATCAGTCCCATGCGTCTCATTACTTAAAATAGTGCGCTTTTGCCTGGGGCCAAGCCTCGCACCATATTTTACCTCTGTCATGCTTTGCACAGCAATAGCTGCTCCTGCTATTATTGCAGAAGCGCTGTAGGTGCCACCGAACTTGCCAGAATATCGGTTAGTAGCCGCGCCGGAAGAGCGCGGGGAAAACCCTGCAGTTGCGACATTCTCACCCCACGCAAAACAATCTATTCTGGTTCCGTCATTCCAATAATTGATCCTTATATGTGGTACGTGGCTTGAAGCGGCGCCAACTGTAATAGCCCCTGGGTCCGCGAAAGAGTCAAATGAACGATGAAAATATTCTGACGCTCATTCGCCAATGGAAATTCTACTCTTTTGCGCCAGAATCGGTAGTTTATGCTTTGAGCTACCATTTGATTTTCGTTTCAACATCCATCCTCCGAGAAGAAATATTAACAGTACAGAAATCGACGTCACCCATTTCCATGGGAAACCTTTTTGTAGCTCTATCTTGTCGGACTTCCCTACTAAAATAGAAGCTGCCCAGTAATATGGCAATTTGCTTTCCCCGGAAGCGGAGGTTCGGATAAATTCCTTTTTTGCTTTCTGTAAGGCTACGTCCAAAGGAATACCGTCCGCAATATATTTATAAAACAGCTCTGTGAGCTTGTATGTAGCCTTGTTATCAACCTGCCACAAATTAGAAACAGCGGAAGGAATCCCTAGTGCTGCAAAACCACGGTTGAAACTAAACACTCCTTCCCCTGGGTGCAATTCTCCCAATGCAGTTTCACAGGCTGATAGAACAATAAGATTAGTTGCCGGTTTCTTGCTGTAAAACAGATCCGATAGCGATAGGGTTGAGTCGGAGAAGTCGATCGTGGGCTCGCCATTATAGCCGCTGTCAGTGGCATGGGCATACAATTGAATGATGCGGTAGTTATCAAATTGATTCAGGAAATTGTTCTTTGATGCTTTGGATAAAACAAGGGTTCGTGCGTTGCTAAAGTAACGCTGCATCCGGTACAAGGACTCGTCACTGCCCATTAAGGCAGGCAGACCATTCGAATATTGCACGGGAGCAATCCCAAAAAAATTTTTTGAAGAAGAAGAAATGTTTTGATTAAACTCGTTTAACAAATAACGAGCTGAGTATGTATAGCTCACCGCATGATCATAGAGGAAATAATTACGAGTCTTTGCATCTGTTATCAATGCCTCAAATGGGAAGGATTGGCCATCCGGTGAAATAATGATTCGGCCAGGTGGCAAATTAACCGTGTTAAAAAGTAGCTGGTATAGTTGGTGAGACACCTGAACAAAACCATTAAAGTCTTTATTCAACCTTTCGGCATTGGAGATAAATCCGGAATAGACTCTTGATAAGCGGTCATAAACCGGTTTATTTATTTTCTGAAAATAGTCTTTAGTGGCCGTTACTATAAGAGCATACAAAGCACTTTCACCGGCAAATATTTCGACCAATGCCTGGTGATCCTTAAGCAGTTTTTGTCTCACATCATCAAGAGTTATGAAATTCTTCTCAACAAAACTTTGAAAATAAAGAGGATTGTTCGCCTTTATAACATCTTGCAATTTCTGGAGTTCCTGCTTACTGCTAAATAGTTCGTTCTGCAGGTCCGGATAGCGACCAGAAGACTTATCGACAATACTCAGGTTCCTTTCCAACTGCTGAATCTTCTTTTTTAGTTGTGTTTGTTTTAAAATATCCTGTTCGCCAAGCCAGTGTTGTTCATTAAGCTGATCATTCAATAAAACTGCTCGGCTTTTTTCAAAGAAATAGCATGCATTGTCAATTTCACCATTCAAATAGCACGCCTCGATCGCATGTTCGTAAAGACGCCTTGTATCGCTTCGCCAAAAAAGTTTCGATTCAACCTCAGACTGTTCCGTCCTGACCTTGTCTAGAAACTGGTCGGCTGCTTTGTAAATTCTAATCGCCTCACGTAAGGCAGGTTTTTCAGTTGTTGTTTCATATTGTCGCCGGTAAGCATCTCCCTTATCTATGATTAACGCCGTGAGATAGTATATTTTCTTTATACTCGCTATCTGCTCTGGAGAACTTTGCAAAACGCCCATCTCATTCATACCCGGCTTGAGTTGATTGAAGGCAATTTGAAAATAATAAAAAGCTAAGTCGTAGCGACCTTTCTGAACATACACATTCGCAATGCTGGTAAAAACATCCAACGATTCTGAGGCATGCCTTGCAGAATCTGCCTTGTCCTGGTTGGGATACTTAAGTGCTTTCCTATAATGAGCAAGGGCCGTGGCGCTGTTATTTAAATGTTTAAAGTAGAGATTTCCAAGATCTTTTTCAGTCTGCTTGCAATTGAAATTATCTTTGATATCGCGGTAATATTTTAGAGATTGCTGATAACGGGAACCAGCAGTGCTATAGTCTCCTTTCTGTTCGTTTACCAATCCTAATTGTGCGTAAATCATACCGAGGTAATCTTTGCGTCCTTCTTTTTGGAATTCGTCGACTTTATCTATGAGCAATTTCTCGGCTTGTTCAAACTTTCGTAGTTGCAACAGAGCTTTAACTTCCCATCCCAAGCTACTTTTATTGGCACTTTCACCCGCGGTGTGTTCTGGGCCCGTGTTTCTATTCGAATACCTAATAGCAAGAGCACCCCATCTTTCCGCATACTCAATACATCTCCGGTAGTCTCCTACATCGAAGAAATATTGAACCCATGTTTCCAGCGCCTTCAAAGAAGATCTATCGACATAATCTAATCGCATGGATATTGTGAAGCAACTGTCAAAGGCTTCCATCTTTTCACTAATACTATTTACTGCTCCATAGCACAATGCGAGGTAGTAATACCTTCCTGGCAGGTGCGTGAGATTTACAGAAGATTTGCCAGCATTACGCGCTAAAACATCGATGGCTTGATGATAGTATGGTATCGCGGTTAAAAAATTCCCTTGATCGTAATATGTTTTTGCGATTCTTTGCAGCAGGAATGAATAAGTCGAGTCATCCTTATAGTCACAATGCTTCACGCTGTCCAGAATGCTTAACAATTTTTCGAGCTTCAACTCTGGACTGAGATCTGTGGATTCTCTCAAGTAAATAAGTCTTGCCCATAGATTGCCTCTTGGACATTGGCCCCGCGATGATGCTGTAAAAAGGAAAACAGCACTTATTAATATAAATGCTTTTTTGCGCACTGGTTTTCAAGTGGTGTTGATTCCGTAACGATCAATTCTGACCTACGCACTGGTTTCTGGGGGCGGCGGAGCTGGACCCGAGGGCGGATCAGGGTTACCTGAGCCGGGTCGAAGGTAAATCCTCACATAGTTCTTTCCCCAATCAAAAAACATAGTATGCTTCTTATTGACTTCTAGCTTGCCGAAAAACTTCTGCAATTTTTCAAGACAGATGCCGTCAAACTGCTCTCCATTAAACTTCTTGGGGTATTCCTTAACAATTTTGTCTGGATATTTTCCCAACTCCTCATCGTAAAAATAGAGAAATCCTCCGCAAAAAATTTCATATTTCCTTTGCGCTTTCTTGTTTCTTAAAAGCCTCTCGGGCAATTCAGCAGGATAATCCGCATTTGGAAATGTGACCCATTCCTCGAAGCCGAACCCTTTGAGTATTTCTCTAAGTTTTTTACCGTCGTCATCATTGACGGGAAGGACCTTGTGGCCCGGTGCTCTTTTTTCCTTAGATTGCTTTCCAAGCTCTTTAGACATAACGCTGCCATCAGTTTCATCGAAAAGCGGAAGTTCTTCATAAATCAAATGCCTTTCATCTTGAGGTATATTAGGGTCTATTCTGTGTGTGAGTTCTGCCCATAATGGTACGGTTCTTCGTGGAACTCCTTTTGCTAATGCTGTCGTTGAAATGCTGTCTTCAGCATTTGGTTCTTTTTTTTCGGGATTCATAATTCAAGTTTTTTAAGAATAAATCTATTGTTCGATCTTCTCCTGACG
>JGI24806J26614_1000590_pt1 | contig 11734 bp, 7 predicted proteins | sample Kansoi200umMDA_FD_26614 | JGI IMG/M metagenome (IMG submission 26614)
AGAGGTACCTACTAATAAGCCTGTAGAAATCACAAGTCCTATATTAAAGCGGCTAATGGCTCCGGCTCCAGACGCTAATAAAAGTGGGATAACGCCAAAAATCATAGCAGCAGTGGTCATGAGGATGGGTCGTAATCGAATGCTCGCGGCTTCTTCAACTGCAGTTCTCCGGTCTAACTTTTTTTCTCGTTGTAAATGATTTGCAAAATCAACAATTAAAATTCCATGTTTTGCAATCAAACCTATTAAGGTGATTAGCCCAACCTGAGTATAGATATTAATGGTGGCCGCTCCAAGATTTAGTGGAATAAGTGCGCCACAAATAGACATAGGAACCGAAATTAAAATAATAAGCGGATCTCTAAAACTTTCGTATTGAGCAGATAGAACCAAGAAAATAACAATAATGGCTAAGAAAAAAGATACAATCAAAGCTTGCCCTTCTTGCATAAATTGGCGAGATTGGCCACCGTAATCAATCATAAAACCTTCTGGTAATAAAGTTCTGGCTTGGGTTTTTAAATAAGCAAGTGCTTGACCCAGAGTCACCCCCGGCTTCATCATGGCTTGAATGGTTGCTGCATTTAATTGTTGAAAATGGGATAATTCATTCGGGTTTATTTTCTCGCGAGGACTTACCACAGTAGCCAAAGGAACCATGGTTTGGTTAGCTGCTTCAACATAAATGTTTTCCAGTTGGTTTGCGGTTAAACGATATTTTCGGTCTAATTGCGGGATAACCTGATAACTTCTCCCCTGCAAGTTAAAATAATTAACATAGCTACCTGATAAGGCAGAGGTTAAACTTCGACCTATAGTCTGCATATCTAAGCCAAGATCTGCCGCTTTTGCACGATTAATTTGAAATTGTATTTCTGGCTGATTAAATTTTAAACTATTATCAATAAAAATAAAGAGTCCGGATTGCTCTACCTTTTCCATAAATTTGTTAGAAACATCAAATAAAGATTGAAAATCATTGGTAGTTTTGATAATAAATTGAACAGGTGTACCACCCCCACCGCCGGGTAATGAGGGTGGGATTACGGCGAAAGATTTTAATCCAGTGATATTATCTAATTGGTTTTGTAAGGGTGCTTTGAGCGTAAATTGTGACTTACGTTTATCCCAGGGTTTTAATACCATGCCAGAAACTGGAGAGGCTACGTTCACTACAAAATAATGCGCAGTTTCTGCAAAACTTTGATAAATTTTAGTAAGTGAGTGGGTAAATGCCTCGATATAATTTAAGGTTGCATACTGTGGAGCTTGGGATATGACAAAGAAAAATCCTTGGTCTTCTTCTGGGGCAGTTTCATTTGGGGTGGTTTGATACAAATAGGGAAGGGTTAGCAATACAACCCCTGCAAGTATTAATATAATAGCCCGCGTATCTAATAAGCTATGCAGGATTTTTTGATAGCGGTTTTTTAAGCGCAGGAAAGTTTTATCTAAAAAATGCGCGAATCTTTCATTATTAGTATGTGTATGTAATATTTTCGAGCACATCATGGGAGAAAGTGTAAGGGCTATAATTCCCGAAATAATAACTGCAGAGGCTAAAGTAAAGGCGAATTCTTTAAATAAAGCACCGGTTAAACCACCTAAAAACCCAATAGGCGCATACACTGCTGCTAAAGTAATGGTCATAGCAATAATCGGGGTTAAAATTTCACGTGCACCCATCAAGGCGGCTGCTAACGCGGTTTTCCCATGCTCAATATGCCGATGCACATTTTCAACTACCACAATGGCATCATCTACGACTAATCCAATAGCTAAAACAAAGGCTAATAAGGTTAATAAATTAATAGAATAACCTAAAAACAACATGCAAAAACAAACCCCAATCAAAGATAACGGAATGGTCACCACAGGGATAAGCACTGAGCGAATAGAACCAAGAAATAAATAAATAACTAAAATAACAATAAGTGCTGCTTCTGCTATAGTTTTAGCTACCTCTTTAATAGAAGCGCGAATAAAATCAGTTGCGTCATAAACAATGGTACCAGTTAAAGAAGGTGGAAATTCTTTTTGAATACTAGGCATTAGGTTGCGCGCAGCATTGATAACCGTAAGCGGATTAGCGGTAGGAGTTGGCGTTATGGCAATAAAAACCGCTTTTCTGCCATCAAAACGTACCGACACATCGTAATCTTCGGATCCTAAATAAACTGTAGCGACATCTTGCAAACGAACAATAGCATGATTGTCTGTTTTTACAATCAATTTACCAAATGTTTGAGCGCTATTTAAATCGGTTTTAGCGGTCATATTAAGGGCTATATATTGTCCTTTGGTAGAACCCGCTGCAGTTAAAAAATTATTTCTCGCTAAGACATCAGTAATATCAGCAGGGGTAACGTGATGTGCTGCCATTTTTATGGGATCTAAAAAAATCCGCATGGCATATGTTGCTCCCCCTAATATTTGCGCTTGCGCGATTCCATCTATAGTCTCTAATTGCGGCTGTACCACGCGGATAGCGTAATCGGTAATCTGTTGCGCATTCATGTCTTTGCTGTCTAAACTAATGTACATGAGAGGGGTTGCGGTGTCGGAACTTTTTACAATAACTGGCTGTTGTGCCTGGGGTGGGAGCTGATTCAAGGTTTGTTGTACTTTACTCAAAACATCTGTAAAAGCTAATTGGGGGTCAAAATTTAATTTGATTTTTAAAGTAATAGCACTCACCCCTTGCACAGAGGTAGAGGTCATATAATCAATGCCCTCAGCGCTTGCAACGGCACCCTCCAGTGGGGTTGTAATAAAGCCTGCAATTAAATCCGCATCCGCACCGGGATAGCTCGTCGTAATAGTAATGACGGTATTATCCATGCGTGGAAATTGCCGAATTTGCATGTGGGTGATTGCATATAAACCAAATAGAAAAATAAGTAAGCTAATAACCGTTGCTAAAACAGGACGCTTAATAAATATATCTGTGAAGTGCATAAAATTTTCTTATTCCCCTAATTTGGAAGCTTTTGTTGTTTTAAGCTTAACTGCATTATTAATTACCACTTGTGCGCCATTTTGCAGTTTTAGCTCTCCAATACTAACCACCAATTGATTAGGGTGAATACCTTTTTTTATAACCGTTTCATTACCAGCTTGTTCTCCGAGGGTAACGAAAACCCGTTTTACCCGAAGCCTTTCTTGCGCTTTATTATCTGTTGATTTTTCCTTTTCAATAACAAAAACAGAATTACCATAAAGACTATAAGAAATAGCAGTAGAAGGTAAAACAATGGCTTTTTTGGTGACAGGTTCTTTTATGGTAATTGATGCAAACATGCCGGGGATAAATGTAAATTGTTTAACTTTATGTTTTTGATTTAATGTAGTATTGCAAACCAATACTAGTTGGTCATCAGTATTTTTATAAACTTTTTCATAGAATTTTTTATGTGGTGGCTTATTTTTTTTAAGTAATGGGCAATTGGGTACAATAGCTTGTACTAAAATATTATGGCTATTGGTATCTATTTTAGCATTCATAGCGGAAATTTTTCCGGTGTACAACAGCTGAGGAGTTGCTTCAATTTGCAAGGTTATAGGTTGATTGATGCTTATTTTATTAACCAACTGTTCGGGTAGAAAAAACTCCAGATAAAGAGGATCTTGTGATTGTAAATTGACAACGGCGGTTTGGCCTGGGGATATATATTGTCCTAAATTAATTTGACGAATACCTAGTTGACCAGTAAACGGGGCTCGAATATGCTTTTGTTGAATTTGTGCTTTAATTTGTTCCACATTCGCTTGGGCTTGTTCAAAGTTTGCTTTGCTTTCATCCACGGTTGCGGTAGCAGTTGCTCCTCTTTTTAAGAGATCAAGCTGTCTTTTATAGTTTATTTGCGATAGGGTTAAGGCTGCTTGGTTAAATTGTAAGGTTGCTTGTTCCACACTATCGTCAATATCAATTAAAGGGGTATCTTTCTCTATATATTGTCCAGATTGAAAATGTATTTGGGTGACGTTGCCAGCCGCTTCGGCATTCACATCTACGCCATTTATAGCAATAAAGTTGCCAACTGCATAGAGCGGAGAATGCCAGTTTTTTTGAACAGCGCTAACGCTAGATACAGCTACGGCGGGAGGCTCAAAGGTTTTAAAAAAACGTTGTATCATGACTTGTTTTATAATATTAAATAAAATGAGGCCGCCAAAGATAATGCCAACGATAATGACCATTATGGTCATGCGTTTTTTCATTATTTTTTTCATGCGATACAAGACGATAATAGAAAAATGCTAGCATAGCATGTGGAACTTTTCTTGCCTATGCTGTAACGGTGGTATTTTATCACAGATAATTTGAATGGTTGTTTGTATTTCTGCTTTAGTGGTAAATCTTCCTAGAGAAAATCTTATGGCATTATAAGCTAAATGTTTATTTACGCCCATTGCTTGTAATACATAAGAAGGCTTAAAGCTTGCAGCTAAACAAGCAGAAGAAGAAGAAACAGCTAAATCTTTTAAAGCTAGCTGCAAGGCATCTCCTGGTATATTGGAAAAACTCAGATTTAAATTTCCTGCAACCCTAAGGGTTTGGTGTCCGTTAAGGTGAATTCCGGGTAAATGCGCAACGCCTTGCCAGAGTAAATTCCGCAGTTCTCCAATAGTTGTTTGTTCTTGCACCCGATTTTTTTCAGAGATAGCAAAAGCTTCTCCCATACCTACTATTTGATGAGTGGCTAGAGTGCCTGAACGAAGTCCTTGTTCTTGGTTGCCACCGAACGATTGCGGATATAAACGAATTCTTGGTTTTTGCCTTATATATAAAGCACCAATTCCTTTTGGTCCATAATTTTTATGTGCGGAAAAGGCCATTAAATCAACTGGCATTTGTTGTAAGTTAATCGGAAGTTTGCCAGGCGATTGTGCTGCATCTACGTGAAAGAGAATCCCTCTTTTCCGCAATAGATTGCCAATGCATGTGATATCTTGAATCACGCCGGTTTCGTTATTTACATGCATAATAGAAACCATTACGGTTTCATTGGTTAAAGAATTTTCTAAAACCTGATAATTTAGTAATCCATCTGGTTCAGGTGGAAGATAAGTAACGCGGAACCCATCTCTTTCTAGTTGGGCGAAACTATCTAAAACTGCTTTATGTTCAGTTTGCATAGTAATTAAGTGACGCCCTTGTCTTTGATAAAAACGAGCAGCCCCCAAAATAGCTAGATTGTTGGCTTCGGTGGCACCTGATGTAAAAATAATGGCTTGCGGTTCAGCACCAATAGCTGCTGCAATTTGTGCTCTTGCTTTTTCAACGGCAAGTGCTGCACTTTTTCCATAACCATGTTGAGAAGCAGGATTGCCAAAGTTTCCTTGTGGTCCTAAAAAATGCACCATAGCCTCTACTACTCTAGGGTCAACTGGCGTGGTCGCCATGTAGTCGAGGTAGATAGGATGCATGTGTGTAGGGTTTTAAGTCTGCATTAAAGAGGATAGTTTAAATGATGATTTTTCATTGTCTAGCTCTGGTTTAAGGCTATCAGATTTTTTTAATACCCATGCAGGAGGAATTCTTAAAAAGAACTTAGGAGCGTAAAGGATATGGGTCAATTCTTTAAGCGTATCGTTTAGCATTATAGCTAAAATTTGGCTAGCTTCATCAGGATCATTGGTAGATTGCCCTTTTGTGTTAGAATTGAAAAGAGAAATGGAAGGTTTATTATAGTTATAGTTTGTGCAAGTACCAAGAACATGGAATTGTTCCAGCAGTTCTTTTCGCCCGCCTACACTTAAAGGAATAAAGCCTCCTGTTGTATTTAAATTTTTTGTTATGATTAAATCAGCATATTTTTGGCATTCAGGGTAGGGGTTGCCAGGATGCTCAAAATAATAAGTAAAATAATATTTAATTTGGTTATATAAACTTTCTTCTAAAGGACATTTTGTGGTTAGATGGATATTATCCACTAGCAAAGATTTTTTGCTGCCAGTTTTTTGTAATTCTAAAAAGGAGTCGAGTAATGATTTCTGCTCATTAGTTAATTCCTTATTATTTTTAATATCCTCGGTTAGTTGGTTTGCCCAGCTAATAAAATCTCTATTAAGAAGATTAAACATACCCCAAAAAATGGTTAATTCTTCACAGCTTCCAAACTGTTTCAATTCATCCTTATCTTTTTGATATAAATATTTATTTAAGACTTCTCTGAATTTTTTTTGGACAAATGGTTGGATATTGGTTGCGGAGTTAATGCAAGGGGTAGTATAAAATGCTTTTTTGTTTAGTGAGATTTTATAAGGTTGGTGTAAGGAATTTTGCATTGCGGCATTAAAAGCATTTAGAGGATTGCCACCTTCTTGTTTAATAATTTCTAATAACGCGGTTAAGGTTTCTTGATTTGGATGATGGGCAAGAAAGGTTTGTACTTCCTGGTAACTTTTGAAAAATTTTTGATTTAAAAAACTAGCGTAATAATTATTAGAAAAATTATTATAAGCAGTAGAAGCAAAGAAAGTTTTGGTGCTAGAAGAGAGTGTTTTAGTTAATTTAAAAGCTAACGACATTGTAGATTTTCTCTTAGATTAAAATTTTAAAATTTTATCATGAAAATTCCATTTTGTAAATTTTGCTCTAAAAATCAAAGACATTCTAAAATTTTATACAATTTGTTAATGATTCTTTTGCTTTGTGTAAAGATCCCCTTGATTCCGATACGGCAAAAAAGTCCCCAGTTTTGGACATATAAAAAATAGTATGTAAAAGGGTTCCTTGGTTAAAAATTTGTTTTAAAGCAATAATTTTTTGATCTAATGACAAGGTAGAAATAATATGAAGCAGGTTTCTCTTATAGTTCGCTAAGTTTTGTAAACCTATTCTAGATATATCTTCACCATTCTGTTCTATTAGGTGATTAACAATGGTTTTTAGGTGTATATCTAAAGGATTCCAAAGAAATAAAGGTTGCTTATAACCGATAGCCCAAATAGAAGCGGCTTTTATTTGACGTGGGATTCTCTTTTGTTTTTTGGCTGATTCATTCTCTGCTAATTGTAATAAATTTGCTGCAGCTTTATTACAGTTGCTGTTGAATAAATTATATTTATGTGGAAGACGTTTATAATGAATAAGGCTATTAATAGTTATGCTTGTTTGTGTATCGGTTACGAGTAATTTATCGGTAATGGTCGTAGCCTTCCCAATGCCTGCCTTTTCATCCATATAGCGAGCATATATTTGCTGTTGCTGAAAGATATCCCTTAATATGTCTGGTTCAATGCAAGGGTATGCTTTATAGGCATAGGATAAGCTTCCGAGTGCAAATAATTTTCGATAATATTCGTGTTTTTTCCCGAACTTTGGGGCAGGAAGCATAGCTCCTTTTCTGCCATTAATGATTTCGTTTAGTTTGACTATAGACTGTAATTCGGTATTCGGAAAAGTGGCTTGAAAAAGTATTTCTTCCACCATTTTTTCACTAAGCTCTTTATTTGTAAGGGTAAATTTTTTAAAGAGTAGCGCACGTAAGAAATGCTCCACAGAAGGGAATTCTTGATCTTCCAAACCCCAAAGTGCTTTTTGGGTTGCAGCGGTTACTTTTGCTTTCTTCTTAATAGACTTAGATAGTTTAAATGGTTCATGCATAATAGAAGCACCTAAGCGATACACCTCTGCGTAGCCTGGCTTTTTGTTCGTGTAAGGTTGCCCAATAATAATAACCCCATTTGTTTTCGGCATAAGTGCCATGCCACAGGGCGAAAAGTTAACGAAATGAACTATTTGCTTGCGCAGAATAGATTTATCGAAGTTCTGAATTTGCTGTTTTAATTCCGAGCTTAATTTAATCTTAAATTCCATTTAGAGTACAAAAAAAAGTATATTAACAAACATACAAAATTTAACAAGATTTGTTGTCCCGGATTATTGTCCGGGACACTGTTAGAGTCTGTTCAAGTCTTACGCACTACATTAAAGATGGCGCAGTCTTTTCATTCTGTACTGATAACACTTCTGAATTATTTTTATCATCCAGCAAGTGTTGATATTTAGCCATTGAAACACCATGGCTATATTGGTTGCCCGTCGGGTCATGATAAATCTTCTTAGCATTACCATCCAAAACTCTTGGATCAGCAGAATTCCAAAAGTTACATTTTTCTTGATGAGCTAGTTCAAATAACAAATTAGCACTATCAGCAGGTGATTGTCCTTTATGTAGTGAATCATTCCAGCGTGCAATATTCGCTTCAATAAAGCTGTAACCGCCTTCCTTACCTATTTGCTTCGAACCTACAGGCGCTTTAAAATTAGTTGATACAAAACCAGGATTAATATTTGCGATACGAATATTTAAAGGCTCAGCAATATTTTGAGCATATTTATATAAATCAAAATTTATTTGGGCGAGAAAGTGCTCGAGTGCAGCTTTAGATCCAGAGTAAGGACTTTGTAATAAATCTGGAGCTAGAGACACACAACTGCTAACATTGAGGATTGCCCCTTCTTTCGCTGCTCTCATTCCAGGTAATATCGCTTGGATAAGTTTGATTGGGCCGAAGTAATTGACTTCATACAGATTCCGTATTTGCTCAATAGAAAAAGACTCCGCGGTGCCAATTAAGCCTGAACCTGCATTGTTGATAAATATATCAATTTTACCAAAGGACTTTATAGCTTCTTGAATTGCTTCTTCCGAGCTAGTAACATCAAGAGCAAAAGGGTGAATATTAGGGTATTTTTTAACCAAATCAACCAGCTCTGGACGGTTAACATTACGAGCAAGAGCGAAAACCTTACCATAACCTTCGCTGGCAAATTTCTCTACAGTGGCAAGCCCTATACCACTCGAGCCACCCGTGACAACTACAGTACGCGCGTTATTGGACTTAATCTTAGGAAGTTCAGATTTAGGATGGGCGAATAACGAGTTTACATTCGGATGCATTTTGAGCCTCTTTAAAAAAAAAGGCGCATGATATTCTATTTGAAGTAAGAACGCAAATTAATAGATCATATATTGAACTTTCACTATGTTATGCGAAAGAAAAAAGGGATTTCCTGGGTATGGCACGCCTAATAATAGGTTTTAAGCGAAGCATAAAACACTCTTAATTAGAAAATAAATGTGGTAAACTGTTTGACTTCGTTTAAAATTGATTAACTATGCAACCCTTGCTTAATATAGCCATTTCTGCAGCGCGGGCTGCAGGTGAAGTTCTTATGCGGCATCGAGAACAACTGGAGCGGCTTACCATAACGCAAAAGAGCGAGAGAGAATTAGTCAGCGAGGTTGATATTAAAGCCGAGCAAGTCATCATACAAACCATTCAAAAAGCTTACCCTCAGCATGGAATTATTGCAGAAGAAAGTGGATTGTGTAATGAAGACGCTGAATCCGTATGGATTATTGATCCTTTAGATGGAACTACTAATTATTTACATTCATTCCCAGCATTCTGCGTCTCCATCGCTCATCGAGTTAAAAACAAGATAGAGCATGCAATTATTTATGATCCGTTACATCAAGAATTTTTTACGGCAAGCAGAGGACGAGGTGCGCAATTAAATGATCGTCGCTTACGTGTCTCTAAGCAAACCCAGTTACAAAAAGCCTTATTAGGGACGGGATTATCTTTTAGAAATCCATCACATACTAAAAAAAACCTTGCTTGTATTGCAAGCTTAATTGGTAAGTGCGCGGGTATTAGAAGAACTGGTTCTGCAGCATTAGATTTGGCTTATATTGCAGCTGGTCGTTTAGATGGTTTCTGGGAAATTGGATTGCGACTTTGGGATATAGCTGCAGGTTGTTTAATTATACAAGAAGCGGGTGGTTTAATAAGTGATACAGCACTAGGTAGTCAGTATTTGCAAAATGGCAATATCATTGCGGCTACCCCAAAAATTTTTAAGTCTTTGCAACAGTTTTTGTTTCCGCTATTAAACGACTAGCTAGCAATCTTTATTATTGTAGTTTGATATTATTTTGTAGACCGAGGGCAGAAGAAAATTGATTAGTCACCGCTGTGCCTATATTTTTTGAAAATTGTTCGAAAAAAGATGAAGAATAAGTGTAATCAATTATCTTGTTTATTTTTATAATCTCGCGTGCTAATTGTCCAGTACTAGCAAAACCATCAATGAGGCCTCGCGCTAATGCTTGTTCTCCAGTCCAAATTAAACCAGAAAAAGTATTGTCATCTATCAGAAGACGAGAGCCTCGTCCTGATTTTACCGCAGCTATAAAACGCATATGAATACTATCTAAAAGGGCCTGTAAATGTTGCTTTTCAACCGTAGTTTCGGGAGAAAAAGGATCCAAAAATCCCTTATGTTCACCTGCTGTTTGTAGACGTCTGGTTATGCCTATTTTATGCATGGCTTCATCAAAACCAAAGCCATTATAAACGACTCCAATTGAGCCAATTAAACTAGCAGGATTAGCATAAATGTGCTGGCTACCCGCTGCAACATAATAGGCAGCGGAGGCGCATAAATCGACGCATACGGCATATGTTTTAATTTCCGGATGTTTTTTACGGTAAAATTGCAAAAGATTATACATATAATCGGCTTGTACAGGACTTCCACCTGGACTGTTGATACGTATTATTAAAGCTTTAAGGCCACTATTCTTATATGCTTTGTGTAAGCTTTTAGCAAAATGTTCGGCATTGGTTTCTGCAGTTGGAAATATGGTTCCCTCTATATCAATGAGCCCAATATGGGGTTTGGTTCCTTGTCTTCCTCGAGCCGCATCTTTATAAAAGACCCAACAAAAGATAAAAACGATAAAAACCAAAAGCATAATGCGTTTTAACCATCGCCAATAACGCTTACGTTTTTTTTCTTGTATCCATTCCCTAACGATTTGGTGTAGTAAGGTTTGGGAATCTGGCGGTTCGTTAGGAGACATTTTTAATTCATCCTCTCTTGATTTTTAACGAAAGAGCTACATCTTATAGACTATAGTTCTAAATGATACCGCAAAATAAGTGAGATAGATATGCGAATGGATAAGTTGACATCAAAATTTCAGTCGGCATTGGCAGATGCGCAATCTTTAGCATTAGGGCGAGATAATCCTTTCATGGAACCAATTCATGTTTTAAAAGCTTTGTTAGCGCAAACTGATGGGAGTATCGTTCCTTTGTTAACCCAGGCCGGAGGTACTATTTCGCGTATTAGATCTGCAGTAGATGAGGTGCTGGAAACATTGCCGAAAGTATCTGGTGGGGAAGGCGATATCCATGTTTCAAATGCATTACAGCGCCTATTAAATGTGACTGATAAGTTAGCACAACAAAGACAAGACAGTTATATTTCCAGTGAATTATTTCTCCTTGCGCTTTTCTCTCACGACAATCCCCTTAAAAAGCTATTAGAAAATGCTGGGGTAAATCAGCAAAGTTTAGAGCAAGCTATTCAGAAACTTCGTCAGGGGAATAATGTTAACGACCCGCATGCAGAAGAAAAACGTCAAGCTTTAGACAAATATACCATAGATTTAACGCAGCGCGCAGAAGTGGGTAAACTTGATCCGGTCATTGGTCGCGATGATGAAATTCGACGTACCATCCAGGTTTTACAAAGGCGTACCAAAAATAATCCGGTGTTAATTGGTGAACCTGGTGTTGGAAAGACCGCTATTGTGGAAGGTCTTGCTCAGCGCATTATTAATGGGGAAGTGCCGGAAGGATTAAAAAATAAGCGTCTTTTATCGCTTGATATGGGAGCCTTGATTGCTGGGGCAAAATTTCGTGGTGA
>JGI24806J26614_1000591_pt1 | contig 11715 bp, 12 predicted proteins | sample Kansoi200umMDA_FD_26614 | JGI IMG/M metagenome (IMG submission 26614)
AATTTTGCCTTCACCCACCGTTCCATATTTATCCAGCAAGCCATAATGTTGTGCCGGTGGGTGAAGGCAAAATTGCGAACCTTATCTTAATTGATGGCGACCCGAAAAAAAATATCAAAGACATCCGTAAAATATACCTGACTATTAAAGAAGGAAAGATCTATTCGCCAAAAAAGATCTATGCTGCTTATGGATGGAAATATTATTATTGATTCACAAATTCAAGCGGTGTTGTTTTGGGCATTTGCGCATTCCGCATTGCAATACTTCTTACAGTAATTGCCGCGAATTCTTCAAATGCTTTTTTTGTGATCTCATCATCACTCATCATGATCGGCACACCCTGGTCACCGCCTTCACGTATGCTTTGCACCAATGGTATTTGACCAAGAAATGGAAGATCATATTCTTCCGCCAATCTTTTTCCTCCGTCTTTTCCAAAAATGTAATATTTATTATTAGGCAACTCTGCCGGCGTGAAGTAACTCATATTTTCAACCAACCCAATGATAGGAACATTCACTTGTGCCTGGCCAAACATTGCAATTCCTTTTTTTGCATCTGCCAACGCAACATCCTGCGGCGTTGTAACGATCACAACTCCTGTTACAGGTACTGTTTGCACCAATGTCAAATGAATATCTCCTGTACCCGGTGGCATATCAACAACCAGGTAATCCAATTCACCCCAATAAACATCCGTTACGAATTGTCGAATAGCACTGCTTGCCATTGGGCCACGCCACACTACTGCATTTTTTTCATCTACTAATAGTCCGATGCTCATCAGCTTTATTCCAAAACGTTCTAGCGGTACTATCATCCCTTTATCTCCTCCCACATCCATCATCATTGGTCTTTCCCCGCGAACACCAAACATGATCGGCACACTGGGTCCATAAATATCTGCATCCATCAAACCAACTTTTGCGCCGCCTTGCGATAATGCAAGAGCAAGATTGGCTGCCACTGTTGATTTACCAACACCTCCTTTACCACTTACTACGGCTATAATATTTTTTACTTTAGGTAATACGGAACCTGGGTCGGTTCTTTTTGTCGTTGTATTTGAAGTGAAATTTACTTTTACGTTTGCATCTTTATTCACTAAGATCTTTATCGCATTCACACAAGCATTGTTGATCATATCTTTCATCGGGCAAGCCGGCGTAGTTAGTACTACTGTAAACGATACATCATTTCCTTTGATCTCAATATCCTTGATCATATTTAACGTAACAAGGTCTTTCCCAAGATCAGGTTCCTGCACATTACTTAGCGCTTCAAGAATTTTTTCAGTAGTCATTTAAAAGTATTTGTTAAAAGTATTTCGAACCCGCAAAGTTAGCCATTAAACAGGCGAATTTGTTTTACGAAATCAGCAACTTGTCGTTATTTTTGGCGCGGTGAAGAAAATTGTACAATACCTCATTTTACTGCTGTTTTTTATACCCAAAACATCGAAAGCGCAGTTCGAAAACGTTCGTGATTCCGTTGTCCAACTTTATGGTGTAGTGATGACTGCAGATAGTCTTGTTGGCATTCCCGCTGTGAGTATCGTAATTAGAGGTCAGAACCGGGGAACCATTACTAATAACCAGGGAGTTTTTTCAATTGTAGTGCTTAAAGGGGATATTATTGAGTTTACCCACATCAGTTATAAACCAAAAGTTGTTACTATTCCAAAAAACCTGGATGGCAATCAATATAGCGTAGTGCAATTGATGGTCGCTGATACGGTTTATCTTCCGGCAACAATTATCCGGCCGAGACCCACTGCTGCACAGTTTGCCCGTGATTTTGCAAATACACAAATTCCGGATGATGATTACGAAACGGCCAGGAAAAATACATCCGTTGCAAAACGAAGAGCATTGGCGCAAGGTATGCCTGCTGATGGCCGCGAGGCTTCCAACATACAACTGAAAAACGTTGCAACAAAAGCTTATTATGCAGGAGGACTTCCCCCGCAAAATATTTTTAACCCTGCTGCATGGATGGAATTTATCGAAGCCTGGAAACGCGGAGATTATAAAAAGAAAAAAAATACGGGCTACTAGTTCTCCTTTTATAAAGATTCTTGAGAAATTATTTAGCCAGCTTTTGTAATGCTAATCATCTTCTGTTGCGTCGCACTCTTGTACAGCAACAATCCTGTTCAGCTTTATCTCTCGTAGCGATCGCAACGGATTTGCGGCAGCGCTGTAATATTGCTCCCCTGCGTTCGCAGCGTGAAATTTTTCTTCTAGCTATAAAATTTATTTACTTTTAATTAAATCAGCTATATGAAAAATATTTCTGTTATCGGAGCCGGCACCATGGGTAATGGAATTGCGCATGTATTTGCACAAAATGGTTTTAAAGTTTCAATTGTTGATGTCTCACTTACTCAGTTGGACAGGGCCATCGCCAATATCAGTAAAAATTTCGACAGGCAAATTGCAAAAGGAGCAGCAACCGAAGAGCAGAAAAAAATTGCACTGGCAAATATTTCAATTTTCAGCAAAATAAATGATGGCGTAAAAGATGCAGATCTTGTAGTGGAAGCAGCAACCGAAAATATTGAACTTAAATTAAAAATTTTTGAAGAGGTTGACAAGTTTGCACCAAAGCAGGCAATATTGGCGAGTAATACTTCATCGATCTCTATAACCAGGATCGCAAATGCGACTGGGCGTGCTGATAAAGTGATCGGTATGCATTTTATGAATCCTGTGCCGGTAATGAAGTTGGTTGAAGTGATCAATGGCTACTCTACAAGTAAAGAAATAACAAATACAATTGTTGAATTAAGTAAACAGCTTGGCAAAACGCCGTGTGTTGTTAATGATTATCCCGGTTTTATTGCCAATCGCATTTTACTACCAATGATAAACGAAGCAATTTATAGTTTATATGAAGGCGTAGCTGGTGTGGAAGAAATAGATACAGTAATGAAACTTGGCATGGCCCATCCAATGGGGCCATTACAACTTGCCGATTTTATTGGCCTGGATGTTTGTCTTTCTATTTTAAATGTATTGCATGATGGTTATGGCAATCCTAAATATGCTCCATGTCCACTACTTGCAAATATGGTAACTGCTGGCAAACTCGGCAGTAAAAGTGGTGAAGGGTTTTATGTTTATAGTGCCGGGATTAAAGATTTGGTGGTGAGTGGCAGGTTTAAATAGATATATTTAGCATGTTTTTTCCCTTTCATTATTCTCATCGTATTTATCACAAACAAATATTGAGTGAACAAACTCCGTCAATTTTGCTCAGGTTTTTAAGGATAACAACTATTTTGTATCAGGCACTTATTTTGTGCTGTATTAGCATCAAATGACCAACCTCCAAAAACCAATCTTGAACAAAATCGAGAAACTTCAACAGCTTCATGAGAGAATGATAGCTGAAATACAGGATTATGCAATTATTCTTCTTGATCTCGATGGTACAATTCTTACATGGAATAAAGGCGCACAAGCAATAAAAGGTTATAAACAAAATGAAATTCTGGGGCAAAATTTTCGCATTTTTTATTTGCCGCGGGACCGGGAAGAAAGACTTCCAGAAAAATTAATTGATTTGGCCACAAAAGAAGGAAGAGCCCGGCATATTGGAAGAAGAGTAAGAAAAGATGGAACAACTTTCTGGGGCAGCATTCTTATTACCGCTTTGCATGATGACGATGGAGAAGTAATTGGCTTTACAAAGCTCACAAAAGAGTTGGGTGAAAATGAAATTGATTAGTCCCGATAGCTATCGGGATCAAAAAACGGTAATTTAGAAAGCGAATATGGCATCACGATCTTTCTTTGTTACTTTATTTTCTATCATACAATTATTTTTATCGGCCCAGGATATTTCAGGAGTGTGGGTTGGTAATTATAAACCCTCTTTCTTTTCTGCCAAACCCGATAAATTGGTTGTTGAAATATCCATCTATAATGACTCAATAATAACCGGCGCATCACATCTTTATTACAAAAACCAGCAATACGAACATTATAAAATTTATGGTGTATATAAAAAGAGAGAATCACTCATCTATTTTTCTGAAGACAGTACGATCGCAGTAAAACTGGGACCTATGGATAAGAACTGTCTCGGGAATTATACAATGAAATTGACCTCAACTGGAGATTTACTGGAAATGACAGGAAGATGGGAAGACAATTCAGTAAGCATGTTTCAATGTCCTCCTTCCGGTGTATGGCTTGAAAAAAAAGTCGATAACAGTATCAAACAAACTAATCCTGTATTAAAAGACAAAAAACTGGAAAGAAGATCGGATATACAGAGTCTAGTTGAGATCAACAGCGCTGAAAAAGATTCTATCCTGATAGAATTATATGACAATGGTATTGTTGATAATGATTCAGCATCAATTTACCTTGATGATTCTTTATTATTATACAAGCATTTCGTTTCTGCTAATCCTGTTTCATTATATATTTCCCTGGATAAACAAAGACCTATACGTAAATTTAAACTTATAGCCGAGAATTTGGGTTCGATACCACCCTGTACTGTTCTTATGCTGATCATAACTAAGAGGAAAAGATATGAAGTAAATTTATCGAGTAATTTTAATTCGAATGCTGTTGTTGAGTTTTTCCTGAAAGAATAAGCTAAACATTTGCAATTGATATCCTCTATCAAAATATCGCCAACTATTTCTATTCAATCGGAAGTAAAACCGCTTACCTCTCAGGAAAAAGATATACTGAGAAAAATAAAGCAAAAGAAAAGTCGGTTTTTTCTGTCAACCTTTGCGGGATTTTTGATTTTGATCCCAATCGGGTGGTTTTATTCAATTAATTATAGGAGCGCCAGCTCAGGCCTCAGATATCAGCGGCTAAGTGAGGATTCAATAGAAATGATGAAACACCTGGCCCCTTACTTTTATCTATTTATCTTTTTTCTAATAGCCGGCTACTTTACTTATTATTATCGTAAACTTTTATATCCATACAGCAAAGATCTAAAAGAAGGATCGAAAGAAATTCTTTATTACGACCCTGAAAAATATCAAACACCTTTTTTTGCAGAATATTATATTGTTACTCCGGTTTCAAAAAGATCCAGGGTTAAAATAAGCAAAGAAATATTTGATGCAATAAGACCCGGCTCAACTGCTGCAATTTCCTATTCGATCCATTCTCATTTTATATTTTCAATTGAAGTTGATGAAAAAGAAATAAAATTCAATGAAACAAACGAGTTGGTCGAACAATAAAAAATCCCCCGAAGACATCGGGGGATACAAATCATGAACATTAATCAAATTCTTTAATTACTGTCTTGGAGGACCACCGCGGCGCAGTGTTGGCTCGATCTGCTCTTTCCACACTTTGAATTTATCATCTCCAAGAATGGGTTTTACTTTTGCATCAAGAGTCTCCATGAAAGGTTTCATCTTTTCCTGCATAGCTGCACGCATAGCATCACGATCGCCACCAGCACTTGCCATCGCTTCCTCACGAACTTTATCCTGCGCTTTATAATAATCCAAATAAGCAGCATCCATATCCTTCATCTTCGCCTCATCAAGCTTAAATGCACTGTCAGCTTTAAAATGAACTCTCTTTACTCTTTCTTCAGGAGGGGGCATTTGGAAGCCACCGCCTTGCGCAAACGAGGGAGCTATACCTGCGAACATCACAACTGCTAAAGCAATAATCGTTTTTTTCATTTGTATGTATTTTATTTAAAAATTAAAAAGTTACTTATTGTTTATTGTCTTTTTTATCAGATGGCCTGCGTGGTCCGTTGTTGTTGATGATCCTTTTCACTATTTGCTTAATGAATGAATCCATTTTTGGTTTTTGTTCTTCGTTACACAATGCTTTTATCGATTGGAAATAATGAAATGTGCTCATATCAAGCTCCATTTGCTTTTCCCCGATCTTTGAAGCATAAGAACTCAAAACAGAATCACTGACACCTTGCTGATAAATAAGAGAGAAAAAATCTTCTTTTGATTTTGTAAGCTGTCTAAATAATGGCTTCATATTCCTGAACTGCTGTGAACGCAGTGAATCATATGCAACAGCTTGTTCATTATTCAACCCTACTTCATTCTTTACCTTCTCTATTGCCATATCATGCATTTCCTTATCTGAGGGTCTTGGTGGATGAGCAGGCTTATTAAAAACAAAATAATACAAGAGCCCAATATTGGCCACCAGTAAAACGCTTGTGATAAGTAAGAGTATTCTATTATTTCTTATATAGCTCATTCGTTAGTAAGATTTTCGTAATCGTAATTGTCTACCGAAGCCACTACATTATATTCATTTGCCAATTCAGAAACATTCGCACTATCGCCAATAACATTTTCATTAGAATTAGATCCTAAAAGAGCCCAACCATTCACTGCCATTACCAGTAGTACTATCGCCATAGCTATAATAGGTTTGCTGATAAAAGAAAAAGTTCTTTCCCACACACTGTCTTTTTTAGCCATCTTGGCTTTAATGCGGGTAAAAAGAAAGGGATTTGCTTCAGCCCTTTTTACTCCATCAAGACATTGAAGCGTCTGGTCGATCTCTTGTTGTATGTTTTCTTTTGATGTCATTTTACTGGTAATTTGACGATTTATAAGATTGATTCCTTCTACCTGTAATCTTTATTATAATACTCTTCGAGTTCTTTCCTAAGGTTTTGATTTGCACGGCTCATGAGCGATTCCACCGCCGACACTGTGGTATTTAACACTTCGCTTACATCCCGATAACTGAGCCCTTCCAACTTGTGCAGCGTATAAGCGGTCTTCTGGTTTTCCGGCAAACTCTCGATCGCTTTAAAAAGAACTGCGGCTCTTTCCTTATTATCCAGGCTTACACCCGGGTGATGAAAATCGGGAATTGATTCCTTTTCATCACTTCCGCCTCCTAAAGATTGCAAAAAACCAAATCTCTTCTTTCTCTTTTTACTTCGTAAATGATCCAATGCTGTGGTTGTTGCTATCCGATAAAGCCAGGTCGAAAATTTTGAATCGCCTTTAAATGTGCTGATCTTTTCAAACACTTTTATAAAAACATCCTGCGCCAGGTCCTCCGCTTCAGTCTCATTTTGTACGATCCCCAGGATCGTATTATAAACCATGTCCTTCCACTGTTCTACAATAGTTTTAAATGCAGTTTCATCTCCCAGTTTCAGTTGCTCTATTAATTCCGTTTCGTTGGTCAAGGCTGGTCATTGGTTTTCGGATTTCAATTTAGGCAACTAATTTCTTCTGAAAAAATCGCCATTGTTCTGGTTAAAATTTTGTCTGGCAGGCGCCTTTCCAAAATTTTTAAGGTTATAAGTAAACGTAAGCATAAAATACTGCTTTAAGACCTTAGTCGTTACATCTTCGAAGTAAGTTTCTGTTACGTTTCTTGAAATGCTCTGGTTTTGATCAAGGAGGTCAAATACTGAAAGCCGTATCTCGCCTTTTTGACCTTTCAATATTTTTTTAGCTATCGCCATATTCCATAGCCAATAACTTTGATTATATCCATCGCTTAATCCAGAATAAATTTGATTGCTAAGGTCTGTGTTAAACAACCATCCTTTTTTAGTCAGAAGATTAAGCTTTGCTGTAGTAGTATGAGAGAAATATTTATTATCAGCATTTGGCTGCAAAGTATTTTTAGCGTTATTAAAACTACCATTGTAAGAAACAGTATAATCAACATACTGGCTGATATTACTGGCTAATACGATCCCGGCATTATAGTTATAAGAAGTAGTAACTCCCTCCTGGTTATTTATAAGACTAGGAGTTCTGTTTGCTATAAATCCTGTATTCAGACTCATATTTGTTTTTATAAACTTTAGTGGCTGTGCGTATGTAACAAATACGTTGAAGTTCCGCTGGCCATCCATGTTTATTGGTTTAGTTAATTGCGAACCTTTATACAAAATAACTGAAGGTGTAAGTACTGAATCCTTTGTTGCTGTATAAGTAGCTGTAGCTACATAATTATCAGTAAGCGATCCAAAAAAGTTTACAAACAAGCTTTGACTTTTCTTAGTGTCTGTAAATTGATAACGTCCGCCTATTCTATGTGCAAATGATTGATCAAGTTCCGGGTTACCCGTTGTGATCAACAGTGGGTTGGTATTATTGATAACATCCTGCAACTGGTTCACAGAAGGAGGATTTGTATTGGCTCTGTAAAAAAGTCGGATGCTTTCTTTTTTTGATAATGGCAGATTGAACTGCAAGTTTGGTAAGAGATTAGTAAATGTTCTTTTAACATGAGCTGTATAAGGATATACCTGGTCGCTTTCAAGAGTTGCTGACTGAATATCCACTCCGAAAGAAATTTGTTTGTTACGATCACCTTTGCGAAAACTAATACCGCCTTTTTGTGTCAAATATGTATTTTCAAATACATTGGACAAACTAGTATCAAGTTCAGAATATTTAGCAGTTGCATTTTCAAAACTATATGCTTTCTTTTTTGAATCGTTAAAGTTGTAAGATGGATTATAACGGAATTCAAGTATCGCTCCTTTTTTTCCAACAGGTTCTGTATAATTCAAACTGCCGGAAAGTTGATGACCTTTTGTGATCTGATCATTAAATTGACGCGTTGTATCTTTTACTACAAAAGGGCCTTTATAATACAAGCTATAAGCATCTGTGTATGATTCACCATCCTGGTTATTGATACCGGTATTGAAATTTGCAGAGAATGTTCTACCTCTTTTTTTGAAAGAGTGCCTATAAAGAATATTATTATTAAAGTTAACACCAAGTCTTTCTGCCCTGTTTGCATTTAACGTTTGGCTGAGTGTGTCATCATCATTTGTGAACATCAATCCTTTGGTCAGACTATTACTGTTATTATCCTGAATGTTAATGGATGGAGTGATAAGGATCGAATTAGATGAATCAAGTTTCCAATCGAACCTGAAGTTCGCCCTGTGATTATAATTATTACTTTCTGAACCTGCATCCTGATCATAAAACTGTGTGGTATCTCCTATTGGGAAATATTCTCTCGCAATTTTTTCACTGTTTTCTGTTTTCCTGTTATTGTAGAAATAACTACCGCTTACATCAAGATTCTTTCCCCACTTATCATTGTAGTTTAAACCTATTGCATTTGTTTTGCTGATCCCCGACTGTTGGCCTACTAAGAACCCACCGCCGCCACCGCCAAAGTTACCACCACCGCCAAATCCGCCACCGCCTTGTCTGCCACCACCCTGGGCTCTGAAATTACCACCACCAAATCCGCCGCCACCACCGCTGCTTGTTACACCTAAAAGATCTACTTCCGCAAAATTTTGTTGATTCACATCATTTGTCAAGGCAACAATTGAGAGTCTTGAATTCTTTTTAAAATAACTCATATTACCACCGGCGAGATAATGGTTGTCCGTACCGTAACCTGCAAAAAATCTTCCGAACTGACCATTGCGCATATTTGGTTTTGTAACGATGTTGATAGACTTAGCTGCACTTCCATCATCAACACCAGTAAACTGTGCCTGGTCACTCATGCGATCAAACACCTGTATTTTATCAACTATTTCAGCAGGTAAATTGCGAAGCGTTGCAGTTGCATCATCTCCAAAAAAATCTCTTCCATCAACGGTCACTTTTCTAACCTGCTCACCTCCTACCTTCACTTGTCCGTTTTCAACAGTAATGCCCGGTGCTTTTTTTATCAGGTCTTCAGAATTTGCATCAGGATTTACTTTTAACTGGCTTGCACTTATCTCAGTTGTATCAGCTTTTTGTTTTGTTAATGGTGGTGTACTTACTACAGTAACACCGCCTAGAGTCTTTGCTTCTCTGTTGATATTAATATCATCCAGTTTTTTAGTAGCATTCTCCCAAACAATCTCTCTCTTTGTTAGCTCATAACCCAAAAATGAGATTACAAGGTTATATATGCCTGTATCAACCAGGTTCTTAAACTCAAATGTTCCCGTTTTATCTGAAAGAACGGTTAGTGAATCGGTGCCCCGAACGATCTTTACAGTGGCGCCGGAAAGTGGCTGCTTGTTTTCAGCATCGCGAATAGTACCGGAAAGAACAGGGTTTTGTGAAAAAGAAGCGAGGGAAAGGCCGAGCAAAATGATCGATAAGAGACTGACTTTCATTGTAAAATTTTATTTCAAGGGTTTAGACGTTCCATTTAAATCGAACCTTCGCAAAATCATGCCTGATTAATGGTTGGATCAAGGCTTTTTTAATGTCAAAAAAATGCGGCATTTTTAAGACTCAAAACCGGAACTAATGGCCCATCATCCGCATGCCTTTTTACCTGGGGCTTCTAAACGACTCGAGGCCTTGTCTGACGGAGTATTTGCAATTGCCTGTACATTACTTGTACTTGAAATTCATATCCCTCATTTTAAAACAGATCTTAGTATAACCGAGCAATGGAATGAATTCAGTGAATTGATCCCTTCTCTTATTGCTTTTGGGTTTAGTTTTTTAAATATCCTTGTTTTCTGGACCAATCATGATGCAATTAATAAAGTGGTAATTCGATACGATACAAAAACAACTTATCTCAATATTATTTTTCTTTTGTTCATTAGTCTTATTCCATTTACTACCGCATTTATAGGACAAAACCCCCATTCATTTGTTGCGATCGCAGCATATGGGTTGGTGCTAATGTTTGCATCTTTAACTGCGATCCTGATGTATCATCACCTTGCATTTAGATCAACTCTTCTTTTACCTGAAGTATCTGCGAAATCAAAGAAGCGGGTTTACAAGCAAATTGTTTCAAGTCCCTTTATATACATAGCTGCTATTGCAGGTGGATTGATCACCACTTATATTCCTATAGCGATCTATATAATTATGCCGATCATCTTTATGTTCATGCCGCAGCTTGATTTTGATTCAAAATATGAAGAAATAAAAAAAGAATAGGACGATTAATTATTCCCAAACAACTGTGCCCGGTTTATCATACCACGCCGGGTATTTTGGTAAATGATTTTTTTCTATCTCATTTCTTTTTAACTTCAAGGAAGGTGTTATCATATTATTGGCGATCGTCCAGGTCTCTTTCATGATCACCATCTTTTCTATTTTTTCAAATTTTTCCAGGGAAGGATTTAGTAAACTCAAACTTTCAGTAAGATCTTTTATCAATTCATCTTTTGCTTTCTTTTTTCCCTTGTCAGAAAGACAAACAAGAGCCATTGGTTGTGGTACCCCTGTACCAACAATACAAGCATATTCAATATCAGTGTTAGAAAGTAGTTTCACTTCAATTGGCGCTGGTGAAATATATTTTCCTTTATCTGTTTTAAACTGATCTTTTACACGACCTGTTATTTTTAAAAAACCATCGCTGTCAAATTCGCCCATATCTCCGGTCTTTAAAAAGTTGTCTTCATCGAAAGCATCCGCTGTCATTTGCGGCTCCTTATAATAGCCTTTCATATTTGCTTTGCTCCTTAAACGTATTTCACCATCACCCGCAATCTTCACCTGCACACCTGGCAATGTTTTTCCTACAGTTCCAAATCTATGTGCTTTGGGTCCACAGAAATGTGAATACACACAATCTTCGGTCATACCATAAGCCTGGTAAATAATGATACCGATCTTTTGATACCATTGTTGTAATTCTATCGAGATGGGTGCTGCAGCGCTATAAAAATGTGAAGCTCTTGAAAATCCCATTTTTTTCTTTAAGCTCTTTTTGAAAATAGAATTGACGAGTGGAATTGAAAGAAGGATATCAAGTTTACGTT
>JGI24806J26614_1000592_pt1 | contig 11714 bp, 10 predicted proteins | sample Kansoi200umMDA_FD_26614 | JGI IMG/M metagenome (IMG submission 26614)
CGGCTTGATTATGCAACGATGCAAAACTGTTATGATGATAACCCTATTTTTAATGATCCTGTTTTCGGCATTTTACAGGGAGAACAGGTAAGATCAATGTGGAAGATGCTTTGTACCAATGCCAAAAACTTTTCGTTGGAATTTAAACAGGCAGAGGCTGGTGATGAATACGGAACATGTTTGTGGACAGCAAGATATACCTTTTCAAAAACAGGCAGAAGCATTACAAATAGTGTAAAAGCACATATGCGGTTCCGGGAGGGAAAAATAATTGAGCACACTGATGAATTTGATCTGTATAGATGGAGCAGGCAGGCCTTTGGAGTGCAGGGCTGGTTATTGGGCTGGAGTGGATTTATGAAAAACAAAATACGTTACCAGGCTCTTAAAAGCCTCCAAAATTTTAAAGGCTAATCAGAAGATACTCTTGATATTTTAAGTGTATTGGTAGGTAAATGCAGATCTACGGGAGTGCTGCCGGTATTAACTACAAGATCACCGTCTTTTAAATAACCGGCTTTTTTTAGAATATTTATTTCGTCAAAAATGATATCATCCAGGCTTTCTTCCTCATTGTAATATAAAGCTTTTACGCCCCAGCTAAGGCTAAGCTGGTTGATGAGGGCTTTTTCTTTACTGAAAATATACAGTAGAGATTTCGGCCGGTAGCTGCTCAATACAAAAGCTGTATAACCACTTTGCGTCATTCCCACCAAAGCTTCTGCATGCGCATCCTGGGCTAACTTACACGCGCTATAACATAATGCGTCGCTTAAGAAAGAGGGCGAATGAGGTTGTGGTGCGAGTATATCGTCCCTGTTGTAGTCGTAGGCAGTTTTTTCTATTTCCATAATGATTTTGCTCATGGTTTCAACAACCAAAGTGGGGTGCATCCCGGTGGCTGTCTCGGCGCTTAACATTACTGCATCAGCACCTTCGAGTACAGCATTGGCAACGTCGCTGATTTCACTCCGGTTTGGTTTAATCCTGTCAATCATGCTTTCCATCATCTGCGTGGCAACGATGACGGGTTTTGCCCGGTGCATGCACTTGCGTATCAGTTCCTTTTGTATCAATGGTACTTTTTCAACGGGAAGTTCAACGCCGAGATCGCCACGGGCTATCATAATACCATCGCTCTCAATAATAATATCTCTTATGTTTGTGAGCGCTTCCGGTTTTTCAATCTTTGCGATTACCTTGCTCTTGCAGTTATGTTCTTTTAAAATAGTTTTTAGCTCTGTAATATCTTTAACCTGTCGTACAAATGAGAGCGCTATCCAGTCAACGTTTTGCCCTATTATAAAGTCAAGGTCAACCAGGTCCTTTTCAGTAAGAGCGGGTAAAGAAATCTTGGTATCAGGTAAATTAATGCCCTTTTTAGAAGACAGCAAGCCGCCCATTACCACTACTACTTTTACATCATTTGAAGGCAAAATTTCAGTTACCCTCACTTCCAGTTTTCCATCATCTATCATAATAAGGTTGCCCGGCTTTACGTCAGAATGGAGGTTAGGATAACTAACATATATTTTTTCCATCGTTCCAATACATTTTGCATTGGTAAAGGTTAAAATATCGCCTGCATGAATTTCCAAACCATCATTTTCTATTTCACCGACCCTTAATTTTGGACCCTGGAGGTCTGCAAGAATGGCTATATTATAAGGTTCGGCGTTATTGATCTCTCTTATAAGGTTGATGATCCTCGTTTTATCTTCGTGACTTCCATGCGAAAAATTAAGCCGGAAAACATTAACACCTGCTTTTACAAGATCAAGTAATTTTTCATAGGTATCACATGCAGGGCCTACGGTGGCAACTATTTTTGTTCGTTTTATTGAATGCTCTACACTAGCCAGGTTATCTTTAGTGGTTTGCATGTAGCTGCTTAAAGTATTTGACATCTTCATGGTATTGTTATTATGGCGTAGATTTTAGTAAATGGTGTTAATTCCTTTTGTACATGTTATAAATATCAATAAGTGCACCATATGAGATTTTCTTAATGATATGAACATCTTAAATACTGAATTCCAGGCTGAAGGTATAAAATCACGTTGATAATATTTTAACAATGGTCATCCACTCCTCATTAATTCTTTGCTTCTTTTTTACCGCTTCATTCAGGGGTATATAATGCATCCGGTTATTTATGATGCCAACAAAAACATTGTGCCGGCCTTCTATTAAACACTCTACTGCTGCATAGCCCATCCTGCTGGCAATTACACGATCAAAACAGCTGGGAGATCCACCACGCTGAATATGCCCTAAAACGCATACCCTTACATCCTGCATTGGCATTCTTTCCTTAATAATTTTAGCCACTTCATCAGCTCCGCCAAAGTTTTCACCTTCTGCCACCACGATAAGGTTAACGAGTTTTTGCCTCCTCTCTTTCTCTGTAAGGGCTACTATAACCGCTTCTATATCTGTTCTTCTTTCGGGAATCAAAATATTTTCCGCACCGGTGGAAATACCGCTGTGTAATGCGATATATCCTGAATCCCTGCCCATTACTTCTATTATAAACAGGCGATCATGTGCATCCATTGTATCGCGGATCTTATCTATAGCCTCAACGGCAGTGTTAACTGCAGTATCAAACCCAATCGTAAAATCAGTGCCAGCGATGTCCTTATCAATTGTGCCCGGCAAGCCAATGCACGGCATGTCATATTCATTACTGAAGATTTGAGCTCCGCGAAATGAGCCATCTCCTCCAATAATCACGAGAGAATCGATACCATGTTTTTTCAAATGATCATAAGCTTTTTCTCTTCCTTCTTTTTTGTAGAATTCCAGGCAACGGGAGGTTTTTAAAATAGTACCTCCTCTTTGTATAATATTAGCTACGCTTTTACTATCCATTTTACTGATATCGCCTTCAACCATGCCAAGGTACCCCCGCCTGATCCCATACACATCCAGGCCGTAGTAATTGCCGGTGCGAACTACAGCTCTAATGGCGGCATTCATGCCGGGAGCATCACCTCCTGATGTAAGTACACCTATTTTTGTTACAGTTCTAACCATGTTTTAAAAAAAGGAATTTAGTTGAAATATACCATATATAAATAAATGTGTCAAAACTACATATTTAGATTGAAAGTTAGACTAGCGGTTTATGGCGATTTATTGTTATAATTGCTGCACTACCAGCGGATAATGCCGTAATTTAGCCGGAAAGCGGTGGTTTATGCGCCAATGATCTGTGAATCCTTGTTATTAAGTTCTTTTGTAATGTACCCGGTTCGGGGTAGTTTTAATCCCGTCTATCATGGTTCTGTTGTCGGGCCGTCATTAGTCAATAGGTCAATAGGTCAATAGGTCAGCGGGTCATTGCTACCCATATAACTCACTAAAAGCCAGATTTTAATCAACGACTTACTCATGTGAATTTTTTTGGATTCTCAGCAGGGCTTTTATTCTTGTTTCCAAATACACTGCCCCGGGGTTCGTGGGACGCGAACCGCAACAATGGTTATCTATTTTTGAAATTGGTGTATGTCAACACCCTGCCACTTAGTTAACAAAGGAATTTAAAAGGGTCGGGAGCAGATGGCTTCATAAAAATTGCCATATATTTCTGTCAAAGGAGGTACATTAACCATCGTACATCGCACATCGAAGATCGGACATCAAAATATTCAGCAACGACATTGATCAAAATATACTTGCAAAAGTTTTGGTGAATCAGGACAGGAATATAGACGCGTTTCTCAAAATATCAAGGGGCGAAAAGGTCAGTCAAAATACCTCGATTTCATTTTTGACAAAGGAACAAACATCACCGGAAAAGGTGAAACTGTTACTTGAATAATACCGAAGCCCGGAGCAATAACAATTGTATTTTCATCGTATGAAAGAAGTGCAACAGGCTAAGTCATTTTTTACCGGCAAAATTTTTACGATTGCAGCCATCCTGTTTTCGGGCTTATGCTGGTATTTATCCAATGGATTAAGCGGCAACTTTTGGTACCTGCTATGGCTTGCGCCAATTCCTGTTCTGATCATTTCATTTAAGATCACGGCACGGCTCGCTTTTGTTATTTCATTCGTGGCTTATTTGATCGGGCGGCTTAGCTGGTTCTATTATTTGGTAAGTGTGTTAAGTATTGTACCTGCGATAATTTTTACCTTAGTTCTTCCCCTGGTTTTCGCCTTGATAGTATTGGTTACCCGGAAAATGGTTATTAAAACCCGTGCATGGTATGCAGTGTTTGCTTTCCCGGTTTTCTTTACAACTTTCGAATTCCTGGTTATACAATTTTCGCCGGATGGGTCTGCAGGTAGCATTGCGTACTCCCAGTCTGATTTTCTACCTGTAATTCAAATCGCGTCTGTAACCGGAATTTTAGGGATCACTTTCCTGGTAACGCTGGTGCCTTCCGCTATTGCTATTGGATGGTATTTACGTAAGCAAAAAATCAAATTAACATATGTGGCAGCTGTGGCTGTAATTATTGTTGGTACAGCACTAATATTTGGTATGGCCAGTGTCAGGAGCGGTTCTGCAAAACCCGCCATCAAGGCCGGGCTTGTAGTTTTAGACGAGAAATTTCATAACACATCTAACCACCCCGATTTTAGTAAAGAGAATGTGGTAACCGAAAATTATGCGGAGCAGGTTTCAACTCTTGCTACCCGGGGAGCTGACGTGATTGTTTTTCCCGAAAGAGCGATCAATATGAATAAACAAACAGATACCGCTATAATTAATATTCTCACTAATGCAGCAAAGCAAAATCATGTTTTTATTATTACCGGTTATACAAATTTTAGAACTGACCAGGAGCGAAACTCTGCATTAATAATTGATGCCGGAGGAAACGTGGTTGCTGATTATGGTAAAGTTCATTTTATAAAGGGTTTGGAAGCACAGTTTACACCTGGAAGCGGGCCCGGACTGTTTAATCTAAACGGCGTGAAGGCTGGTACGGCAATTTGCAAAGACCTTGATTACCCCGGGTATATAAAAAAGTATGGGGAAAATGAAGTTAGTGTTTTATTAGTGCCTGCCTGGGACTTTGTGATGGATGACTGGCTTCATTCACGTATGGCTATTTTAAGAGGGGTTGAAAGTGGCTTTTCTGAAGTAAGAGCCGCAAGGCTGGGCAGGTTAACCATAAGTGATTGCTATGGCCGGGTGACGGCTGAAGCAAGCAGTTCCAATAGCAAAAGTGTTACATTATTTGGAGAAGTTTCGCTGCAAAATAAACATACTTTTTACACGCGTTTTGGGGATTGGTTTGGGATACTTAATTTAATAGTAGTGGTTTGTTTTGCATTTATATTGGCAAGAAAGAAGAATAAGATTGATACGGATTCGGCTAAGTTGATGATTGATAAAAGGTTTGTTTCGAAAAATAGAGATTGAGTAGAATATTTTTTAATTTTTCGTAAGTTCCTGCCAGTTCAAAACCCGCGTATAGTAATTTAGTGCCTTGTGTAATAAAATGACAACACATTTTAATTATCATTTAAACGGCTATGGATGGGCAGAGGCTTTCTTTTGTAATGAAAAACAAAATGTAAGATTTGATGTTTCGTATTTGAGTGACCCGGTTTCAGATTTATTTTGTGGACTTTTAAAGTTAATAAATAACCAATCTGACTTTGAAACAACTGAATTTTATGACGAACCGACAAAAAATTCTTTAATTATCACAAGGCATAACCCGGATGCTGTAACAATTGAAATTTATTGGAGTGATAGCTGGGAAGAATCAGGCACTGCATCAAAAAGACTCATCTATTCTGATGTAGATACATTAAGCAATTTTACATTAACAGTGTGCAAAGGAATTGAAAGTTTATTAGAAAGAAATACTGCTGAGGAGTATAAACAGGAATGGGTTGCTCATGAGTTTCCAATGGAAAGCTTTAACCAGTTAAGGGAAGCTATAAAATATATGTAAAGCAAACGCCCGAGTGCCTCTTAAATGCCGATATCTTACGGAAAGTTTTTTCAATCCGATAGCTGCCGGATCGCAAATTTAAGCGGTGAAGACTCCGGCTGGATACCACGCTGACAATAATTTGTATTTTTGGTAAAAAGCTTTTTATTAATATGGAAGGACGGGTTATTAATATTGAACCTGAAATTTTGGGAGGAACGCCTGTTTTTTTTGGCACAAGGGTTCCCATTAAAAACCTTTTTGATTGTCTTGAGTCCGGGGAGTCAATTGATTATTTTCTTGATGACTTTGAAGGTGTGCGGCGGGAACAAGTAATAAAAGTTCTTGAAATGTCACAAAAACTCATTGAAACATCGTCAAATATTCTCAATGAAAATTTTGCTTGAGGAGTGCGTGTCAAAGCATTTAATACCTAGCCGTAACAAAAGTTTGGAAAGAATCTCAATCTCTACATCCTCTCCGGCATTGCTATCCCTAATAATTGCATCCCACTAGCTATAACATTTGCTGTCATTTCCGCAATACATATACGTAAATTCTTTTTCTCCTCATCTTCAGCATTGGCAATTGAATGTTCTGCATAGAATGAATTAAAGGTTTTTGCAAGGTGAAAAACGTACAGGGCTATTACCGATGGATTCAATTCTTCCGCCGCCTGTTCAATGATATTTGAATACTGTTCCAGAATGAGTATGAGTTCCCTTTCGAGAGGCAGTAAACTGCCGGTAAGCGGTAATCGGTAGTCCGTAATCGGTAATCGATTGCCGGTAACCTTCCTCAACACAGACTGTATCCTCGCAAAGGCATATTGCACAAAAGACCCGGTAAACCCATGAAAATCTATACTCTCTTCGGGATTAAAGATTATTCTCTTTTTTGGATCGACCCGGAGTAAATAAAATTTCATTGCGCCGAGCCCCAGGATCTCATATAAAGTTTGCAATTCTTCTTCGCTAAATTCTTTTACTTTCCCGAGTTCTTCTGTATGTCTTTCTGCGGTCAGGATCATTTCATCCACAAGGTCATCAGCATCAACCACGGTGCCTTCCCTGCTTTTCATTTTACCCGTTGGCAGTTCCACCATGCCATAGCTTAAATGGTATATGCCGCGGGCAAAAGGCATTCCCAGTTTGTTGCAAATCAGTTGCAATACCTTAAGGTGATAGATCTGCTCATCCCCAACCACATAAATGCTTTTATCAGGATGGTATTGTTCATATTTTAGTTTGGCCAGGCCTATATCCTGTGTAATATAAACTGATGTGCCATCCCCTCTGAGAACTAATTTTTCGTCAAGGCCGTCTTCAGTAAGATCTATCCAAACACTTCCATCTTCCTTTTTAAATAATATCCCTTTTTCCAAGCCCTCATTCACAAAATCTTTTCCCAAAAGATAAGTATCGCTTTCATAATACATCTTATCAAAGTCGCTGCCGATACGCTTATACGTTATGTCAAAACCCTCATATACCCACGAGTTCATCTTTTTCCAAAGTGCTTTTACTTCAGGATCGTTGTTTTCCCAATCAAGCAACATTTGCTGCGTAGCTTTCATTATCGGTGCTTCTTTTTCCGCTTCGGTTTTCGATTTGCCTTCCGATATCAAGTCCTGCACCTGCTTTTTATATTCTTCATTAAACTTAACATAATAATCTCCTACAAAATGATCCCCCTTTGTGTGTGTAGACTGAGGTGTAGCGCCGTTTGCAAATAATTTCCATGCCAGCATGCTTTTACAAATATGGATTCCGCGGTCATTTACTATACAGCTTTTAATAACATGATGGCCGGCTGCTTTTAGAATCTCTGCAATGCTCCAGCCAACGAAATTATTCCGTAAATGCCCAAGATGCAATGGCTTATTTGTGTTTGGAGAAGAATACTCCACCATAGTTATTTTGCCGGCAGGTGATTGCTTTCCGAAAGACTTATCCCTGTAATTTCTTTGCAAAAAAGTTGATAGATATTCGCCGGTTATACTGATATTTAAAAAGCCTTTGATAACATTATATTTACAAAATATCGCAGCATTATTTTTAATGATATGCTCCCCTAATTCAGTGCCTAACACATCAGGAGATTTTTTTAATTTCTTTACCAGTGAAAATAAAACAATAGTGTAATCACCTTCAAATTCAGGTTTTGTCTGGCTTACCTGGAAATCCTTTTCACTAAGTATCTCTTCATACAAAGTGATAATACTCTCTATCGCTATTTCCTTCAATTTTTGTTGTATCGACATCCTGCAAAAATACGCTGTTGCCGGTAACTTTACTAAGTGAAGGCTATACCGTGTGCGGTTCTTCTTTTGTAGAGAATTTATTTATATTTACTGGTATAACGCAGTTCAAAAACTGCTTCAACTTTCAACTTTAAAACTCTCTCAACACTCAACATTCAAGTAGAGTACTCTGCTGTTCTGTTTCGCATCAACTTCAACCACTCACCACTCACGTAGACTACCTCACCGTATCTGAGTGATATTTCGCATGATTTTTTAAACATTTAACATTCAAATGGAGCCCTGTACCGGTCAAAGTGATATCTCCCACGGTTTTTTACTTGAGTGTTGAGTGTTGAGTGTTGATTATTGAGTGTTGAGTGTTTGTTGACTGTTGAGTATTTCCAAACTTTCAACTTTGAACTTTGAACTTTGAATTCTCAATTCTCAATTCTCAATGCCTTACCTTTGCGCCTCCAAAAAAAGTAAGTATAAATGATCAGTGTAAATAATGTGACCCTTGCGTACGGAAAAAGGGTTTTGTTTGATGAAGTAAATCTTAGTTTCACAAAAGGCAATTGCTATGGGATTATTGGCGCTAATGGGGCTGGCAAATCAACCCTGCTAAAAATTATTAGTGGAGAAATAGAACCTAATAAAGGTACAGTAAGCATTTCTCCGGGAGAACGTATGGCTGTGCTGAGTCAGAACCATTTTGAGTTTGATGAGGTTACCGTTTTAGATTCTGTATTAATGGGCCATAATAGAATGTGGAATGTGATGAAAGAAAAAGATGCCATCTATTTAAAAGAAGATTTTGACGAAGCCGATGGAATGAAAGCAGGTGAACTGGAGGCCGAGTTTGGCGAAATGGGAGGATACACCGCCGAAAGTGACGCTGCAACTTTACTCAATGAGTTGGGGGTTGACGAAGAACTTCATCAGAGGCTAATGAAGGAAATTGGCGGAAACATAAAAGTACGGGTTTTATTAGCCCAGGCACTGTTTGGAAACCCTGATATCTTATTGTTAGATGAACCTACCAATAACCTCGATGTTGAGACCATTTTATGGCTGGAGAATTTCCTCGCCGATTATGAAAATATCGTTTTAGTGGTTAGTCACGACCGCCACTTTTTAGATGCGGTATGCACACACGTTGCCGACGTTGACAAACGAAAAATAAAGATCTATACCGGCAATTACACCTTTTGGTACGAGAGTAGCCAGTTGGCGGCAAGACAGGCAGGTGACAAGAATAAAAAAATGGAGGAGAAGAAAAAGGACCTTCTTGAGTTTATTGCCCGCTTCAGCGCCAATGCGTCAAAATCGAAACAGGCAACCTCGCGTAAAAAGGCACTGGATAAATTGGTATTTGAAGATATTACGCCGAGTAACAGGAAGTATCCCGGCATAATATTTAAGCCTGAAAGAGACGCGGGTAATCAAATTTTAAATGTTCAGAAACTTTCTAAAGAAATTGACGGCCGACCGCTTTTCACTAACATATCTTTTGATGTAGTAAAGGGCCAAAAGATAGTATTTGTAAGTAAGGACCCAGTGGCACTGACCAGTTTTTTTGAAATTATTAATAACAAAATGCCCGCGGATACAGGCAAATTCGAATGGGGCACCACCATTACCAAAGCTTATCTTCCTAACGACAATACTGAGTTTTTTACGGGCAACCTTACTTTAATGGATTGGTTAAGGCAATATGTGCCACCCCATTTTACCGATGTGGATGAGGATTTTTTACGTGGATTCCTGGGCCGGATGTTGTTCAGCGGGGATGAAATACTGAAAAAAACATCAGTATTGAGCGGGGGAGAAAAAGTACGGTGCATGATAAGCCGCATGATGCTTCAGAATCCAAATGTGGTAATACTTGATGAACCCACCAATCACCTTGATCTTGAAAGCATAACTGCATTCAACGATGGTATGATAACTTTTCCTGGAATAGTTTTATTTACTACGCACGATCACCAGTTTTCGCAAACTGTTGCCAACCGCGTTATCGAATTAACCCCAAAAGGGATGATAGACAGGCTGTGCAGCTATGATGAATACCTGGCAGATCAAAGAATAAAATCTTTGCACGTGGAAATGTATAACTAAACTTTATAATTTCATTGTAAGTACCGGCACTGTTTTTCCTTTAGATTTATGACAAACTATAAATCTTTTATGAAAAAAATACTCGTTCTGTCAATGGTGTTTATGATTGTCACATTGTCAAAATCAATCGCACAGGAAAATTCCACTTATAATTCCTATGACTATAAAACCGCCATAGGACTTAAATTCTATCCAACCGGCATTACGCTGAAACATTTTATTGCTGAAGGAAGGGCCCTGGAATTTATCGGTTTTTTTTATAATGAAGGCTCCAGGATTACTGGATTATATGAATTTCATAATCCCATTCCCTCAGTTCCTGGCTTAAAATGGTATGTAGGGCCGGGTGTACATGTAGCGCTATATAATAATAAACACGGAGGTTTTACCTCTGTAGGGATAGACGGGGTTATTGGGTTAGATTATAAAATTAATGGCGCGCCCATTAATTTATCTGTAGATTACCAACCTTCTATTCAGCTAACTGATTTTTTTGGCGACAGATTTACAAGTTGGGGAGGTTTGGGCATACGATATACTTTCTGAGGTTAAAAATTTATAGTGGTGGCGAATAATGCCAGTGCTTTTTAATCTTACTTTGCATTTAAATTAGTTATTCTGACAGTAAAGATTACGCGGTTCATAGATTTTTTTTATCCTCCGTTTAAAAGATTTATGCCTGTACGCACGTTTCGTTATGCAGCATGCGGGGGAAGTAACATGTTGCTGGACATTTTTTTGTTTTACATTAGCTACAATTATATCCTTCATAAAGAAGTTCTTGACCTGGGCTTTATTGTTTTAAAGCCATATACTGCGGCATTGGGAATGTCGTTTATTATTACCTTCCCGATTGGGTTTTTATTATCCAAATATATTGTTTTTAATACGTCTGAATTAAGGGGCAGGATCCAATTCTTCAGGTATATTCTTATTGTTGCCGTGAACCTTGCACTAAACTATTCGATCATAAAAATGATGATCGAGTACATGAATTTCTATCCCACAATCGCCAGGATATTTGCCACAGGCATCGTCGTTACCTTCAGTTATTTATCTCAAAAGCATTTTACCTTTAAAACGGTAAATAAGGATAATAAGGCATTGAGATAACATATTTCTGCCATAATTGCACAATGTTAGCCCTTGGCACAAACCTTGACAATACTTTAGAAACACAAAAAACAAAAAAATGGGAAAAATTATAGGTATAGATTTAGGAACAACCAACAGCTGCGTTGCGGTAATGGAAGGTAACGAACCTATTGTTATAGCCAACGACGAAGGACGGCGTACAACTCCTTCAATAGTGGCATTTCTAAAAAATGGAGAAAGAAAAGTAGGTGACCCGGCAAAACGCCAGGCGATCACGAATGCCCACAACACAATCATGAGCGTAAAGCGGTTGGCCGTCAATTTCTTTAGAAAGTTTCTGAACATTTAAAATT
>JGI24806J26614_1000593_pt1 | contig 11707 bp, 8 predicted proteins | sample Kansoi200umMDA_FD_26614 | JGI IMG/M metagenome (IMG submission 26614)
TGCTCATACATTGGAACATCTATGAGCCCCGAATGGACAATTTCATCTGCCCTTATGCATTGAAGCCCGGTGGCTTCAACAGCAGGTTTGATCATGTTCTTGTAAGATTTGTCAAGGTCCAGAACACGTCCTGTTTCAAAATCGGTTTTCTTTCCAAAACCCATCACCACGAAGCAGATCTTTTTTGGATTTTCCGTTGTTTTCTCTGCCATTTTGACTTCTACTGTTTTACGTGCATGAGTTAATAAATTTAACCCTGGTTATAGGAACCGGGAATAAATTAAAATAGAAAATTTAGTTTTCAAGGCTTCGTTGAGACAAATGACACAATTAAGATAATGCTCTTTATGTATAGTTGCAAATAGTAAGGACACTAGTTTAAGATTTTAAGCTATTTTTTTAAACCACGGAAATTTGTCTGAACCGTTGATGGATGTGATTTAAATGATTGATATGATAAAACCTATCATACTAATCATTTAAATCACATCCATCAACGGTTCAGACAAATTTCCGTGGTTAAAAAAAAACTCAGGTCTTCAAGACTTTATTTCATTGGCAATAAAAAACTAAAAACAGATCCTTTTCCTATTTCACTTTCAACCCAAATTTTTCCTTTTTGCGCGTCAACAAACTCTTTTGAAATAGCTAAACCCAATCCCGAGCCTTTTTCTTTTGAACCGGGAACCTGGAAATACCTTTCAAATAACCTGGGCAGATACTCCCTCTCAATGCCAGGTCCGTAATCTTTAACAGAGAAAATTATATTCCCATTGTCCTGTGAAGCCCCTACTTCAATAGAACCGCTGTTAAATGAATATTTAATGGCATTCGTTAAAAAGTTATTTAATACCCATGTTGTTTTATCTGCATCAGCTTCTATTTCGGGCAGGTCCCGGTCGGATATATTTTTAATAAGGAGCTCTTTTTCTTTAATGGTGCCGGAAACCGCTTTAATAGCAGTTTCAATAATGGCGTTTGGACTTACCTTTTTTATGTCCAACTGAATTCTACCCGCTTCTACCTGCGACATATTCAATAATTCACTAAGTATTTTTAGCATTCGTTGGTTATCCTGTCGCAGGCTGGCAATCAACTCCTTTTGTTCAGTTGAAAGTTTACTTACGCGCTCATCTTCCAATAACTTCAGGCTAAAATCGGAAGAAGCCAAAGGTGTTTTTAATTCGTGTGATATCGTGGCAATAAAATTTGTTTTCGCAACATCCAATTCCTTAAATGAGGTTATATTTTTTAAAACAATTACCTTGTTTTTTGCATTTTCCTGGGCTATTTCAATTACTTCTTTTACGAAATAGTTTTCCCTGTTTTCCACAACTATTTTAAAAGGTGTGGTAGCATTATTCTCAATTAAAAACTTAAACAAATCATTTTTGGCACTTATTTCCTGAACGGGTTTGCCAACAATATCTTCAGCTTTTATTCCCAATAATTGTAATGCCTGGTAATTGGCGAAAAGCACCTGGTTATTTTTATCAACCCCAATACTTGCGTCTTTCAAACTATTGATCACCGCTTCAGCACGACTTTTTTCAAACATTAATTTATTTAAGCTGCTGCTTTCAAAATATTCAAGTCGTTGTGCCATCTCATTGAAGGCATTGGCAAGCTTTCCAAATTCGTCTTTATTATTAAGATGAATACGATGTTTATAATTCTTATTTGCAATTTCCTTTATGGCTTCTGTTAGCCTGGTGATAGGATTGGTTACTACAGAAGGAAAATTAACCAGGAATGTAAAAGCTATTAAAAAAACAATGCCACCCAGAGAAATAATAATAGTAAGGGCATTATCAGCGGTATTTTCAGCCAGCCGACTTTTCCTTTGTATAGCTCTCATATTTAAAGCCAGTATTGTTTGTATCTGCTCCTCCATTTCCTGTACTGTTCGTTTACTGGTGTCGCCGGATTTTAGTTTATTTAAATCGAGTCTTAAACCAACGGTGGCCTTATCTTCTCCGGGCTCTGTAATATTATTTTCCTGTTGCTTAAGAGCATCGTCCAAATTTTTTATCGACTCATCAAAGTTGTTTGTAACATTATTCAGTGAGTGCTGCATGGAATGGCAGAAAGCCAGGGTTTCATAATTATCCTGCAATACATTTTTCCCTTCCCTTTTAAGCTTTGCCATGTAATAAATACCTACGCCACCTGTTAGCAGCAACAACAGGAACAGAAACAAGGTACCCAGCCATATTTTATTTTTTACACTTAATGCCATTACGATAGAATAACAAGGTCAATATTATTTTTGGATAAAGTTTTTAATAACTGGTTAAATACACTTGTTTTTATAATGATCTGAAAAAGGTTCAGGTGAGGCTTGCCTAAACATATGGTTGTTATTCCTTTTTCATTGACTGCTTCCATAATGAGAGCAGCAATATTTTGCCCTTTTTTTTGAATTACTTCTCCGCCTAATTCGGTAGCATTTTTAAAATTATTAATAAGGTGCCTTTGTGCCGCCAAGGGTATCTTGTCCCCGGCTTCTTTTGGCGTTTGCACATACAGTACATACCATTTACTATTATAGTAGGAAGCAAGCCTCGCGGTTTTACGTATAATCTTTTGCCCGATTTCGTGATTAGATGAAACGCAGGCCAAAAATCGTTCGTGGCGAAATGCCGTTTGCCTGGCAGTAATCTGGTGATCAACCTTTCTTTCTACCTGGCCCGCAACTTCTTTTAATGCTAATTCCCGGAGCTGTAAAATTTTGTCCGGATGAAAAAAGTTTTGCAGTGCCTGCTGTACTTTAGCATGGTCATAAATCTTACCCTCTTTTAATCTCGTTATTAATTCATCTGCCGTTAAATCAATATTCACTACCTCATCGGCGATTTGCAGCATCTTATCAGGTATCCGTTCTTTGACTTCTATCCCTGTAATTTCCTTAACATCTTCATTGATGCTTTCGATGTGCTGAATATTAATTGCAGATATCACATCAATACCGGCTTCCAATACATCCAACACGTCTTGCCAGCGTTTTTCATTTTTGCTCCCGGGTATGTTCGTGTGTGCCAGCTCATCAATGATCACCACCTGTGGATGTAACAACAAGATAGCCTGTACATCCAGTTCATCTAAAAGTTTACCCTTGTAAAAAACCGCCCTGCGTGGGATTATTGGCAGGCCTTCAATCAGGGCTTCTGTTTCCTTTCTGCCATGCGTTTCTACATATCCAACCTTTACATTTATTCCATTTTTCATCAGGCTATGTGCTTCCTGCAACATGCGATAGGTTTTGCCTACGCCAGCACTCATACCCAGGTAGATTTTTAGCCTTCCGCCAGTGCTTTTCTGGTTCAGTTGAAGAAACTGTTGAACCCTTATATCTTTCTCTTCCTGCTCACTCATGACTGGTCTCCTTCAATCGTTTTTGATTTTACAATATTAACTATTAGCTATCAGCTTTCAGCTATCAGCTGTCAGGAGGAAAGATAACCAGGCATTAGTTTTTCCCGATAGCTGAAGACTGATGGCTTATTTCATTTTATCCAATTCAATATTCAGTTGCAGCACATTTACACGTGATGTTCCAAACATTCCCAGTAGGGGGCCTTCTGTTTGCTTATCAACCAACTGTTTAAGTTTATCTGCCGGGATGTTTCTTGCTTTCGCTACTCTGTCAACCTGAACAAGCGCACCCTGGGGAGAAAGGTGAGGATCTAAACCACTTCCTGAAGCGGTAATAAGTTCTGCAGGTATCTGTTCCTTCTTTACCGACGGATTATGCACCAGGAAAGTATCTATCCTGTTCTGTACCTGTTTCAAATAATCCGGATTAGACGGACCTTTATTGCTGCCGCCACTGCCGGCTGCATTATAACCAGCAGCAGAAGGCCGGCTGTTAAAATAATTATCGTTTGTAAAGCTCTGGCCTTCTAATTTATAGCCTGCTACCTTACCGTTAAGTATAACCGTTTCACCTTTTCCATTGTAAGGTGCCGCCTGCGCAATGGCCCATATCAATAAAGGATATAGCACCATAAATATCACAATTGAAATAAAAGTCAATCTAATAGCGGGAAAAATATGTTGTTTCATTATCTTATTTTTTATAACTACTCAAATTAAAACCAAACAGACACCAGCAGATCCAGTAATTTGATCCCTATGAAAGGAACTATCACGCCACCCAAACCATAAATAATCAAATTTCTTCTTAGCAATGCACTGGCACCAATTGGTCTATAAGCTACCCCTTTTAATGCCAGGGGAATCAGCATTGGTATGATAAGGGCATTAAAAATAACGGCTGATAAAATGGCGCTTTCGGGGCTATGTAAACGCATAATATTTAAACCCTGTAATGACGGTAACGAAGTAATAAACAACGCCGGTACTATTGCAAAATATTTTGCAACGTCGTTAGCTATTGAGAAGGTGGTTAATGTTCCCCTGGTCATAAGCAACTGTTTGCCAATTTCAACAATCTCGATCAACTTGGTAGGATCGTTATCAAGGTCAACCATATTGCCCGCTTCTTTAGCGGCTGCAGTGCCACTGTTCATGGCCACGCCCACGTCTGCCTGGGCAAGTGCGGGAGCATCGTTTGTACCATCACCCATCATTGCCACTAACTTGCCGCCCTGCTGTTCCTTCTTTATATAATTCATTTTATCTTCCGGCTTGGCTTCTGCGATAAAATCATCAACACCAGCTTTTTCTGCAATAAATTTAGCGGTGAGTGGGTTATCACCGGTGACCATTACTGTTTTCACACCCATCTTTCTTAAACGTTCAAAACGTTCCTGGATGCCGGGTTTAATGATGTCCTGTAATTCAATAACACCTAATGCTATATTGTTCCTGCTTACTACCAACGGTGTTCCACCGTTAGAAGCGATTTCTTTCACCTTTTGCTCTGTTTCGGTTGGAAATGGGTTACCCGCTTTAATTACGATATTGCGAATTGCATCAAAAGCACCTTTACGCACTTTTGTGCCATCAGCCATGTCCATGCCGCTGCTTCTTGTTTCTGCTGTAAACCCGATGAATTTTGAATTTTGAGTATCATAAGAACTGGTATTTAGTTTACCCAATTCTATAATAGATTTTCCTTCAGGAGTTTCGTCAGCAAGCGAAGACATGACGGCAGTCTCTATAAAAGATTTTTCATCTACACCATTTGAGGGATAAAAATTTGTCGCTTTCCTGTTACCGATAGTAATAGTACCTGTCTTATCCAATAAAAGTGTATCAAGATCGCCGGCTGTTTCTACTGCCTTTCCGCTTTTGGTTATTACGTTTGCCCTTAATGCCCTGTCCATTCCGGCAATACCAATTGCACTTAATAATCCCCCGATCGTTGTGGGAATTAAACAAACAAATAATGAAATGAATGCCGCGATGGTAATAGGAGTATTGGCATACGCGCCAAAAGGCTGCAGGGTAACGCATACAATAATGAAAATTAATGTAAAGCCTGCCAGCAATATTGTTAGCGCAATTTCATTAGGGGTTTTCTGCCTTGACGCACCTTCCACCAGCGCGATCATTTTATCAAGAAAACTTTCGCCCGGTGCTGTAGTTACCTTCACTTCTATTTTGTCAGAAAGCACTTTTGTGCCACCAGTCACTGAAGATTTGTCACCGCCAGCCTCCCTGATAACGGGAGCACTTTCACCAGTAATGGCACTCTCATCAATAGTTGCAATTCCTTTTACGATCTCCCCATCCATAGGAATGATGTCACCTGCTTCACAAATAAAATGATCGCCAAGAAACAGTTGAGATGAGGGAACTATCTTTACTTCGTTTACATAATTATCTCCAATAGGAAATATCTTCTTAGCGGGTGTGTCCTGCCTGGTTTTGCGAAGGCTATCGGCCTGCGCTTTGCCCCTTGCTTCAGCAATCGCCTCGGCAAAGTTTGCAAAAAGCAAGGTTATAAGCAGTATCACAAAAATTATTAGGTTGTATACTAAGCTACCCTGTGCCTTTTCTCCTGTTGCAATCCATATAGCAACGACTAACATTACTGCTGTACAAATTTCTACTGTAAACATCACAGGGTTACGAATAAGCGAAACGGGGTTTAATTTCACGAAAGACTGTTTGAGTGCCGTTTTTACCAGGCCTGCCTCAAAAAGTTTATTAGGTTGATTCTTTGACATGTTATCTGATTTATTTTACCAGTTTTTGTAACCAGGTTATAATTGGTGTGAACCTATTGTAGTTTTTATATTCCGAAATATTCAGCCAGAGGCCCCAGGGATAAAGCAGGGAAGAATGATAAGGCAGCAATAATAAATATGACCGCAAAAATCATAATGCCAAAAGTGGATGTATCTGTTTTTAAGGTACCTGCACTTTCAGGCACGTATTTCTTTTTAGCAAGGATACCGGCAATGGCTATCGGGCCAATAATTGGCAAAAATCTTCCGAGTATCATCACTAATCCACAGGCGATATTCCAGAATTGAGTATTGTCGCCAAGACCCTCGAATCCACTTCCATTATTTGCAGATGAAGAAGTAAACTCATACAACATTTCGCTGAAACCGTGGTTGCCTGGATTGTTGAGCCATGCTGCATAAGCCGTAGGATTACCGGCATATAAATGTGAGGCAATGGCTGTTCCTACTAATATTAAGAAGGGATGTAGCAAGGCGATTATAGAAGCAATTTTCATCTCTTTAGCCTCAATTTTCTTTCCCAGGAATTCGGGCGTGCGTCCTACCATTAAACCACTGATGAAAACAGCTATGATCATAAAAACAAAGAAATTAAGAAAGCCAACCCCAACCCCGCCATAGAATGAATTGATCATCATCCCTAACATGGCAAACATGCCTGTAAGGGGTGTAAAACTATCATGCATAGCGTTCACAGAACCATTGGAAGTCACTGTAGTGGTGATGCCCCAATAGGCCGAAGCGGCAGGCCCAAACCGGACCTCTTTCCCCTCCATACTGCCAAGATTTTGCACTACACCCAATTTGCTAATAGCATGGTTGCCCTGCATTTCCTGGTAGATGGATGGAATTACCAACAATAAAAATCCGAGTGTCATTACCCCGAATATCATCCATGCCATTTTTTTCCTGTTAAGCATGTATCCTAAAGTAAAAACCATTGCTATAGGAATAAGAATGATTAAAACATTCTCCATCATATTAGTGAAGTAGTTAGGGTTCTCCAATGGGTGAGCGCTGTTAACGCTAAAATAGCCACCGCCATTTGTGCCTAATTGCTTAATGGCAATCATCGCCGCAGCCGGCCCTCTTGAAACATTCACGGTGTCTCCCTGCATGCTGATGAACTGATCTTTGCCCTGGAAATTCATCGGACTGCCATTAAAAGCTAGTACAACAGCCACTATTATTGATATGGGCAATAAAACACGTGTGCATGATTTTACAAAATAGTTATAAAAATTACCCAGCTTATCCGAGTTCTTTTCCTTCATCGCCTTAAATACTACAGCACATGCTGCCATACCTGTACCGGCACTGATGAATTGAAACAACATTAATAACAACTGTCCTAAATAGGAAACACCGCTTTCTCCTGAATAATGTTGAAGGTTCGTATTAGAGATAAAACTAATAGTGGTATTAAATGCCAGATCGGCTGGCATGGAAGGATTGCCATCGGGATTCAACGGCAACCAACTCATATTCATCAACCCAAACATCGATAATAAAAACCAGACAAGATTAATGACCAACAAAGCAACCAGATTTTGTTGCCAGGTCATTTCGATCTCGGGCTTTATCCCACCCACTTTAAAGAATAATTTATCAACCGGATTTATAACACGGTCTAACCAGGTATGGTCACCGTTATATACTTTACCAATGTAGCGGCCCAGTGGAATTGCCAGCAACAATGCGATTATAAACATGGCTAAAACGCCAAGGATTTCTGTATTCATACAAATAATTTTTTATGTACTTAATGTTTCTCGTTCCCTTTTATGAACAAATGAGAATTAAAATTTTTCCGGTTTTATTAGTACATAACAGATATAGCCAAAAACCAGGATTGCCAAAATGAATAGTGCTGTCATATTTTATATTTTATCAAAGAAGTCAATGGATTTGAAAAAAATGGCAAAGCATACGAGCCCCGCAACAATTAACAGGAGAGTGAGCATGGTTATAATTTTAAAAGTAATTTCAATTTGACCTGGCTATCAACTTTCTTTCCTCCTGATAGCTGATAGCTGACAGCTGATAGCTAACGACCATGATAACTAAAGATGTGCCCCAATATTTGAAGATTGATTACCAGGTGGCGAAACGCTTTACTGGCTGGCGTTACAGAGATGTAGTATAATTTGCCTTTCAAAGCAGGCACAAAAAAACCCTTTCATTATGGAAGGGTTTTTTTCAAAATAACAGGGTTTTATTTTATCCCGTACTCTTCAATTTTCCTGTAAAGAGTGGTAAGTCCAATATTCAGTAACCGCGCGGTTTCGGTTTTATTACCATTGGCAAGAAGTAATACCTTATGAATATGCTGTTTTTCCATTGAAGCTAAATCAAAGGAAGTTGCCTGGTCGTTGGAAAGAATTCCCTGTATGTCAAATGGCAAACTGCCTCTTGTAATATATTCGGTACTCTCCAGTATTACCGCTCTTTCTATTACATTTTTTAATTCACGAATATTACCCTTCCAGTAATGATGTTGTAATAACTTATTTACCTCCGGCGAAACGCCCTTTAAATTCTTATTAGTTTTAGATGCAAACAGCGACACAAAATAATTCACTAAAAGAGGAATATCCTCTTTGCGTTCTCTTAATGGTGGAAGCGTAATAGCAAAAACATTAAGACGATAAAACAGGTCTTCCCGAAACATATGTTCTTTTATCTCTTCCTGCAGATCACGGTTAGTAGCGGCAATAATTCGAACATTTACTTTTATTGATTTGGTATCACCAACTTTAATAAATTCACCTGTCTCCAATACGCGAAGCAACTTGCTCTGTAAATCAAGGTGCATTTCACCAATTTCATCAAGAAATAATGTTCCTGAATTAGCTTCTTCAATCAAACCCATTTTATCCTTTGTTGCCCCGGTGAAAGCTCCCGCCTTGTGCCCGAATATTTCGCTTTCTAAAAGTTCTTTTGAAAGTGCGCTGCAATTAATCGCAAGAAATGATTTGCCTGCCCTTGTGCTCGCATTATGTATAGCCTGTGCAAACACTTCTTTACCGGTTCCTGTTTCACCAAGTAATAAAACCGTGGCGTCAGTTGGTGCAACCTTTTTTGCTAAACTAAAGGCATCGGTCAGCGCTTTTGAATACCCTATTATACTTTCGAAGCTGTACTTTTTTCCCACCAGGTCTTCCAGCCTGGCAATCTTCTTTTGCAATTCTACTTTTTCAACGGCTTTATTCAATAATGGAATTACCTTATCATTATCATCACCTTTGATGATGTAATCAAACGCGCCATTTTTCATTGCCTGGATACCATCGGTTATGTTGCCATAGGCTGTTAACAGTATGATTTCAATGATAGGGTTTTTTGTTTTGACTTCCCTGGTAAAATCAACACCATTTCCATCGGGTAATTTAACATCACACAGTATTACATCCGGTTCTTCTTTTTCAATTGCTTTATGTGCTGATTTAAGACTACCCGTTTCTGTAACAGTAAAGCCTTCTAACTTAATCAGCCTTGCTAACAGGCTTCTCAGTTTTTCCTCGTCGTCTATAATCAAAATTTTATTCATGTCAACGCAAAGATGGAGCTAATTTTTAAGAATGATTGCCATTGCCACTTTTTTAACCGCAGCTTTAGTTCATATATAGGCCACAAAGTCACGAAGGCACAAAGGAGCACAAAGTTTATGAATAATTGTTTTTAAAAAAACTTTGTGCTCCTTTGTGCCTTCGCGTCTTTGTGGCCCTTTTGTGATTGATCGTGATTTGTGCCTTCATCTCTTTGTACCCGGTTTTTAGTTAGCAGGTAAAGGCGGTATGTTTCAACACAAGTACTAATAAATTGGCAACCCGGTCTTGTTAATTCCGAATCCCGATATATATTTGCAATGTTGGTGCGCTTTTGAATAGTACAAATTCACAGATGCCAGATGAAATTACAGCGATAGCAATAGATTCGCTTGCCTGCAAACTGGTAGTAAAAATGACAAAACTTAAAGGGAATGTTTCATTCGCGGAGTAACCCGATGCTTCATAAAATTTTATGAAGCAACAGGTAATGTCGTCTTCTGTAATCAATTAATAAACTACATATTCAATTAACAAAAACAGTCTTTAAAAAATGAAAAAACTCGTTATGAAAACATTTACTACTGCAGGCTTATGTTTAATAATGCTGCTCGCAACTTCAAAAGAATCTAATGCCGGGCCTGTATTACCCGGAAAGTATGGCATTTACCTGACTGCTGACGATTTCATTCAACACCAATTCAAGCATGGATTCAATAAGACGGATCGCAATAACCGCCTGGTTTTATATAATATGCTAGGTTCATCAAAAATTCAGATAGTTGTAAATGGAGAAAAAAAAGTTTTCAACAAGAAAGATATATATGGCTTTCGAAACGATGGAATTGACTACAGGATATTTAACAATGAAGCCCTGGCGATAGTTGATACCACAGGTTTTATTGTTTACTCGAAAACTAAGAAAATACCAGTTATGAAAGTGTACGAAGAAAAGCGCAGCTATAATTATTTCAGTTTAACCCCGAATTCACCTGTACTGGCTCTGAACAAGAGCAACCTTGAAAATTCACTTCCATATAAACCGGAGTTCAACTATTTGTTAAATACAGCTTTCAAAACTGATGATGACCTGATTAACTATGATAATAGAATTAAAAAATACAAACTGAAGTATTTGTATGAAGAATTTGAAAAGTCCTCAATGGGGAAATAGATAAGTGAAAAGGATTAGCGGATAATTTTTAAGGAGTTATTATCTGCTGAAAGCAAACTTTTACAAATCCCAATTCAGAGATTTTTTGTCTGAATTGGGATTTGTCAGATTCAGGGATTATAGGATGGATGCTTTGTTGATTATATGATTCATCTTTTAGTCATATCTAATTCCAACCTATAATAACATGCATAAATAATTTTACAACGCAACCACCAATCAATTCCCATAATCCCTTAATCCCACAAATCCCAATTCAGACAAAAACTGTCCGGATAGATGCCTCGTTGACTATATAATTCATCTTTTAATCATACCTAATTCCAACCTATAATAACATGCATAAATAATTTTACATCGCAGCCACCAATCAATTCCCATAATCCCTTCATCCCACAAATCCCAATTCAGACAAAAATTACAGGATTGCCTATATTCACATAATATATCCGCATCAAACAATCCTGATTAATGAACAACAACGATTCAATCAACGCCGGCAATGAAAAACCATTAACAGGTGCCGGTGAAAGCCGTAGAAATTTTATTAAGCAGACCGCTGTTGCCACGGCTGCTATTATAACAATTGATCCTTTGTCAATAGCAGCAAGGGACGTTGCAAATAACCAGCCGCCCGCTGAACCATGGTACAGAACTGTTACCCGCTGGGGACAGGTTAACATAACCGAAAAAGATCCTGAACGTTACGATATTGAATGGTGGCGCAAATACTGGAAGCGCACTTCAACGCAGGGCGTGGTTATCAATGCCGGCGGTATTGTTGCTTACTACCCAAGTAAAATTCCACTTCACAAGCATGCCGAATA
>JGI24806J26614_1000594_pt1 | contig 11696 bp, 7 predicted proteins | sample Kansoi200umMDA_FD_26614 | JGI IMG/M metagenome (IMG submission 26614)
CAGGGAGATAAGGTCGACGGCGTAAGTTTTGCAAAACGCCGTGATGATGGAGGTGGTACAACATTTTTAAACAGGTATTATGGAACCTTGAGACCCGAAACTGCCTTTGCACATACCAGTCCTAGTTATGTAATAGTTGGCAACAAGCCGATTCGTTCTGCAAAAGATGCTGAATATTTTATAAAATATCTTGAAAATGCAATCTCCTGGCTCAAGAAATCAGGCAGCTTTCCTTCAAACGAAGCAAAACAGGAGGTGTTGGGTTTTTTTAAAAGTGGTATAGAAATGTATAGGAAACTAATGAAATAAATCAGACGCCGTTTATTCTGCTTCTAAGGAAAAATTTATTTACGTTACATTTAAAAAAAGAAAAATTAATTGCGGTTGAAATAGAGTCAGATCAAAATGCCAGCATTTGAAGACCGGGAAATGGAAATAGTAATTACAGGAAAATAGTTTTATTCTCTGCACAAAAGCAATGAAAATTATTTTTGAAATATTTTCATCAAGCTGAGATCGGAAAGTAACAACTACAAAATCACAAAGTGCGTATGAAAGAAAAGACGACGAGCCGTGGCAACCTTATTTTGTTTATCTGCCTGTTTTTGATAACGGAAACTCTTTTTGCGCAAAAAGATACTACTGCAATTAAAACCCAGGTTGATGCTCCCAAAAAAGCAGAAGAAAACCTAAATGTTTTCCAGCAATGGATCAAATGGAACAACCCCGGGAGCCTTGCGATTAACCATCTTACAGGGCAGGCAGAGGATTATTATGGAATGAGGGACGAGCAAATAGCGAAATTAAAAACAAGGAGTGACTGGCAGAAAAGGCAACAGGTAGTTAGGAATAAACTAAAGGAAATAATCGGTCCCTTTCCAAAGAAAGAAGCGCTGAACCCCGAGATTACGGGGATCATAAAAAAAGATGGATACAGGATTGAGAAAATCATTTATGAGCCCGTTCCCGGGTATTATGAAACAGGTTGCCTTTATATACCTGATAACATAAAAGGTAAGGCTCCGGCAATACTGAATGGTTTTGGACACGACCAGGCATCATTCCGAGAAGAGTATTACCAGGTCATTATAACAAATCTTGTAAAAAAAGGGATGATCGTGTTTGCAATTGATCCATTAGGACAGGGTGAGCACGTGCAATATTATGATCCGGACATTAAATTTTCAGCCATTGGATATTCGGTCATTGAACATTGCTACTTTGGGAATGTGTGTTTTTTAGCTGGAGTTTCTTCAGCAAAGCATTTTATCTGGGACGGGATGAGAGCGATTGATTATTTGCTCACCCGTAAAGAGGTGGATCCCGAAAATATTGGAGTCACGGGCTTTTCAGGAGGTGGAACTCTAACGACTTATTTAATGGCATTTGACGAAAGAGTGAAAGTGGCCATCCCGTGCAGTTGGCCTACCGTTTATCGGAGACTGGTTGAAACTAAAGGAGTCGGGGATGCTGAAACCGTATTGATTAATGCTCTACCAAGTGGTATAACCTTTGAAGACCTGTTGGAAGTAAGGTCGCCAAAACCAACATTGATGACATTTACATCGCGTGATGAATACCTGTGTTTGCAGGGCGCACAGGAGGCAATGAGAGAAGCCAAAAAAACATACGCTGCTTTCGGTAAGGAAGATAATTTACAACTGGTGGAAGATGATGCTAAGCACTCAATGACGCCGAAAATAAGATTGGCCATGTATGCTTTTTTCCAAAAGCATTTTAATATGCCTGGTAGTTGCGCGGAAGAGAAAACTGATCTGCCGACAGTAGAAGAATTGACTGTAACACCCACAGGCCAGATCGCGACATATAAAGGCGGAAAAATGATTTTTGATCTCAACAAAACTGAATCCGAAAAACTGATTAAAAATCTTGAGGAATCACGAAAAAATGTTGCAGAGCATCTAAAGAAAGTTAAGATAAAGGCAAAGCAAATTTCAGGTTATATAACGCCTTCCCGGGATAAAGAAGGCCCCTTTATGAATGGCAAATACCAGAGAGATGGTTACACGGTGCAACTGGATGCCATAGCAGGAGAAAGCGAGGGGTATGCTATTCCCACTCTCTTGTTTAAACCTGATGACAATTTGAGGCATCCCGCAATTATCTATCTTCATTCAGAAGGAAAAGTTACTGGTGCAGGGCCCGGAGGCGAGATAGAAAAATTAGTGAAGAAAGGATACATAGTTGCTGCCCCTGATGTGTTGGGTGTTGGTGAAACAAAACATGCCGGGAGAGGTCTCCAGGTAGGCTATACTGCAGTCTTGATTGGCAGAAGTATGGTTGGTGTACAGGCTGGAGATATAGTCAGGGTCGTAAATTATTTAAAAGACCACAGCGATGTTGATGCTTTGAAAATTGGTGCCATTGCCTTTAATGAAATGTGTCTTCCACTTATCCATGCTGCAGCATTTGACTCTTCAATTAATAACATTACACTTATTGGTTCGCTCATTTCTTACCAATCAGTTGCCATGAACAAGCTTTATAGAATTGGGGTAACAAAAAGGCCAGGGTCAGATGATTATTGGCATCCTTATGAGATTGATTTTACATGGGGCATTGCTTCGGTATTGACTGCGTATGATTTACCGGATTTAATGGGTTGTATTGCTCCGCGAAAAATTGCGCTGGCAGATCCCAGGGACGCGATGCTCGAGCTAGCTTCAAAAGAAATGATTGACAAAGAAACTGAATTTCCCCGATCTGTATATTCTTCTAGACAAGCACCCGGTAATCTGAGGATATTGAAAAAAATGGATGACCTTGGTTCTATTGTAGATTGGAGTTTTGAATAATTTCCGGGACTTTAAACTTTAAATTATGTTCAGTAATAAAATAAAAAAAACGAACGTAGATCATCAACAAAAAAATTGTATCATAACGATTATCCTGCTTTTTGCTTTCTTAATGAATGATTCATCCGTGGGAGCAAAAGAAGCAAATCAGCCAAATGAAAAAAAGGCTGTATCCATTTCTAAAAGACCCCGCATCGTTTTTCTTATTACCAAGGATACAAATAATTATGAGGCTCATAATACAGTGCCCCGGTTTGCAGAAACACTGGAAAAAGAGCATGGCTATGATGTAACTGTTCTGCTGGGTAGCGGGGATCATGGTTCTTATCGCTATCCCAGCATGGATGCGCTTTCCGAGGCCGACCTGTTGGTGGTGTTCGCACGACGAATTGCTTTACCGCATGAACAAATGAATGCTATAAAGATCTATCTCAGTAAAGGCAAGCCGCTGATAGGCATCCGCACTGCTAACCATGCTTTTGACGTACAAGGTAAGATTGCGGATGTGGCGAACGGATATGAAGACTGGCCGGATTTTGTTGCAGATTTTTTAGGTTGTCAAAACCGCGGCTATGGCCCTGATGCATTAGGCTATGATGTTACCGTGGCGGCTGAAGTAGCGAACCATCCAATTGTTAAGGATCTTCCGGTAAAACAATGGCATAGCAAAGGAGGTATCTACAAAGTAGCCCCATTAATTGATAAAGAAGCTACCGTTTTGCTGATGGGAAAAGTGAACGATTTAGTCGAACCAATTGCATGGACGCGCAATGCTGGTAAGAGCAGGGTTTTCTACATATCTATGGGCTATCCTGATGATTTCAAAACACAGCAATTCATTACGCTGTTGACAAGTGGCATCAAATGGGCTTTGGAGAAAATAGAATAGAAGGTGGACAATTAGAATATTATCGGGGTGATTCATTATTTTTTTATTTTTCATCCGGCAACGGATTTCAGAAAAATACTAATTTAGGTGTACGTATCCGGATAAGTTAGACTGTCCGCGCGGACTGAAAGGATAATTTACACCTATATCAATTCAAAAATTTCGCCTGAGAATATTCATTCCTGTTACATTAATCACCCGGGCATATTCACGATTTTTTTTTGAAGTTGTTTGCGTCGATGTGATAAAGTTTTCGGAACTTAGGTTACCAGAGGATTTTTTTTAACCCGACTGCTTAAGAAATACCAATGCCTGCAGATTCATTTTATAATGAACATGAATTATTAAGCCGGCTTAAAGCAGGTGATAAATTGGCTTTCGCCCGTTTGTATGAATTGTATAGCCGGCCATTGTATCTCAACCTGCTTAAATTATTGAAGTCAGAACAACTCGCTGAAGAAATTTTGCAGAGTATCTTTTTTACTGTATGGGAAAAAAGAGAAACTATTACAATTAATCATAGTATCAAGGGTTACTTGTTTCGCGTTGCAGAAAATAAAGTGCACGACTTTTTTCGAAAGTTAAAGCGCGACAGGAAATTGTATGATTATATATTGGGAAAGTCCCTTGAAGAATATGAAGACGTGGAAATTAAGATTCTTCATAGTGAAGAAACTGCCTTATTGAATAAAGCTATAGAAAACCTGCCCCCGCAGCGAAAAGAGGTTTTTTACCTGTGTAAAATGGAGGGAAAATCTTACCTGGAGGTTAGCCGGAGACTTGGCATTTCAGCCTCCACTATCAATGATCACATCGTGAAGGCCAACCGGGCCGTTCGTGATTATATCCTCGCTAATACATAGCATCCCCATCTTTAAATGACCGGTTCTTATTCTTGCTTTTTTGAAGACCACTCCCCCTGGTTTAGTACTTTCATTTTCGGATGAAATCGAAATTTCAAAAATTTTCTTTTGCGAGCAGATGATTTCATGCTTTCAGGCGTCTCTATAGAAACACCAGGACTTGAACAATCATCCAAACTTTGAAAGACTCTTTCACAAATATTTGGAAAACCAGTGCACACCGGAAGAAGCGGAAACTGTATTGAAATGGCTAATGATGGAAGAGTATAGCCAGGAACAAAAAGATTTAATCAACCGATTATTTTCCAATCGCCCTGGAATTAGCCAGCCCCAGGCTAGTGTATTGCAACAGCGATTGCAAAAAGGTTTGGAGAACACTTTACAAAAAATCGAAGAAAAAGAAAATTCAGGTAGCAAGCTGAAAAAGCTCCCCTGGCTAAGGTACGCTGCGATTTTGCTTGCCGTTGTTGGAAGCGGAACCTTCCTTTTGCTTCAACAGAAGGGTTCGTCGAAGCCGTTAACTATAGCCGGTAATATAGAACAAACAAAACAAATAAAGACGGACCTGGCCCCCGGTGGCAACAAAGCTGTTTTGACACTTGGCGATGGTTCTACTATTGTGCTGGACGATGCTAAGAATGGAGCCCTTACCCAGCAAGGCAATACCAAAGTTTTCAAGCTCAATGGCAAACTGACTTACGATCCTGCGAATACAAAAAACGATCAAATATTTTACAATACCATCTCAACTCCCCGGGGCGGACAATATCAAATCGAATTACCAGATGGCAGCCAGGTCTGGCTGAATGCATTTTCATCTCTTCGTTTTCCAACAGCATTTACCGGAAAGGAAAGAAGGGTTGAGATAACTGGAGAGGTATATTTCGAAGTGGCAAAAAACCCCAACATGCCATTTAAAGTTACTATAGGCACGCCTTCAGAAAATGCGTCTGAAATAGAAGTTTTGGGAACCCGGTTTAACATCATGGCTTATAAAGATGAAGCTGCTGTAAACACAACTTTATTGGAGGGCAGTGTAAAAATAAACCAGGATAGTAAAGCGGTGCTATTGAAACCCGGGCAACAAGCCAGGCTGCAGGATAAGTCCATAAAAATAATTGATCATGTAGATACTGAAGAAGCAATAGCATGGAAGAACGGGTATTTCCAATTTACTTCGGCCAGCCTGCAACAGGTAATGCGGCAATTAGCCCGTTGGTATGATGTAGATATCAGCTATGAAGGCAACGTGCCTGAGCGGAGATTTGGGGGTAAAATTTCAAGGGACAATAATGCATCCGAAGTATTAAAAGTGCTTGAACTCAGTAAAGTAAAATTCAGGATAGAAGATAAAAAAATCATAGTAACACCATAGCCGTAAAAAAGCCGTTCGGGGATCGAGCCCGAACGGCGAATGATAGGCTAACATAATAGGCAACTTTTCGCCAATGGCTTTCGCCATAGCCAAAGAATATTTGTTAACCACAAAACAAATCAAAGTTATGTATTTGACTGCTGTTTTGAAAGCCCCTGTTTTGCCAGGGACCACCCTAATTAAAACGCTGCGGATTATGAAATTACTGGCCATTTTGCTGCTTACTGCCTGCTTACAGGTAAGTGCCAGAGGCTACTCACAACTGATTACATTTTCCGGCAAGAATGTTTCGCTGGAAAAAGTTTTCAAAAAAATTGAACGACAGTCCGAGTATGTCTTTTTTTATGATGAAGACGGTTTGCAACAGGCAAAGCCGGTAAGTGTTAACGTAAAAAACGGTAGCCTGGCAGAAGTGCTTGAATTGTGCTTTAAAGACCAACCCCTTCATTACAATATCGTTGGCAAAACGATTGTGGTCAATAACAACGAGGCAAGCGAACAGGAAAATATCATTCCGCCGATTCCTGTTCGTATAGATGTTGCAGGAAAAGTAAAAGATGAAAACGGTAATCCACTCGCCGGAGTATCGGTTTCAGTTGTAGGTGAAACAAGAGGTGTTACCACGGATGACAGGGGGAATTTTATAATTAATGTTTCAGAGAATGCTGTATTAAGTTTCAGCCATGTAGGCTATAAAACAGTTACTGTATCTGTAAATGGTAAGGCCAGTATTGAAATTACGTTGGAAGCTGAAACGTCAACTTTGACTGATGTTGTAGTAACGGCTTTGGGAATTCAACGGCAGACACGGACCCTTACCTATTCAACTCAAAAGGTTAGCGGTGAACAACTCAATGAAGTGAGGCACGCCAATATTGCTAATTCACTAAGTGGAAAGGTGGCAGGAATGGTGGTAACGCAACAAGGATTTGGGCCAGGGAGCTCCGCAAAGATTTTACTGCGCGGTAACCGTTCTATTGCAGGAGATAACGGCGCACTAATTGTAGTGGACGGAGCCATCGTCGACAACTCTACCGGCTTCAACCGTTACGGCTATAACAGTAATACGAATAACAGCTCCGATGGCATTTCCAGCATAAACCCTGACGACGTGGAAAGTATCAATGTGCTGAAAGGTTCTGCTGCAACTGCGCTGTATGGAACAAACGGGGCCAATGGCGTTGTTTTAATCACCACAAAAAAAGGAAAGTCAGGTAGATTGTCAGTTGCTGTCAACTCCGGACTCACTTTTGATAGTCCTATGCTGTCACCTGAGGTGCAGAATGAATTTGCACAGGGAAATGGCGGAGTATTCGGCGCTAATTCACCACAAAGCTGGGGACCGGGAATAGCGGGGCAACAGGTTACCGACTGGACTGGCAAACAAACCACCCTCGCTGCACAACCTGATAACCTCAAAGGTTTTTTCCAAAATGCATTAAGTTTAAACAATTCTATCGGCTTCAGCGGGGGAACAGACATAACACAAACGTATTTTTCTTACGCTCATCTTCACTCTGAAGGAGTAGTGCCTGAAAATGTGCTCAACAGGCATACAGTTAATCTCCGCATCTCCTCTAATATTGGTAAACGATTTTCTACCGATGCTAAAGTGACCTATATACACCAGGATATAGCCGGCAAACCAGGTGTGGGTGGTGGTTCGGCTACCATCAATATTGACAGGATTCCGCGCTCTGTTCGCCTTGAAGATGTAAAGAATTATGAAAGTGTTGATCCTAATACGGGCGAAATCACGCCAAACTACTGGTATGTTTCACCTTTTTATGGAAACCCATATTGGACCGTGCACAACACCCGTTCAGATGAGAGGGTAGATCGGATTACCGGGTTGATTTCCGGAAAATACCAGATCACCCCCTGGCTGGATGTAAAAGCAGTATTTTCACTGGACCTGAATAATAATAAAAGTAGTTATCAAGCCAATAACAACACCCCGGGCGCTGCCGGCAGTGATAATGGCTCATTTGGCTATGACCTTGTCAGGACGACGCAAGCGAACATTGATCTGCTGTTTTCCGGGCAAAACAATATCACCAGTGATCTCAAGATCAGCTATAACCTTGGCGGGACCGTGCAAGATAACAGGGATGATGTTACGGGCATTAGCGCAAGAAAACTGATCGTTCCCAACAGGTTCAACCTTGCATTTGCCCCACAAGCAGACCAATTCAATTGGAATGCAAATACGCACGTTCAACGACAGGCGATATACGGTACTGCCCAGTTTGCGTTCAAAAACTACTTGTATCTCGATGCTACTGGCAGGCAGGAATATTTCTCCACACTGCCATCACCATATTATTCTTTTTATCCTTCAGTCGGCCTTAGTGCCATTTTATCTGATATGCTCAAAATGCCTTCTGTTGTTGACTACGCCAAGGTACGTGTAGGATATGCCAGAACTGGCGGCGGCGGCCCGCCATACCTGAACAAACAAACATACACCATCTATCCGAACGGTATCCAAAGGGATGTTGTTTCCCCCTTCCCTGAACTGGAACCTGAATTAACCACAGGATGGGAAGCGGGAACAGAATGGAGGTTCTTTGAACACAGGCTATACCTTGACGTTACATTCTATAAATCTAATACCACAAACCAACTGCTTAAGGTGCCCACACCACCTGCAACAGGGTTCGCCTCTCAATATATCAATGCTGGTGATATCCAGAATTCAGGGGTGGAACTGGTGTTGAACGTAAACCCTATTAAAAAGGCTGTGACCTGGGATATCGGCGTAAACTTTGCCTCGAACAAAAGTAAGGTCCTCGAAATATTGCCCGGCATAGACCAGGTGCAGCTGGATCAAAATTTTACTGACTATGTGATCTCCGTAGCGAAAGTGGGCGGAGGTTTTGGGGACCTATATGCTCTTGGATGGAAGCGGAATGCATCCGGGGATTTTATAGTTGCGGCTGACGGCAGACCGCAAAGAACCGACGAAATTATCAAGATCGGCAATTACAACCCGGATTTTACGCTGGGTCTTAATAACTCCTTTACTTATAAAAACTTTGTTTTAAATCTCCTGATTGACGGCCGTTTCGGAGGCGAAATGGTATCGGCGAGCGATGCAATAATGGCAGCCGATGGGACTCCTGCTTATACAAGTTCGCACCGCGAGCCAGGTAGCTGGCTACTGCCCGCTGTACTCGAAGATGGTTCCAAAAACACCACACCGATAGATGCCGAGACCTTCTGGACTAGTGTGTCGGGTGCACAACCCTGGTCCGAAGAATTCGTATATGACGCAACCAATGTGCGGCTGAGAGAGTTTGCCCTAGGGTATAGGTTTACCAGGTTCCGGGGTACATTTATTAAAGAGGCTAAACTTTCCCTTGTAGCGAGGAATGTACTATACTTCTATCGGGGATACGCAAAAGTAGATTTGCCCGGAATAGAAAAACGCAAGGCTCCGTTTGATTCGGAAATAAACCTCTTCAACAGCAACCTGCAGGGACTTGAATATGGTACGCTGCCTCCTACACGCAGCATTGGCCTTAATTTAAAATTATCTCTATAAAAATAATTGATCATGAAAGCACTTTTAAAAACAATCTTGAAATCGGCTTGCAGCCTGGTTCTTTTATGGCTTATGATTGTGCCTTCGGGGTGTACCGAAAAATTCGATGATTTCAATACCGATGAAACTAAATTGACAGAACTGACACCGGCAGAATTTCCCCGACTGTTTTCAAGAGCACAAGCTGCGTCTTCCTTTATCAACTGGCGCTACCAGTATGGGCAGAACTTATTCGCAGATCTGTATTCGCAATATTTCTTTATGACAGCTACATATACATACGACAGGTATGCATGGGCCAGCGCCGACCTGGAGGTACCATGGAAAGTTATATATACCGAAGTCGTGCCTCAGTTGAAGACCTTGCTAACTGAAACAGACCCTGCTTCGGCTGAGAATGCACTGGCAAAGATCTGGTGGGTATGGACCTTCCACAGAAACACGGACTATTATGGTCCAATACCCTACTTTAGTGCAGGAGATGCCGGAGACAACGTGCCGTACGATTCCCAGGAAAAAATGTATGATGATTTCTTTATTAAACTTACAGAGGCGGAGGCGGTACTAAAGGCAAATCCGGGAGCAACTCCCTACGGAGCATTCGACAAGGTTTACCAGGGAGATGTCAGTAAGTGGATAAAATTTGCTAATACTTTGCGTTTAAGACTGGCCCTTCGCATCTCTAAAGTAAATCCTTCAAAAGCCCAGTCTGAAGCCGAAGCTGCAGTAGCGGCCGGGGTAATGACCGATATTCCCGACGATGCCTTAATGGCGAAAACTCCACCTGTAGGAGATGATTACGGCGGACTGTCTTCCATCGCCGTATGGAATGAGTTCCGGATGAGCGCATCCATGGAATCGGTGTTGAAAGGATACAACGATCCGAGGATCGGTATCTTTTTTCAAAAGACCGATAGCACAAATGACTATGATGGGGGAAGAAATGGAATGCTTGCATCCGAAGTAATAGTAGGGATAAATCAGCCAACCTATAATTCTAATGTTGGGACACGCTGGGTAACCGGCGGTGGAAATGATTGGAGTAACGTGCCTGCCGCGCAGGACATCATGCATACTGCTGAAGCTTATTTCCTCCGTGCAGAAGGCGTATTGAACGGATGGAACATGGATGGAGGTACAGCGGAGGAATTGTATAACAAGGGTATTGAATCATCGATGCGGCAATGGGGAATAAATGACGGAGCTACAATAACAGCTTATATAAATAGCACCGCCAAGCCCATAGCGCCGAACGATTATTTCAACTCTCCCCCAATGAATGATTATCCTATTAAATGGAGCAGCGATCCGGTCATGCAACGCAAGCAACTGGCGCAGCAGAAATGGCTGGCGCTGTATCCCGACGGAATGGAAGCATGGGCCGATATGAGAAGAACAGGAGTTCACCAGATCTATCCGGTGCTCCATTCAGACAACGCAGACATACCGGCAGGAGCATTTATCAGGAGGCTAACATATCTTGATTTGGAAAAGCAGACCAATAGCTCAGGAGTTGAGGCCGGCAAAGCATTGCTTGGCGGGCCCGATAAGCCATTGACGCCATTGTGGTGGGATAAAAATTAACCTTGCAACAAGGACAACATTATTGGCCTGAAATGTTCACTCCCATTCAGGGATATATAAACATTTCAGGCATTTCGTGTGATGTCATCATTAATTTAGTACAAAGAAAGAGGATTCAGTGTTTGCATAGTCTAATTTATTACCGTGACAGATAACATCATCACAAGAAGAAAATTTGTAGCATCAGGAGCTATAACAGTTTCGGGAATAGCGGCGCTTGGCTTTCAATCATTAGGATTATCATCTTTTAAAGACGATATTGTCAGGGTAGGAGTGATCGGTACGGGCTCAAGGGGTACGGGGCTGGCTTCCCTTATAAAAGAAATAAAGGGAATGGAAATAGTCGCTTGCTGTGATGTTATACCTGAACATCTGCAAAACGGAATGAAGCAGGCGCGCGAAGGAGCAAAATCTTATACAGACTATAGAAAATTACTGGAGGATAAAGGAATTGATGCGGTAATTATTGCCACCCCTCTTTATTTACATTACAGTATGGCATCAGATGCCATGGACGCAGGCAACAACAGAAGGCATTTTGAGCATATCAGATAAAATGGCACTAAGGCCGACTGAAGGATAAAAAGAATAATATGGTGATGGCAGTGTGGAGAAATATTCC
>JGI24806J26614_1000595_pt1 | contig 11695 bp, 9 predicted proteins | sample Kansoi200umMDA_FD_26614 | JGI IMG/M metagenome (IMG submission 26614)
AAAAGCTGCAACAACAACCACTTCTCGCCTCCCATGTTATTTCGATTGGAATGAAAAGAACCCTCACAAAACAAATCCCCGAGATAGAGGATATTGAAGCGGTCGCCTGTGCCGTTCAAAACATGTACTTATCCGTGGCTGCGTATGGTTTGGGCGGGTACTGGACAACGGGGGGCGTTACTTACACTGAAAAAGCTAAATATTATTTCGGCCTTGAGGCGCCAGACAAACTGCTGGGATTCTTTTATATAGGTCATGTAGCGATACCTTCGCCGACTGCTAAACGAAAGCCCATAGAAGAAAAAGTGGAATGGGTGAACGGGGCCATCTCTCCACTTCCGGGCGGCGAAATCTAAGCTTTTGTTGACGGCATATTCTTCATAGTAAGCTCAGGAAACCTATTTTTTAAGTGAATGCTCCTCTGCTCACAACGAGCGGAAGTTTTAAAATTCCGGCAGTCTTTATCTTATTCTTCTAACTGAACGCAACCTTGCGTAAAAAGGCTTCATCATCGTGCTCATTTAATATTGTTGTTGAAAAACTTTAACCGTTCCATTTCCGTACGTCTTCTTTTATGAATGAAAAATGTTGCTGGCCAGCTATTTAAATTGCCTGTAGCTGATGGCAACCGCAAGTATTATTTTACCGTTTAAACAGCGGAATGTAGTAACTTACTATTTACTTTCGTGTTGGGAATCCGGTACCTTCTCTTAAGGTTAAATTTTCGTCGATGAGATATTTCCTGTCCACGTTTTTTGTTATGGGAGTTGTGCTTACTTCTTTTGCCAATCATACGAAGGGAGGGTGGATATACTATAAATATTTAGGTCCGGGCAACCTCGAAAATACTGCACGATATGAAATTGTCCTTAAGATATACACCGAGTGTGTCTTGAATGCAAATCAATGGTGCCCTGAAGTATCGATTTCTATTTTCGATGCGACAAACAATACGTTATATCAAACCCTGGATATACAAAATACAGCCGTTATAGATATCCAGAATTGTACCGACCGCAGCTGCCATGAATGTATCAGTTCTATTCCGGATATCTGTTACAAGATCGCAACGTTTGACTTTATCAAGGACCTTCCGATCAATGCCGGTGGTTACGTGCTCTCGTACCAGCGTTGTTGCCGTATTGCCAATATTATTAATCTTCAGCCTGGTTCCAGTTCAATCGGTGATACCTGGGCAGTTAGTATACCGGGATCAGGAGGAGCCGACCCCCTGGCGTATAAAAATTCAAGTGCATTGTTTGCTCAAAACGACACCGCCATCATTTGCAAGAACAGTAATTTTTCTTTCGATTTTAGCGCGACGGACCCTGATGGGGACTCGCTTGTTTATTCTTTTACTGATGCCTATTATGCTTCACGCGGAAATGGGACGGAATGTATTTCCGTAGCAAGCACTCCTCCCTATTCGTTTGTAGATTATTCAGCACCGTATTCCGGCAGCCAGCCGCTCGGCAGTGGTGTAACTATCAATCCCGTTACAGGTATTGTAAGCGGTATTGCTCCTTCGGCGGAAGGCACATATGTGCTTACCTGCACTGTCACAGAATTCAAGCGGGGCACCAACATCGTCAAATCATCGGTACATAAATCCCTGCACATATTTGTTTCTGACTGTTCCCTTACGCAGGCAATCCTCGACCCGGAGTATTATAGCTGCGATAGTTTTTCCAGGACATTCAGTAACGAGGCGGGCGGAGGAAACGTGAAAACCTACCACTGGGACTTTGGTGTAGCCGGCACCTCCAACGATACTTCTAATATGGAGGATCCAAGCTTTACGTATCCTGATACAGGCACTTATGTTTTGAAATTGATTGTCAATAAAGGTCTGCCCTGTTCTGATTCTGCATTTTCAATTGTAAGAGTATACCCGGTTTTCGCTCCTGCTTTTTCTATCCAGGGCCAGTGTAAAAATACCCCAATCAGCTTCCTCGATCAAACTACCACTACTTACGGGTTCGTAAATTCCTGGGCATGGACCTTTGGCGATGTATCATCCCAATATGATACATCTACTTTGCCTAATCCAAAGCATTATTATACTGTAGAAGCAAATTACCCGGCATCTCTTACCGTTAGTAATAGTATGGGATGCCGTGCTACACTGAATAAAACTGTTTTAATAACGGACAAACCCGCGCTGACCCTAACAAATGATACCCTGATCTGCACAGTTGATACTTTGCAACTAAATGCAAAGGGCGACGGTTTGATTTTGTGGAGCCCTGCTTATAATATTAATAGCCTTACATCGGCTTCGCCATTGGTGAGCCCCGATGTGCCAACCACGTATTATGCAAGGCTATCCGACCCTTACGGCTGCGTGGGCACGGATTCGGTTTTTGTAGACGTAAAACGTTTTGTAACGTTATTTGCCGGCCATGATACCACTATTTGCCAGTCTGATGCTATCGCTTTGACATTATCGAGTGATGCCCTGCATTACGCCTGGACAGAAATCCCTGCTACCGCCAGCCTCAATGACGCAAATGGCAAAAACCCGGTAGTAACGCCATTAACACGTACCAGGTATCATGTAATCGCCAGCATTGGTAAATGCATTGCACAAGCCGATATTACAGTGTCAGTGGTACCCTATCCTAAGGTAAATGTCGGTGCGGATACTGCCATTTGCTTAGGCACGTCTGCCCAATTGCATGCATCGGGCGGAAGTATTTATTCCTGGAGCCCCGCAACTTTTTTGACCAATCGCTTTATTGCGAATCCTGTTTCTGTAAAGCCAACGGACGACATACTTTATACTGTTACGGTTACAGATGTTCTTGGTTGTCCTAAAAGTGTTACCGCTTCCACAATGGTTAATGTGCAAAAAATAACAGCGGATGCCGGGCCATCGGATACAACTGTTGTAGTGGAACAACCTTTGCAGTTGAATGCCACCGGCGGTAGTATTTACCTTTGGACGCCTTCCCGGTGGCTGAGTGAAAGTCATATCGCGAACCCCATATCCACACCGCAAAACGACATTGGATACATCGTAAGGGTGAGCAATTCCACCGGTTGTGTTGACTATGACAGTATTCATGTGAAAGTATATAATGTAAATGCAGGTATCTACGTGCCAACCGCATTCACGCCTAATAATGATGGGAGAAACGACTTTTTTAGGCCGATTTCCTTAGGGTTGAGAAGCCTGGATATATTCAGGGTATATGACCGCTGGGGAAAACTGGTATACAGCAGTGAGGGGTTTGAATCCCATGGCTGGGATGGCACTTACAAAGGCAGCAAACAAGAGCCCGGAACATACACGTGGTATGCCGAAGGGATGGACTACCGTAATGGAAAATTGAAACGAAAGGGCTTCGTGGTATTAATCAGGTAGATGAGGAAAGAATTGCCGGGATATTGGCGAAGCCGGTACTGCTATATAATGGGATCCCCTATGTGCTCATATTATTGTTTGTGGGATTCTCACCATTCGGGCAAAACCCCAACAATAAATAGAAACTAACTGTTCATAAAAAGCCCGGATAATAGTGTTTTCCTTTACAGGTTTATGTAGATAATGCGCCAACTCAATAACACCAGGTCTTTACCTACATCATCATACTAATCCTAGCCTGGACAAGCCAGAACCAAACAGGGAAATTAGTAAATTTAGTTATGAAATTACTAACACAAACCTTTGCCAAACAAATCAGTTTTACACTGGGTTGTTATGATCGGATAATTATAACAGGAACTATTCCAGAGATATGTCATTGTAAAGGGATGACAAATTTTATGATGCGTAATAAGATCCGCATATTTGACTATGCAAAATATGTGGAACGATTTAGGGAAATCATCCGTCTAAATGCTGAAAAACTAGCTGCTGATAATAATATTGTTATTGAATTTGTACGAAAAACCAGTTTGCGTAAAGAAGATATAATACAAAAAAGATTGCAGCAGCGTGGGTGTCATTGCGGCCTGGTACACATTCTTTCAGCAATGGAATCGTGTAACACTTACAAGCCATGGCACGATAAAAGTTCAGGTAGAAACTTTTTAAAATATGATATAGCCAAATGCCTGCATTATTATTTTTACTTCATTGACGAGATATTAGGTTTATGTTACGTCAAAGTGCCAACCTGGTGTCCCTTTCCATTACAGATTTACTTCAATGGTCATAACTGGCTGGCTCAAGAATTAAAAAAAGCTTGTATTGGTTTTACTATGCTCGATAATTCGTTTGACTATATAGAAGACCCTGCAAAAGCCCAGACACTTGCCGATTCAATGGATATAAAAAAAATACATGAAAAATTAGATGAATACGCCTGGAAGTTTTGTCCCGTTTACAAGCAATTTAACCAACGCTATCATTACGGTATCACCCAGGTGGAATATGCTACTGATATAGTCTTTAATCGTCAAAATGAATTAAAAGCGCTCTACGAAGAACTAATCGCTACAGCTATCCACACAGTTAAGCCTGAGAATATAGCTACTTTTTTGGGATCAAAACTACATCCATTATACGAGGGAGAAATGGGTAACCGCTATAATATCCGTATAGAAGGAAGCCGTATCAGACATCAAATGGGTAAATCAGCTATCAAGATGTATGATAAAATGAGTAAAATTCTCCGAATAGAAACGACCACTATGGATATTAGATTTTTTAAGCACTATCGACAGGTAGATCACCGTGACGGGACAACGTCAAATGAACTTGCTGGATTAAAGAAAAATATTTACAGCCTGCCCTTACTCCAACAGAATCTGCAAGCTGCAAATAAAAGATACCTGGAGTTCATCTCTGCTTTTGAGAACAAAGAAGCCGGGAGAACACGTTTAGAACAGATAACAGCATCTAAAAACGTGGAAGACCGGAAGTATTCAGGATTTAATTTTTTCAGTAAAACAGACCTTAACTTGTTACACTGTATTGCCAGAGGTGAGTTCAACATCAGTGGCCTACGGAACAAAGACCTTCGGCAATACATTAATGTAAATAGCAACAAGATATCCAGATTGTTAAAGCGATTGTTAGTTCATGGGCTCATTAAAAAAGCTCAAAGCACTTACAAATACTATCTTACTAAATTGGGTAAGCAGGCTATTATTATGGCTGAAAAAATAAAAGAATTGATATTAGTACCAGCTTTTAACTATTAATATTCTGCCAAATAATTTATGAAAATCAAAAGTTAGGGACTATAAAATTATTACACCTAACTTCAGTTTTTCTGATAAACCCTTACATAATCCACTTCATACTTAACAGGCATTTTACTGCCAGCGGGGTCGCCACCATTTCGCCCCAGGGCAAGATTCAGTAACAGGTACTGCGGCCTGGAAAAGGGGTTGCTTCCATCTGGATTGATAGTGCCGGTAAGTAACGTTTCATTCAAAAGTTCATCGTCCAGATAAAGCTTAATAGCAGCTGCGCTCCAGTCCATTCTCCATGTATGAAATTTCTTTACCCAGTTGGGATCTTTATCCGTGAAGTTATTAAGAGAGATCATTTTTGTGTTCCACCTGGCAACAAAACGCTTTTCTGTTCCCCACGCCACATTAGCCAGGATTGTTGGTGTATCTTTTACCCGGTAAAATTCCATGATGTCGATCTCTCCGTTCAAGGGCCATTCGCCCTGCGATCCCAGGGTCCAGATGGCCGGCCACGCACCTTTCGTAGTATCGATTCTTGCTCTTATTTCAAAGCTGCCAAATAACCACGCCCAGTGCCCTCTTGTGTTAATACTTGCAGAAGTATATTCTGCAAAAGGGGTTTTAAAATGCCAGTCGGTGCTGGTAGAATCATAATGGATATTCCTGATCCTTTCTCTACGGCCCTCGATAAGCAACACCCCGTTTGTGCAAACTGCATTATTTTCCTGGTACCACTGCAACTCTTCATTTCTTACAAAACCGTGTTCAAATTCCCAGTTGGCAGCAGCTGGTTTACCGTTTGTATTAAACTCATCATTCCATACAAGCCTGTAGCCTTCTTTTACCGCAGCAGGCAAACTAAAATCAGGTTTAAATGGATCGATGTTTTGCGCTTGTAAATTGGTCAGCGCCAATGTACCCGCTATAGTAAGCAAGAGGGTTTTGTACATAATCAATTATTAAAGTGAGACTAAAGCAGCCAGTTTCGCGGCCTTGCCTTTAGTAGGCCAGGAATTACATAATGTTTATTTTTATACATTTTTATACGTTGATGATCCTTGTAAATTTATTATCTATAACTTAACCATATTTACTGTTATGCTTTGGCGGAATTGTAGTGTTATAAAAGTACCGGCTAATCAGTGAAACTGCCGCCATTTCATTTATACATTTACGAAAGCACCCTTGTTCTTTTATCTTTTTATAGTAAAGCGCAATGGTCTCGTCCCATCGGTACGATATATTGGTAGCAAAACATGGATGCCTACACTCCGTCCTGGAAGGACGATATGTAGGAAGCGATCTTGAATTGAATATGTTTGATCATCGTCTCATCTATTACAACCTGCAATATCTTACTGTAATGCACATATCGTCCTTACAGGACGTTTTTATATTGATATGCTTTAATACTACCGATCTTTCGTCCCTATGGGACGTTTTAAAGAACGCATTGTCACTTTGCGTTAGAAAAAATGTATGTGTTGCCATCCTTTGAAATTTACATTACGCGCCCACAGGACGGCCTTGCATTAATTCATGCTTTCTACCGATATCTCGCCCCCGCGGAACGGTTCCATGTCTGCTTTTCTAATGAAATAGACCCATTGGGATAATGTTTTGCGACTTTAAAACTCAGCACCCTAACTTGTTAGAGGGAAATCTTACTTCTAAAAATCAAGACAGACCGGTTTCAAAATTAAATAATCACTACGCTAGTCAGAAAATGTCCCAATACGGGTTAATCACCATCGATTAATATATAGAGAAATTCGGTTAATATTTGTAAAGCTTGAATTTTACAATGCTGTAATCACCAACAGGTGATGGTTGAAAAATAAACAGGCCCGAGAACCCCTTATTAAATCCAAAGCCGTAATCGCCGCCACCTCGTCCTTCATCACCATTTAGGCGTCGTAACCTTACCCATTCGCCATTTATGAAAGATCCCTCGTCTGCATATTCAACATCTATTTTTGATTTTTGAGCATCTTTAGTTAGTGGGGTAAAACTTAACCTAAAATCCTTCCCTATAATAAGAAATTCGCCTGGTCCTGTTGCAAAAACAATTCCACCTGCTGAAGCGGGTTTTTTGTAAGAAGAAGAAAGACCCGCCACCGCACCTCCTGCCGGTGCAGGTAATGGCACATCAAGATCAGCCTGTATGGAATAACCGTTAAGTTCAAAGTGCTGAGATTTTTCCATGGTATCTACATATACACCAGCCATTGTACCCTTTCCCTGGTGTTGCAAAATCAATGGTTTTACCTGGGATAAAGCAGCAAAGCTTTTTGTAATGGGGTCTTCTTCTGGTTCTGTGTCATCAATACCAAAAGGAGAAAAACAGATTGCATCATGCTGGCTAAAGGCCCAAAATGCTAAACTGGCCGAGGAAGTGCCAGGCCTGAATTCAGGAATAAAAACAGGGTTACCCGGGCGATGATATTGTTCAATGGTGTAGCGCGCGTCTCGTATAGATACATAGATATCAGGTGCAATAAAATTGATTGCCGGTGCATTGTGCCTCCACACATCCAGTGTATGTGGCGTGGGGCCCCCGCTCGGATATTTGCCGGGCCAGGCGGAGGTTTGCTGTTTTATCCACGCGTTCACATACATGGGGATGGCGTATGCTTCTTTGCCGGCCCTGGCTACCTCCCCGATGTATTTAGAATAGTGGTAAACGGTAAATAATTCCTCCGGTAAATAAGAAAGTGCCTTCCAATTCTCCTTGTTCAAAACGCTTTTTCCAAATACGTCCTCCCAGCTGCCCGTTGTTTTATAACCATTTGCTTTCCATGCACTGTCTAATTCAGGCTGTAGGCTGCCTTTGTTTTTTACCAAATATTGCATAAGGTCAGCCGGAACGCCCTTGTCATATGCATTGGTGGCTTCTTCGTTGTGATCGCGGGGCTCATAGAATAAGCCCGCTTCATTTTCCACCTGTGCCATAATTACGGTCTGATATTTTTCATCTACTTGCCGGACATGCTGCATCAGGGTTCGGAAGGCTTTTGCATCGGCTTTCATCGATGCCTCACTAAGGGCAGAGAGCACCACAAAGGGCTCACCTTTTTGATTTTTTATCCGGTGAAATTTTTCTGTATTATTTTTTACCCAGCCGGGCACATACATGGAGTAGCCATTTTTCCATGAGCCAAACCATAAGATGACGAGGTGCAGGTTGTGCTTCCTGGCGCCATAGATCATGCTATCAACCAAAGAAAAATCAAACTTCCCTTCCTGGGGCTCAAGCAGTTCCCAATACACGGCGGCAATGACCGTATTCAGATTTTTTCTTTTCATCTTCTCCCATAAAGGCCGCATGTATGCAGCCCCTGAAGTGCTCGAGTTATGTAACTCACCGCCCAGCACTAAAAATGGTTTACCCTGAACAAACAACTTTGTCGCGTTGCCGTCTTTTTCAAGGTGCGGTATGGAAATTTTCTGAGCGTTTACAAATGCAACCGCAAATAACAGCATAATGGAACAGGCAAATCTTTTCATATCGTAAAGGCTTTTCGCAAAGTCTGGTAACTGATATCACACCGGCGCCGACCGGGCACGATAATGTTTTCAGTACTAGTGTAGTGATTATTTAATTATGCAACATAATGTTTTGATAGCTTTTTATCTGCATCCTGTCGTGTGAATTTCCACTCGATATCACATTGCTTGTCATTTCTTTCCTTAGACCAGATCATTACATTTGATGTTAATACCCCTTTATTTTCTATCCTTCCGCCTGTACATTGCCTATCCATTATATTAATTTCTATTTCTGCCATATTTAACCAACTGCCATGCTTCGGAGTATAAATGAATTTAATTTTTTTAAGAAGCCTTTTTGCTTTGCTTTTGCCAAATGTTTCGATTAAAGATTTTTCAAAATGAGTATTCAAATTATCAAGTACCAGTTGGATATATTTGGCTTTGCGAAAATGCTTCTCGACCAGGTCTTCAATGAAATAGGCAAAATCTTCTTTTGTTCTTGCATCTGTTACTTTCACGATTCGCAGGCCTGCCTTTGGTGCCACTGCCACGAATATATTGCATGTTCCTTTGCGCTTATATTCATAATCATACTTTTCAACCTTCCCTGGTTTGGCTTTGATGGGTTGCCGGCTATCTTCAAGTAATTGTTTACTTTTTTCATCCATACAAACTAATGGATGCTCAGGATTGTATGCTTGTTGGTACAATTTCAGCAGACGATACATTCGCGCACGATATTCTTCCGTTATTACCTGTATGCACCACATTCGCCTTAACCAAGGTTTAAGTTCGTTTTTTTTAAAAGCTTGCGAACACTCCCAAAGGTTATAGTTTCGAATCCATTTTGTTTACTCAATTCTTCTGCCAGTAACCTAATGGTCCACCTTCTTCTCCCTACCGGAGCAGGACCACATGCAAGCGCGGTTAGTTCTGCCTCATGACGGGTCGTATATTTGGATGGTTGCCCCGACCTTTTTTCATCGGTCAATGCACTTTCCAATCCGTAACGGAGATACCTTTTTTTAATTCGCCAAATGGTGGTTCGATCCACCTCCAATAAATTCTCTATTTCTGAAATTGTTAATCCTTTATCAAGAAATAAAAGAATGGTTGCACGATTAAATTCCCGTAAGCTATGTCCACCTGTGCTCTTAAATGTCCGAAGATAATCTCTGGCCTTTTCTGAAAGCTTGAAGTTGTTACGCATAACTTTGTATTTAGTTAGGCAAATATACAAAATGTTGCAAAACTAAATAATCAGCACACTAGTTGTATAATAAATAATAGAAAGAAAGAAAGAAAAAGGTGACTTATCGTCACCATATTAATTACTTTGTGGGCTTCATCCTGTCGCCCTCCGCATCAAACATACCCATCAGGCTACCCGTTACGTGATCGTCATCTTTTTTGTCCATAACGAGGTTTACATCATATCCCTGTGCAGTAAAATAAACGGTAAGCTCGTTTTCTTTTAACTCGGCATTTGATATTTTCGAAATCTCGGTGCCGGTGGTGTCTTGTACAACACCTGTGATCTTGTCATCCTTTTTCTCAAGCACCAGGATCATTTTGGAGTCTCCATTCGGTGTGCCTTTTACCAGCACGTTCCACGTGCCCACGAAATAATCCGCACCGGTTTTTGCCTGTGCAATTGAATTAAAGGATAAAGACAGTAAAAATAATCCTACTAAAAGCGAACTTAACTTTTGCATAAATTGACGATTGTTTTGTATGATAAAAAAATATTTAAGATAAAGATTATTATGGATGATTATGTTGAAAAAACAGGGCTACCTATGTTTAATGACTCCGTTTTCCGGTCTATAATTTTACCCGGCGAAAAAAAAGCCTTTCCGCCGTGTCGCAAAGCAGTAGTGTGATTTAATTTTTTTCTTTATCGCCTGGTTCTGAACTAACGAACCATAAAGCCAAAATCACGGATGAGCTTTTTCCCATTGAGCTATAAGATCTTCTACGCCATTATGAATAAAGGTGTTAAAATCCACTACTTCTTTAAGTTCGCGGTTAAAACGTTGAAACGCTGAGTTTTTGCGATGCTGCAGTGTTTCGCTTACCATATCATTCAGCAATTTCGACAGTCTGTATTGCTCTTTCACAATGCTAAACAAACCTTTAGTGTTAACCTGGAAATACCTTTTTCGGTCGCCGCTAAAAGTAATATAGTTAAGAACATCTTTTTGCATGAGCAGTTTAAGTGTAGTGCTTACGGTGCTTTTGCTGGCTTTAGTAAATGCCTGTATCTCGTAAAAATCCCGGTATGGTGGCTCTGAAATCAGGAGGTAAGACATGATCCTGCCAGGTACAGGAGCGAAGCCTACCTGCTCTAGCATAATACCCATTTTTTCCACTTTTTCAAAAACATTCTCGGGTTTATTTTTTATTGCTGTTGAAGCCATTTTTTTTACTTTGCGAAACAAATTTAAATAGTTTTTTTGGTTCGGCAATAAAAGAACTAACTTTTTTTTTATTTTTTGGCACATTCGGAATTCCTCAATATTGCCAAAAATGATACAGACCTGGCAAATAGACAAAATAAATTTGGTTAATTATACCGATCGGTATATATTTGTATTGTAATTGATTAATTCAGATGACAAAAGCAGCCAACACCCGCAAATTTATCGTTGAGAAAACGGCGCATATTTTTAACATGAAGGGTTATGCAGGCACCTCTTTAAGCGATTTGACAGAGGCCACTGGTTTGACAAAGGGAAGTATTTACGGCAACTTTGTCAACAAAGATGAAGTGGCCCTGGCAGTGTTTGATTACAATCTCTCCCAAGTGAATGCCGGGGTGAATGCTGCCATTGCCGGCAGTGCAAATACTGTTGATCAACTCGTGAATATGGTAAACTTTTATAGGTCTTCATTTAAAAATTTTGTGACTGCCGGTGGTTGCCCGATCATGAATACCGCAGTTGAAGCTGACGATACTCATCCCTTGCTTAAGGAAAAAGCGTCGAAAGGTTTCAAGACCTGGAAAAGGAAAGTGGAGTCTATCATTGAGCAGGGAATCGAAAAAAAAGAGATAAAG
>JGI24806J26614_1000596_pt1 | contig 11688 bp, 11 predicted proteins | sample Kansoi200umMDA_FD_26614 | JGI IMG/M metagenome (IMG submission 26614)
AATTGATACCCCGGGTCACGTCGATTTTACTGTAGAGGTAGAAAGATCACTTCGTGTTTTAGACGGAGCGGTCATTGTTCTTGATTCTGCCTCAGGTGTGCAATCCCAAACTGAGACCGTTTGGAGACAAGCTGATAAATATGGTGTACCATTGATCGCTTTTTCCAATAAAATGGATGTTGTTGGGGCGGATTTTCAGGGAACGATCCAATCGGCCAGAGACCGCTTAGGTGCTAATGCTATTGCCTATAATTTACCAATTGGTTCAGAAAATGATTTTAAGGGAGTAGTTGACCTGCTTACTAAAACAGCTTTTGTCTGGCAATCCGATGAGACCGGAGCTAAATTTGATGCAGTTGAAGTTCCCGCTGATATGGTTTCTGAAGTAGATATGAGACGAGATAAATTGGTCGAAGAGATTGCATCCACAGACGAAGGTTTACTTGAGAAATATTTAAACGGTGAGGATATAGAAGTAAACGATCTCAAAGCTGCTTTGCGAAAAGCTGTAATTGCCAAAAAGATCGTGCCAGTTATGGCCGGATCCTCCCTTCGAAATAAAGGTGTACAAATGATGCTTGATGGGGTTGTGGAATTTTTGCCTTCACCATTGGATATCCCTGAACTTAAAGGAACTGATCCTAAATCCGGTGAAGAGCTGTCATTTAACAATACCAAAGATGCACCTTTAGGGGCTCTGGCTTTTAAAATTCAGGTTGATCCGCACGTTGGACGTTTAACTTACGTACGTGTTTATTCCGGAACTTTAAAGAGTGGTTCTTATGTTTATAACTCCTCAAAAGGGGTAAAAGAACGGGTTGGCCGGGTTTTGCTGATGCATGCGAACGACCGCGAGGAGATTACTGAAGCATATGCAGGGGAGATTGTTGCGGTTGTCGGATTAAAAGATACTATTACCGGAGATTCACTTTGTGATGAGGCTAAACCAATAGTACTGGAAACTATGACTTTTGCTGAACCGGTTATTTCTCTAGCTATTGAACCAAAAACAAAGTCAGACCAAGAAAAGCTTGGTATAGCGCTCCAAAGACTCTCTGAAGAAGATCCAACGTTCAGAGTTAAATCCAACCAGGAAACCAATCAAACAATTATCTCAGGAATGGGTGAGCTGCATTTGGAAATTATCGTTGACCGAATGAAAAGAGAGTTTAAAGTTGAAGCAAACGTCGGTCAGCCTCAGGTTGCATACCGTGAAACTATTACCCAGCAATCAACCGGTGAAGGTAAATATATTAAACAATCAGGTGGACGAGGTAACTACGGACACTGTTTGCTAAGAATTGAGCCGCTTCCAAGAGGTACCGGTCGTGAATTTGTGTCTGAAATCGTTGGAGGTGCCATTCCTCGTGAATATATTGCACCGATTGAAAAAGGAGTTACTGAGCGTGAAGACACAGGTATTTTGGCCGGATATCCATTGTCCGATATTAAAGTTACAGTTTATGACGGCTCTTATCATGAAGTTGATTCAAACGAAATGGCATTTAAAATTGCCGGTTCGATGGGTCTTGTAGATGCAGCCAAAAATGCCGGTGCAGTTTTACTTGAGCCTGTTATGAAGGTTGAGGTTTCTACTCCTGATGAATTTATGGGAGATTTGATCGGTGATTTGTCTTCTAAAAGAGCCCAAATTCAGGGAACTGAAAAACGCGGAAATGCCACAATCATTAATGCTTTGGTTCCATTGGCTGAATTGGGTGGTTACATTACTACTATCCGATCCATGTCTCAAGGCCGTGCAACCGCCTACATTGAGCCTAGCCACTACGAAGAAGTGCCTTCTAACATCGCTGCAAAAGTTATCAAAGACTCCGGCTTTACCGGCCGCATGGAATCCTAAAACCATCCTATAGTTGAGAAATTCAATAGTTTGTATTATACTTGATCTACATTTATGTCAGCACTTATTCCAGAATTACCCTTTAATTACTATAAAGAACTTAATGAAGCTGCAAGAAAGTTTGTAAAAAATGGTGACACCCCTGCAGGCTTACGAGGACATATTGTTAATAAGCATTTTGATCCTCGAGTATTAGGATGGTTTGGAGTTGCCAGATTTGATATTGATTTAGCAAAAAAACTACATATCCCATTAGATTGGGTTGTAAAGAAGGCCTATGATAGGATAGAGATTGGTTGGCCTGCTGAACAGGCTAGTGAATTACAAAGGTATCTTATTAAAAATCCTAAAACTGATGTTTACGCAAGATATGCTCAATTAGGAATTAGATTTGATGAAGATTGGTGTAAAGCAATGGTTATTAGGAATTTACGCTATATTGAACTACTTGGTTTATCGCCTGTTGATTGGAATAGGGTGACTAGAGCGGTTCCTAGTTCTCGGGGAATTACATTAGATTTAGCGCGTGATTCGTTTGATCCGTTTATGAAAAACCCTGATTCTAACTTTGTGGAATCAAATTCATCAAAAAAACTTGAGTTTGGAATATTTAAGAAAAATTTTAAATACTAAGAAAGCGATTAATATACCGATATCAACATAATTTGTGCCTAGATTGTCTTAACGATCTATGATCCCATGTTTGCTGACATTAGATAATAGATTCAAGGTTTAGCTGAGAGCGGTAAATATAGATTGTGGCAATTAGATACTTTGCCAAAATTAAAAGAGATAATTTCCATTTATAATGCCCACCATATTACTGCCCCAGCACCAAGATGCAAAGCAATCCATTTCTAGATTAGGTTGATTTTAAAAGTTTTGAGCAAAATTGCTCGAGCGCGCAAAAGTGCTTAATCTTAAATAGTTTTGATAAATTAAACAAATTTGTACCTACGTGCAAAAATGTGTAAAAATATTGAGCAATATATATTAAGAATTTGTGGTTTAAACTTGCAGTATTTTGATCTGCATAGTAATATTGACAGACTTTAATGGCTATACATCCCAAGGCTCCCAAATTTAAGATTGGAACGCTTAAATTAGGCACAAAGTTACATCAAAAAATAACCAATTTTCCTTCAATACACGTAATTAAGGAGCGGCATTATGTCGGAGTGCTACCTCGAGCTAAATTTGAAGAACATGACCGGATCGTTCAGGTTGTTTCAGAATTTGAGGTTTTGGTGGTCAAAAAAAATGAGGGGGAGTGTTATTTTTGCAAAAATTTTGGAGGGTATTTGAGTGGAGAGAATATCAATAAAGATCCTTATGTGAATAAACTTTTAAAGTGGATACCATAATTTAATTTCTAATTTCTAATTTCTAATTTCTAATTTCTAATTTCTAATTTCTAATTTCTAATTATTTTTTTCCAATGAATAAACTAAAAAAGGCAGTGAACGTAGAATTGAAGAAATCAAAGACCGGCTGGATAAAGGATTTTGGTTTAGGGGAAATTGAAGGTGCGGGAGTGGATTCGTAATCTCTATGGAATGGAGTTGAAGATGGTGTATTTGAAGCGGAAGAAATTGGTGTAGAGGCGGCTGATTTGGTGACTGTTTTGGGCTTGGGGGTTGCAGTGGCAAGGCGGATTGGAGCAGGAGTTGCGGTTGATGTAGTTGTGTTATTGGTTTGAGTCGTTTGAGTAGAGGTTTGCTGGTTTGTAGGGGTATTTGTTTGTTGAGGAGTATTGGTAGGGATGGATGTGGGTTGGGGTGATTGAGTTGGGCTTGCAGTTGCTGTCCCCAGGACAATGATTGTGCCGGTCATTTCAGGATGTACAGAGCAAGCATAGTTATACGTTCCGGGAGTGTTAAATGTAAAACTCCAGATTTGATTTTGATTAATTAAACCGGAATCAAAAAGACCGGTTTGCGAGGTGACATTATGGGGAACTGCATCCATATTCATCCAACTGACAGTATCACCGACATTAACAGTTTCAGATTGTTGAAAGGTATTATTTGTGATCATTACATATTTAGTTTGGGCAGCATGGCTTAAGGGTTTAGGATACAGTTTTTGAAAGAGTGTATATTTAAAAGTAAACAATGAACTTATCAACAAAAAAGCTAGAATTCCTATAACTACAAGAAAAATCGTCGGATCTTGTTTATAAATTTTGTTTTTTCTTTTTGCCACTGATTTTACTATCTCAAATCAGGCACGGTAAATTCAAGTTTTTCTTTAATATTATTGTAATAAAAAGAAAAAAGCGTATACTTCTAATATGGGTGTTTTTCTAATTGTAATAGGGGTAATCATTCTTTTCTTCATTATGACTTCTTTGCGGATTGTGCAGGAATATGAACGTGGAGTAATATTTTTCCTGGGTCGGGTAACTGGCGTTCGCGGACCGGGTTTAATTATTCTTTTGCCAATTTTAGAAAGAATGCAGTATGTTTCGCTTCGAACAGTGACAATGGAAATTCCTTTGCAAAAAATTATTACCAAAGATAACGTTTCAATTGATATTTCAGGGGTTAGTTATTTTAAAATAGTTGATCCGCAAAAGAGCGTTGTAGCAATCGAAAATGTATATGAGGCTATCAACCAAATTGCCCAAACAACAATGAGAAATATCGTTGGCCAATTTCAGCTGGATCAGGTTTTATCCAGTACAACTTCTATCAATGAACAAATTAAAGTAGTTATAGATAAGCATACTGAGCCTTGGGGTGTGGCTGTGACTGCAGTAGAAATTAAAGATATCGTCTTGCCGGAAAATATGCAGCGGGCGATGGCCAAAGAAGCTGAGGCAGAAAGAGAAAGAAGGGCCAAAATCGTGGCAGCAGAAGGAGAATTTCAAGCCTCTGTCAAACTCGGGGAAGCAGCAGATATTATTACCCAACATCCGGTAGCCCTTCAGCTGAGAACTTTGCAAACCATGGCTGAAATATCCACTGAGAAAAACTCTACAATTATTTTCCCGGCTCAATTTATGACTACTTTAAAAGATGTTTTAACTACTGTCGCTGCGGATAATGCTAAAAAATGAGAGCATATATACCAGCTTCGCCTGTTGGTTATAATTGGCCTTTAGGGTCAATATAATTTGGGTATTGACGAAGCATGAAATTTTTGGTTTAATATCCAAAGTCCTTAAAAGGGCGAAAGAAAAAATATGGCAACATTTGATAGATCAAAACCACACGTAAACGTCGGAACAATGGGTCACGTTGACCACGGTAAAACAACATTAACCGCAGCAATTACTAAAGTCTTATCTGCAAAAGGTATGGCTGAATACCGAGCATACGATCAAATTGACAGTGCTCCTGAAGAAAAAGCCCGTGGAATTACCATTAACATTTCTCACCAGGAATACGAAACTGAAAAAAGACACTATGCTCACATCGACATGCCCGGTCACGCAGATTATATTAAGAACATGATTACCGGTGCTGCTCAAACTGACGGAGCAATCTTGGTAGTATCCGCTCCTGATGGTCCAATGCCTCAAACTCGGGAACATTTATTACTTGCTAAACAGGTTGGAGTTCCGGCAATCGTAGTTTACTTAAACAAAACCGATATGGTTGATGATGCAGAACTTCTTGACTTGGTTGAAGAAGAAGTAAGAGATTTACTCAAAAAATATGAATATGATCCTAACTCACCAATCATCCGAGGCAGCGCCCGAAAAGCTCTCGAAGGTGATGCAGAAGCTGTAAAATCAATTGAAGCTTTGATGGATGCAGTTGATTCCTGGATTCCAACACCTGTCCGTGAGAAAGAAAAACCATTCTTAATGGCTGTTGAAGACGTTTTCTCAATCAAAGGACGGGGAACTGTTGTTACAGGAAGAATTGAGCGTGGTGTTGTTAAAATCAATGAAGAGATCGAAATTGTCGGTATCCGCCCAACAAAGAAAAGCGTTGTTACCGGTGTTGAGATGTTTCACAAACAATTAGACCAAGGTGAAGCCGGAGATAACGCCGGAATCTTACTCCGAGGTGTTGAGAAAGATGATGTAGAAAGAGGACAAGTATTATCTAAACCAGGGTCAATCACTCCTCACTCTGAATTTGAAGCTGAAGTTTACGTTCTTTCCAAAGATGAGGGTGGACGTCACACACCATTTTTCAAAGGATACAGACCACAATTTTATGTTAGAACAACGGACGTGACCGGTGAAGTGATTTTACCTGAAGGTGTAGAAATGGTTATGCCTGGAGATTCTACAAAAATGAATGTTAAGTTAATTACTCCTGTAGCTATGGAAGATGGTGTCAGATTTGCTATCCGCGAAGGTGGTAAAACTGTTGGAGCTGGAGTAATTACCAAAGTTACTAAATAAGGTAATTATTTCCTGAGCGAAGTCGATGGATTACATTTAATATCAAAATGGGGCTGCCAAGGCCCTTTTTTTGTGTTTAATAGAAAGGGATATAGTAAAATGCCGGAAAGAGAAGTACATCAAATTAACGTTGGTAAAGTAATTGAATGGTTAGATAGTAAAAAACAGTCTAAACCTGTTGAGAAATTTGAGACTGTAAATGGTATAGCGGATATTGACCTATATATGCCAGATGATGAACCATTCTTAATTAGGGAACTTGTAACGGAACGTGGTTTTAATAAATTTAGAGTTTTTGGAACCACAGCACATATTAAAGATTTGGAATCACGAGGTGTTAGATTTGAAAACACCAGCAGGCGATGAATGAATTTGAGCACTTAATTGCTTGCTTTGAAGTTTAGGTTGAGATAGTGTATAATTCTTAAGTTGTAAGAGTTAAGTAAGCACGTTGAAAAAGAGGAAAATATGGCAAAAGGCAGAATTAGAGTAAAATTAAAATCATATGATCATAGAGTATTAGATGCTACTTGTGAGCAGCTGCTTGATACTGCTTTGCGCACCGGTGCCAAAATTATCGGTCCAATTCCTCTTCCAACAAAACATTCCAGATATACAGTTCCCCGCTCCACATTTATCGATAAAAATTCTCAAGAATCATTTGAAATAAAAGTTCACAAAAGAATAGTTGATATTGTTGAACCTACAGATAAGACAATTGATTCCTTAATGCACTTAGAATTGCCAGCTGGTGTAGACATCGAAGTTAAAATGTAATTTATTTAATGTCGCAACGCGAAAGAATCCTCACTCAAGCAAAACAACAATATGTTGAACTTTCAGCTCAATTACATGTAGTTTCTTATCTTTTAGAAGAAGGTGAATTAAAGAAAGAACAGTTTAATTTTCATTTTCCTCACATAACAGAAGATTATCCGGATATTTTAAATTTACCTAAACAGATTGGGACTGCCAGATTTTTTGAAAAAGTATTAGATACTCAATGGGCAGCGTTAAGTGAAGATTTGCAGCCGAGAGATCAAAATCTTTTATCAGGGAATATTCAGTTATTAAAAAATATTATGAATTCTAAAGGTAACAAGCCTGAAATTCCTTCGGTAGATGATTTAGCTCATTGGGCTGATAATGTGAGTCTTTCAACTCCGGATTTATATGTACTTTTAATGGCTGCCGGACAATCTGAGCAGACTTTATTTTTTGGGGCTGCCAAGCATCCAAAATTAGAGAGAAGAAATAGGGAATTTCTAGCAGAGTGTATGACAGAACGGATGAGACCGGTAGGGATTCGGGAAGCAATTCAACTTGGAACAGCTCTAATTGCTGATAAATTTAAAAAAAGAAGACGAAAATAGAATTTCCTGAGGTGCTGATATTGAAGTTAAAGTTTAAAAAACAGATAATTAATTAATGCCCAATAATTTCGGATTCGTACGTCCGGTTTTACTATTATTTATCATCGCAATTGTCGGTATCGTTTCATTTTTGCTGATTTCATCTGCAGCTCCATTTGAGGGTAATTTTGATAAACTTTATCCAAAACCAAAATCTCATGCCGCCGTTGCCAAAGATTTTGGGGTTAATCTTGCAGGGGGTGAATTTGGAACTCCGGGTGCCCGGGGAACATTAAATACAGATTATCTCTATTTTGCCGATACTGCAGTTTATAATTATTTCTCCCAAAAAGGCTTAAAACTGATGAGAATTCCCTTTACTTGGGAGCGTGTTCAGGCCCAGGCAATGGGTCCGCTGTCTACACCGGATATAAATGGGTTAAAAAGCATGCTTGATGCAGCCTCAGCTTCAAATACCAAAGTAATTTTGGATTTGCACAACTTTGCCCGTTATTACAACACACCAATGACCACAGCCGATGCTCCTAAGTTAGCTGATGTCTGGACAAAATTGGCGACTCAATATAAAAATCATCCTGCCCTTTATGGCTATGAGCTGATGAATGAGCCTCATGATTTGCCGGAAGGCGCAGCAAGTTGGGGCGCGATAGCTCAATCTGCAACAAATGCGATTAGACAAGTTGATTCAACTCATTATGTTATTGTTCCCGGTTACAGTTGGCAAAATGCCCGGTTTTGGGTGGAAAATAATCCAACATTTCCTTTAAATGACCCTGCAAATAAAACGTTATATGCCGCGCATCTTTATTTTGATAGTGATTATTCAGGTTCTTATGTTAAAACCTATGATGCAGATGGTGCATATACCAACATTGGAGTAGACCGGGTCCAGCCGTTTTTAGATTGGTTGCAGCAAAAAAATGTGACGGGTATTATGACTGAATATGGGTTGCCGGGTTCAGATACCAGGTGGCTGAGCGTTCTGGATAATTTTGAAAATCATATTTATCAAAATGACCGGATTGTGGGTGGCGCATATTGGGCTGCCGGTCCATGGTGGGGTAATTATCCATTATCATTGCATCCTATTGGTCAATACCCAAATTTTTCCGACCAGCCTCAGATGGCGATTACCCAAAAATACCCATCAACAAGTGGGTCAATTCCTACAATTTCACCCACGCCTCAAGTAAGTTCATCTCCCTTACCTAACGGGTCTTTGATAATTTATGATGATGCATTATCAAATTTGTTTGCAAATTATTCTTATGGCGGGACAACAGATTTTTCATCGACTCTGAGCCCATATTCCGGTACCCGTACTATCCAAATGCAGGTAAATGCAACAAGTTTTGGGATAAACCTGCATGCAAATAATCCAATTAATATAAGCTCAATGAAAACTTTAACATTTGCCGCACGGGTAAGTTCACCCGGATCAAGTTATGAAATTGTTTTATATGATGGTTTAACTCAAACTTCGGTTCCACTTGCCAACATTGGCGGTGATCTGACAACAATCTGGAGACTTTATACTGTTCCAATAAGCCAATTTAATGGTATAAATTTTAACTCCTGGCAAGGATTAAACTTAAAAGAGCTCTCAAACAGCACCGGAAAAACAGTTTTTCTGGATAATGTCTCGTTTGGAGGCACTTTAGTTTCGGGAGATATAGACGGAGACGGGCATGTGACTATCTCTGATTATAATATTTTAATATCAAATTATGGAAAAACCGGTAATGGGCTCCAAGGGGATTTTGATAATAATGGAGTGGTTAATATTTTTGACTATAATGTAATAGTGACAAACTTTGGAAAATAGAAATACTCTGATCACATCCAGCTTGCATTTGAGCTCATAAGTATGTTAGAATTCTGAAAGAAACTGATGAACAGATCAGGATAGTTTTACATAGCAAAAAATTTCAGTAGATCGCGCGTCGGATTTTAAAAGATACGGCAATCTAAAATAGAAGCGAAATACTGAGTGAGCGCCCAAAAGGCCTCACTCTTTTTTGTGGGTCAAAGCTTAAATTTATGGTAAATACACTACTTGCAACTAAGAAAAATATGACCTCAGCATACGACACCCGCGGCCGTAGAGTTGGCGCAACTGTTTTAGAGGTCAAACCTAATTTTGTTACCCAAATTAAAAATGTAGACCAAAAAGATGGTTATACCGCTATCCAACTTGGTACCGGAACTAAAAAAAGCGTCAAAAAACCCCAGCAAGGACACACAAAGAAGGCTGGGGTTTCTCAAAATGTAAGGTGGCTGCGTGAAGTTAAAGTAGAATCTACCGATGATATTCAATCCGGTCAGGAAATTAAAGTAAATCAAATATTTACCAAAGGAGATTTAGTTAAAGTTACCGGAACTTCAAAAGGTAAAGGATTTGCCGGTGGTGTTAAAAGATTTGGTTTTGCAGGTGGTCCAAAAACTCACGGCCAATCAGATCGTCATCGCGCTCCCGGATCTTCCGGTTCAGGTACAACTCCGGGCCGTGTTTACAAAGGCAAGAGACGTCCGGGACATATGGGAGTTGATACCGTCTCATACCTGAATTTAGAAGTTTTGGCAGTGGATAAAGCAAACAATTTACTTACAATCAAAGGCGGAGTACCCGGATTTGCAGGTAATTTAGTGTCTATTACTAAATTGGGTCATGTTAAAGGTCACACACCTGAGGTTGAGGAAGAAGTACCAGCGGAGTCGGCTGAGTCAGCTGAGTCAGATTTGCCTGTTACTGAAGAGAATTTGAGTCCGGAAACTGTGGCAGAAGTAGAAGCATTGGCAGTTCCTGAGGCAACAGAGGAAGTTGAAGCGATGAACCAGCCAGCCGGTGAGTCAGTTGAGCCAGAAAAAACTGAAGAAGGAGAAACTAAATAATGGCTAACGTTAAAAAGGCTACACCAGTTAAAGAAACAAAACCAAAAGAAGCTCCAAAAGCTGAAGTTGCAGCAAAACCAAAAACAACAAAATTGAATTTGTCAGTTCCGATGTTTACTTTGGCCGGAGCTGTTGCAGAGAATTTGAATTTACCAAAAGAGGTTTTTGGGGCAAAAGTTAATAAAGCTTTAATTTCACAGGCAGTTAGAGTTTATTCAACAAATGAAAAAGGACATTTTTCTCACACTAAAACCCGGGGTGAGGTAGAAGGATCAACCAGAAAAATCTTTAAGCAAAAAGGTACAGGTAATGCCCGTCACGGTGGAATTAGAGCTCCTATATTCGTTGGCGGAGGTATCGCTTTGGGACCAAAATCAAGAAAAACTATTCTTGATTTACCAAAAAAGATGCGTAAATCAGCTTTGGTTTCTGCTTTATCATTGAGAGCATTAGAGGGTGAAGTTTTTGGAGTTTCTGATTTGGACAAAGCTAGCGGAAAAACCAAACAGGTCGTTAAAATGCTTACTAAAATGGCAAAAAGATCAGTTTTAATTGTAGATGGTGCAACTAACGAAAAAGCTTTCAGAGCCACCAAAAATATGGAAAAAGTTGCATATTCTACAGTTGATCACATTAATGCTTATGATGTTATTAAATATCGCAGTCTTGTTGTAACACAAGCGGCTTTAGAAAAGCTCGTGAAAGGAGCGAAATAGGGGTCAGTGGACAGGGTACAGTGGACAGAAAAATTCACTGAAACCTGAAACCTGAAACCTGTAACCTGAATATGATCATAATACTGAGACCTTTAATTAATGAAAAATCGATGGCATTAACAAAAACCGGTTTATACACCTTTGAAATTGCTAGAAATGTTTCTAAGCAACAGGTTGAACAATTTGTTAAATCTAAGTTTGGAGTGACAGTTTTGAGCGTAAAAACTATTAATACCGGTGGCAAAGAAAAAATGCAGGCCAGCCGCAAAGGTTATTACATGACCAAAAGAACCAAAAAAGCGATCGTTCAGGTCAAAAAAGGACAAAAAATTGCTCTATTTGAAGTTGCAGAACCTGATAAAGAAGAAGTTGAAGTTAGAACTGCTGAGGGTGAAGTTATTGCCAAAACAGTTGCTAGCGCTAAAGAGAAAAAAGGTCTATTAGGCGGTCCAAAAGTAACAATTGAGAGAACAGGTGAAGCCT
>JGI24806J26614_1000597_pt1 | contig 11687 bp, 9 predicted proteins | sample Kansoi200umMDA_FD_26614 | JGI IMG/M metagenome (IMG submission 26614)
TAGGTCAGGAAAAAATTCTTATGCTGTTGCTTGATTTTGAAAATCAAAAGGATTCACTACTCACCGAAAAGGCAAAGTTGAAAGGAAAGAAGAGCAGATTAAAGTAATACAAGCAAAAGAGAATTTCACTTTAAAAGAAGCGGCTATTTTATTGAATATCTCTCCACTTACGCTTCGCAGATGGATATTTGCTGGTAAAGTAAAAGCGAGCAAAGTTGGAAAGAAGCATATGATATTGAAGGATCAAGTGAACCATTTGATCAGTTAGATTAATGCGGAATGGCCATTACGGGTGGACAAAGGTGTGAGTAAATAAACGATAGGGATAAAAACTGTTACGAAAAACATTAGAATCTTAACGTTACTGATTTGCTTATGTTGCTCCTTCATTATGATTCGAATGTTCTGCATCAACATCAAAGTAGTATAAAGTGATGTACGCGGTATAGCTAGGAAGTATAAACTCGAAATACATTCTTTGCAATATACCTAAGCTGAGATACATTGTTTTGGTTTTCTCTTTATCCTCTATGCATATACAGCGATGCTTATGAACGAATATTTGCTCACCTTTATGTTGCTCTAAAAGCTTGGCAGTTTCCTTTCTTGATTGCCACCTGGCAGTAAGTCCGAAATGGTCAAATATCCTAATATAGCCATCAAGATCAATCATAAAAATAAGATCGACCCGATCAAAGAGTATGTCATAAATCAATTCTGGCGAAAATGGGAGTGAGAAAATGGGTCTATTTAAAGAACGTATAACACTTCTGTAATTCGCGAGTACATAAGCAAAGTTTCCGTGTGTCGCAATCCCCATCAATATTCGGGGACCTATTAATTTCATCGGGCCTTTGTATAATCCTACATGCAAACATTCATCAATTACATCATAAGCCCAAAGATTCCTTGTTTTCAATTGATCTTCCAGCTTGTGCATCCTTTCATCAAACCTTGGCGTCGTCTCCTTTGGTGTAATAATCTTTACATCCCTTCCTTTCTTATCAACACCTTTGTCCATGTTAAGTATGTCAACAACCTTTTTTGCCGTATCAAACTGTTTTAAATTTCTATCAAGTTGCTGAATAAAATGCCTATCAACTTTAATTCCTTTTAATACTTCCGGGGAGGGCTTTTCAGCTTTCATCATTCTATCGATAACTTCTAGTACTTGATGATTCTTTTCACCCTCTTTTACTTCCACGAATCGAAGCCCCTCTTTCGACAACCACATGATGTCTCCAATCTGTAGATAGCCTGAGAGGTCAGTAATCAAAGCAAAGTCTTCCGGCACTTTGTTTAATTCCCGAACCACACTGGCAACGGACTCAATATTTGACTCTTTCAATTTCTTTGTGCCTTTAACGCCTTGATAAATTTGCCTAGAAGCGTATAATTGTCCCTTAAGCAATTGCCAGCCAATAGAATCTATCATATGTCGAAGAAGATGCCCCCAATATTCAATTAAATTTATCTGCGTCGTTAATTTTTCCTTTTCCCTTTGCTTCTCCTTTCCTTTCAACTTTGCCTTTTCGGTGAGTAGTGAATCCTTTTGATTTTCAAAATCAAGCAACAGCATAAGAATTTTTTCCTGACCTATCTTAAATCCCTCATGCACATTGATCATAAACTCGTTGCGGTGTGTCTCCAAGAAAGCCTTAAAATCTTTCGGCTCTACTGTCCTTCCTTGCAGTGTCTTGGTTAATCCGTAATTATGAATCAAGTCCCCAATTTCCCTGTATTTTATTTCAAATTCTCTTTTTTGCTTTTGTAAATGAAGAATATGAGGTTTTTCTTTTGCTAATACACCAATGGCATCTTGAAGATCTTTAGAATTGGTTGCTTTGAGTATAGCCATTTCATATTCGTCACTGAGAGCTGTACGAATGCCATTCTTCTTCGCTTGCAACAAATAACTTATTCCATCCTTACCAATATCTCCCGCACCGGCATAATATGATTCAATGGCGAGCTTTGCCAGAAGGTGCGGAGAGGGCACCCCAATATTTTGCCCAATTGACGTATAAAGTACTTTTTCTAATCCATGAAAATTCTCTACTGACTTCACAACAACGTCATTGGAAGATGGGTTCGATTTATTAGGGTACCTTTTGCGTCTATCTTTCTGTCTGGTTTCCCTTCGCCATAACATATCTTCTGCTTCCTGATAGGAAACGTGTTCAAGAATAAGAACCCGTGCAATGACTGGGCGACCTTCTTCAGCAACAGGAATCAGAGTTGGCGCATTGTCCCTTGTCTTACTCATCCTTGCATACTCCACATTAAAAGGTGTTACGCAATCTATTTGACCGATCATATGAGCAGCAATTTCTTCACCGGGATCATCTATCAATGAACCATAAGCCAGTATGCCGATTTTGTCCTTTTGATTCATTGCATCGATGAGTTTCACAGGTAAAAATAGAAATATTATTTCTCGATAATATCATAATTTCAAAAAACGAAACAATGAAAACATACTTTTTGCTTCAAAAATGGTTACCGAAATTAGCAGGGCATTTATACAAAATTGTTAAAGCAATTGAACACAAAAGAGATAGGTAACTATATGACAGCGTATCAATTCTTAGAAAAAAAAGAACTTGATGAACATTTAAGTGAACCCGAATTCAGTAAGTTGATTCTAGAATTTAGGAACTCCTTTTTATCTGAAAGAAATTTTTATCAACGCTTAAAGATCCATAGAAATCCGAATGAATTGATTAATGAAATGCTGCAAGAAGCATACGAAACCATTTCAAGAATACAATGCCGGGAGGAAATGCGAGATGTTGAAATTAAAGAAGAGAAAACTATTGGAGGATATGTCAATTCACGAATAACCGAAATCTGGAAAGCAGATAAGAGACTGAAATCGCTGTATAATGCAACTATAGCGTATTGTAAGCTTGCGGAAAAGTCATTCACCATAATCGGTGCTCATGTAGCAGAATTTCGTGGTGTTGGAAAGGTAATACGATATTTACAGAAATTATCGTTCAGTTATTCTCGCTTACCCGTATCAACGAATCCTCTGAACAAAGAAAAAAAATCAAGGACAAGAATACCTAAGGAGGCCAAGATTAGGGCAATGCTGCAAAAAGAAATCAATTCGATTTGCCCTTTTTGTACTTCGCATGAAGTTGGACATTTCCAAATTCATCATATAGACGAAAATCCGTCTAATCATGAATTTTACAATCTATTTCTTGTTTGTCCAACCTGCCATTCAAAGATTAATAAGGGAGATATTAAAATGGAGGAAGTATTGGAGAAAAAGAAAAGTGTTCTTGAAATTAAAGATCGTAAGGTAACGAAATCGAAAACCTATGAAATAAATGCAAACATTGCTAATGTCATTTCAGGTGGGAAAAATATCATTAACATTAAGGAATCGAAACGCACAAAGGCTGAATATCCTCAAGAATGTATAGGCGCAGACCCTATAAAAGCTAATTACGTTAGTTATCTGATAGATAAGTATGAAAAGTACAAAGAATGGGAGTTAAAGGATCAAATGAAGTGGGGACTTTTTAGAAAACAACTAAAGAATAAATATAAGGTTGGGGGATCAAGAAAGGTGAATCATATTCCGATGGTAAAGTTTCAAGAATTGGTAGAATTTATTCAGGAAAAAATTGATGGAAGTAAACTGGGAAAAATAACTTCAAAAAAGCACGGTAATTATGAATTGTTTTCTGATTATGAAGCGAATCAAAAAAAATCAAGGAAACATATTAATAAAAATGTGATAAACATTGACAAATTGTAATTCCCTTTTATGTTGAGAGATACCTAAAGTAAGATTGGCTCGCTGAACCTTGGCTGTAATTTGAAAATCAAATTTCACCAATGAGTAATTTCCGAAATCCATTTTACTAACATAGTCACAATATTTTGTCCATGTTGATGTAAAGTTTTTCGACTCACAATAGAATATTATAAACAACGGGCTAATGCCTATTGTTTCATATCGAAATAATTTCAGCAAATGCAATTTTAACCTTGAATCATTCTCGGTCACTTCGGGAACTGAAGCAATACGCATAAATTCAAGAAGAGAAATGATTTGACCACTTTGATTCATTAAAACCATATCCCTTTCCCCAAGACCTGCACTATGTGCGGAGCTGGAAGTACCACTAAATCCCCCAAGAGACTGATCGCTGGCACTCCACGATCTGGCTACCATTCGCTGCTGTAAAAGATCCCTTATAATAGTATTGTATTTATTCTCATCATTCAAAGATCTGTGAACAGCCAGATTATTCAAAAATGTTGAACAACAGTCTTGAATAGATTCCACAAGAAATGTCTCTTCTTTCTGAGTCAATAGATGCTTCTGATCGTAAATCCATTCATTTACCAATTGGCGAAAGATGATGTAATCCGAATGAGACCACTGCTCAATAATTGGAAGAACTCTGTACTCAATATGATTTACAAAATTGAGTTTTTCTCCTGTATATCCCTTTAAGTGATAGTCAAGCATAAGTTTTAAATCCTCTCTAGGCCTAATTCCGTGGAGCTGCGATGCAAATTCAATATTATATAGATGAAGCAAATAACTTTTATCACCAAATTGTTCAGATACATGATGCCTTTCTTTCACTGAGAGGAAATCTTTCCAATAATCATCTAGACTTTTCAATTCAAATTCATGCTTCTTAATTTGGGAATCTTTTTGAACTCTGTAATACCCTGTGATATTATCAGTTCTTAAATACTCCTGATCCAATTTTTCCAAAGAATCGTAAACTGAATAATGGGCTTTATTTTGTCCAACTGGCTCAGCTCCAGTCAAAAGCTCCAGATACTTTTCAGCAGATTCAAACATACCTAATAAGTACCCAACCTCTTCGAAGTTAATTTTATTCTCATCCGATTCCCAGCCAGAATGAAATTGAATGTAAATTCTGTCTACTTCCGTCTTAATATCCTCCTGAATTTTGCAAAGCCAATTGGCCATATCTTCCTTAGAAAAAAAAGTAAGCTTGGCTTCCTCCAATTTATCTTTTAATTTGTTTATTCCTTCCTCCTTACGAGTCAAGCATCGTACATGAAAATCTTTATTCTTGAAAATTAGGTTAGTAATTGGACTATCAAATAAGACGAGTGTGTTTTGGCTATACTCTTTTAATAAAGATACGTTTGAAGATCGACGGTAAAATTTCTCGCCCATTTCAGTTAATTCAATTGAGTTAAAATAATATTGAAACTATTTCATCATATTCTATATCTTCTGGATTAAGCATTATTCTTAACCTTTTTAGATCAATTCCCAGTAATTTATCGCCTTCAATGTTAAGAGAAGAACGATGTTTTGTATAGAGATAATTTGCAGTATGTCGTGAAAGTCCAGAATTCTGCAATGCGATAACGATGGAATTTCGAGTTCCATATTCTAAGAAGGTTGCCCAACTCTGACCTGCATTCTCTTCCCCCAGGATCTCCACAAGAATAGTATAGTAATTATTGAAATACTTTTCAAAAACGAACCGAAGAATCTGCTCTATATCTTCAATAATCTCACCAATCAGGAAATTGATATGTCTTTTGTCGTTTTTATCAAAGATTTCCTTTTTTGAAAAATCCCATCCAATCACAATTTCTCTTTTATTCTTATCGAAATATTCGATGGATTTACTGATAATCAAATTCAGTGGAGTTCCATTAATCCACTGATTCATTAGCATTGCATAGTAAGTAAGCTGTGATTTGCTTTTAATGTTTCTTTTTTCTTCTGTTTCCCATCGAAATAAATTATACAAGGTGTTAAGCCATTCTTTGCACGATTCAAATTTAATTTCCGATGGAAGCTTAATGCGAGGGTCGCTGGCGTTTGCTTTAACGAATTGATAAACCGAGTTCTGGATAGCGATTTTAACTGACTGGTTTGCACTCAAAACTGTACTGGGAACTTCAATATTTTTATTTATCTCTTTGGCAAGATTTATAATCTGTTCTTTATTTTCAGAAATCAGTTTCTTTATAACATCACTTTGATAATTTGACCGCTGAATTTCTAACGTATCGATAGATATAACGTTTGCGATATATTCCAATATTTCTCTAAATGATTCAGTCTTGAATTTAATATCCGGCGTTTGATTAATTATTTGTTCAATCTTCTTTAGCTGTTTATCGATATGATTTTCAATGGAAGGCTTTAATATGATGTCCTGATTTCTGTTCAATAAATTAATCTTCTCCCAATCCTTGGATGTCTCTCTGATACAAAAGATATTTCCAGAAAGCTCATATTTTAATCTACCAGCTCTACCAGCAAGATTCCAAAAATCAATTGGCTGAAGGGGATTTCTTCCATTTTTATCATTTAGGATGAATACATTTTTAGCTGGGAGGTTTACCCCCTCAAGCAGCGTCGATGTGCAGAAAACGTAATTAATTTCAGACTCTTTGAATAAAGCCTCTACTTTATTTCGAATAAGTTGGGGAAGATTCCCAAAATGATATGCAATACCTTTCTGAAGAAACTCGGCTAGATAATAGTCCTTATGAATATAGCCTTTGATCTGCCTGATTGCCTTCCTGACATTGATGGAAACTTCGACATCAGCATCTTTTAATTGCAAGAATAGTTCCAATGATTTATCAACAGCCTTGAATCTTGAGCTGCAATAAACAATATTGTTTTCCGAATGCCCTATTGTGACTAATAATTCCGATAACGAATTACTATTTAAAAGTATTTTGGGAGTAAACTCATAATTCTCCTCGTCTGTATAGTGAATCGCTTTCTTCGTAATAAGATCCAAAAAAAATAGGTTCTGAGAAACAGGAGATTCTATAGTTCTAAAAGCCTTCGTATCATCCTTTTTAAAAAGTCTCAGAAAAACTTCAGGATTTGCAACATTTGGTGACGAAAAATACAGATTTAGAGAAGGATTAATTCTAAGAGTTTTCGAAATAGCATTGTATGTTGTAATTGCTCGTGAATCGTTCTCGGTCGCTAATTTATGTGCCTCGTCAACAAATAAGTATCCTATCAAAGGATTGTTCTTATTTGACAAATAGCTTATTAATCTCTCCGGAGTCAAGACCATCAAATATCTAACCTGCCTATCTGAGAGCATATCACCAATGTTGGAGTTGGTAATGACTTTATATTTATAATGCTCCAACAAATCTTTTAACTCTCTATTCAGATCCAAAGAGAATTGACTAATGAGTGCTCTCGTGGGTACTAATATTACGATATTCTCAGGCGGGGAATTGCTGATGGCCTTTCGAATGAATGACTTAATAATAAATGATTTTCCCATTGAGGTCGGTCCAGAGAAGCTAAAGAACTTTGATTCGCTAATTCGTTGATACAATTCAAACTGGGAATCTGTGAAAATCAGGTTAGAGGTGTCAGGAACTGCTTGAATGAATTCTTTTACCGTTTTCTCGACCGCTCTTTCATAAGGCAAAACCGCATTGTTTTCATTCTTATTTTTCAAGTAATCTATGCCAGGAAAATTGCCAAGTTTTGCTAGTACTGAATGAGAAAAGGTTCTATAATATGGATTTTCGGCATAAGCGCTGTTCAACAAAGTGATTATCGTATATGCTTTGTTTCGTGAGGCTGAATTTTTGGAATTAGACAAAATATCAGAAAATCGGAGAATATCATTAAATTCTTTATTTGTTAGGTATTGCGTATTTCCGTTTTCATGAAAGACAACTCCTGCTAAAAGCTTATTTGCTTTTAGATATAACTGATTAAAATATGAATCAGCTAATACTTCTTGGGATAAGCGTTCGATCATTTTACTGGATGGGTGAGATCATGAATTATTTTTTTCCTCGTCTCAGCGATTTTCATAAAGGGAAAAACATAGAGATAAAAAGTATAGTTGCACAAGTTATACTCAATTATTTTGTTTTTAATATGTTCTAATCTACCTTGAACTTCTTCTTTTATTCTTTTCCTAACCATTGCTCTATATTCTTCATTTTTCATTTTAAGTTCCGCAGGAGTGGAACCAATCTCAAATCCTGCAAAGATTCCGAACGCATTATCTTTTTCAACATTATCTTCTCCATTGGCTGTGGGAAAAACAATCGACTTGACAAATTGATAAGTATCTTCATCTAATGCTTCTTTGCAAATTTGTGAATCTAACAATGACATTTCGTGATGAATATTGTCTTTATCACGAGTAATGAAATTATGAATGGACTTAAAGGCTTCGGAAATTGAAGTAGTTAGTGAAGCGTCTAGTTTTGATTCTCCGAATATAATCTGAAATTGGTTAGGTCCTAGTTGCAATAAGTGTATTCCATCGGACCCTTTGACATAGTCATTTCTTGCCGTTTTGATTTCAAGTTTTGTGAGAATTTTAGGAGCTTTCAAATGCGATTCTAGAAAACAGTATAATAGCAACTCACCTGCTTCGCCATCATTGATGCTATGATCCCTAAATTTATTTAATGCTAAAGTATTAAGTTCTCCGTATCGTCTGTCCTTTTCAAAATCGGCAAGTTGTTTTTTGGACGTTGAATAGGAAATCACAGCATTGGATAATTTCCTGACGAGTTGATCATAAATAAACTGATTATTCTCTATACGCAGCACACGCAAATTAAGCTTAGAGTTGGTATCTTCTACCATGCATTCTAAATCATTATAGAAAAGATCTAGAAAGCTTTCTTCTATGCTGGGAGTCAATTTCATTTCCTCATGAAGCCTGTTGGAAAAATTAACGCTCAAATTATCACTTTTTCCCTGCTTAAAAAAGATTAAACACCAAATAGTCAGAGAAAACATTTTTAATTGATGGCCCATTGTAGTTTTGTTTATTACTAATAATATTAGCTAATCTAAGCTAAAACTATTAGATTTTGGAGGATTTTTTTCAGATGAATTTTTAAGGCTTTGAAGAAAAAAAGGTAGCAATTTTGAAAATCTCATAAAATCACTAAGGACCTTTTGTTAGAATGACCGATTTATTTCTAGTGGTTTTAGGGGAGAGAAAATCATCTCAAAAAATTCAGAAAAAAATACAGCATAACGTCCTACTTCTAGAGCGCACTGAAGGTCCATGCTGTATGTCAATTATGCAACAGTTAATCATGCTAGTGAAGCTTGCATTAATTTATTTTGTTTTTGTACCTCGGATATAACATTGAAAATGCATTTCGGATCAAAACATTTCCAACTGTCCCTGCTGAATCTTGTCGGCACCAGGAATGTCCAATGGCGGCAGATCAGGATATACCACTTCTTTTATAGGGTCTAATGAATTCAAAAAGTCTTTTGCCAATGTGTAATATTCTAAGTCCTGCCATGGTATTTGCCATTTGGCTATTTCTGCAACTCTTTTTTCATCAACCTTTCCGAATAACCACTCCCATGCAAGATCATCAGTAAGCATGGTTGGCATTCGTTTTTTACTGTTATGGATCTGCTCCATTACAAGATTGGCTTCCGTAGTAATAATGGCACAAGTGTCAACTGTTTCTCCAGTGTCAGCATCGGTCCATGGCTGCCAGATGCCTGCCATCCAAAAATACTCTCTTCCTTTTACCATTACACGGTACGGGTATTTCACTGCGGTCTTCAGTGGTTGACCTGTTCTTTTATTCAGTGGATAGATATGACGCCAATCGTAGAAGCCTGTTGATAAAATGATACACCTTCTGTTCAGTGCAGCATCTCTATAAACTTTATTTGGCAACAATAATTCTTCAGCGACTGCATTCAAAAAATTCAACGGCTGATTAAACTTGCCTCTTGGATCAGTATAGCCTCTTCTTACTTTAAATGCATCTTCTCTTGTTTCAATAAAGGGCCATCGTAAGGGATCGGGTATAAAACCCCATTCCATTTGAACAACATCGAAATCTTCTTTATCGGGTATTGGTTTTAATACAGTCACCGGTGCAAAGTCAAAACCAACGATCACTTCACGGTTCAGCAAATTTTCCCGGGCAATTATTTTTTCTAACGACTTTAGGCGAATAAATTCATCGCGGCTCACCCGTTGACCATTATAATAACACATAGCTTATTCTTTTTTTGCTAAATAAAGTTCAATCAATTCCCCAACACCTTCTGCTTCCTTTTGCCTGCCTTCCGGAATAGACGTCCATGTTGCAGGGCTATCAATAAATTCAGCTTTTGCAACAACAATAGGTTTGCGGTTGCTACTGAATGTGACATAATAGGCCACTGATCCCTGAAGGTTCAGTCGCTGGCAACTGATGACCACACCATAGGCTTCAAAGCTGAATTTTTCATCATTTGTATCGAATAACTGACCAGCCATTTTCAAATATAAATTTCGTTGAATCTTTTGATAACTGATGGTGAATATTATCTGAAATTTCTTCCGTCTGGAAATACATTCTCTGACTTATCTTCTTTCACTTGCATAAGCCGCCTGAGCATTCTTGAAATATCATAACATTTCTCCGCAATAACATGTATAACTTCCCCTTCTACCTGTAGTTTTCCTTCTATCATCAACAGTTTTGATAGCAGGATCTCTTTACGGTATTGCTCAATAATATTTTCAAACACTACCAGGTTTACCGTGCCTGTTTCATCTTCAATGGTAATAAAACAAACTCCTTTGGCAGTTCCTGGTCTTTGTCTTACCAGCACAAGCCCGGCCACCTTAATCGGGTCACCATTTTTTAAACGGGTCAGATCATTAGCGGCTGCAATATGTAATTGCTGCAGCTTCTCTCTTAAAAAACTTACTGGGTGTGCTTTTACAGAAAGTGATAAAGCAGCATAATCATGTACTACATGTTCAGCATCTGTCATCATGGGTAAGTTTACATTTTCATTCATTGCATCCGGTGCTAGCTGTCCTTTAAATAATGCAAGAGGCCGGTCAGTAGTGGATACTTCCCATAATGCCTGCCGGCGGTCAAGGCCGATCGAACGAAATGCATCTGCATCAGAAAGTCTTTCCAGTGTTGCTTCTGATATTCCAATATCACGTAATGCATTTACAGAAGCATAGGGTTTGGTCCGGGCCGCAATCAATAGTTTCATATCTTCTTCTCGTAAACCTTTTACTTGTCGAAAACCTAAACGTAAAGCATATCCCCCTCTGGAGGGGCTGTCTTGCCTGTGGCAACACGGGGGAGGAATCTCAAGCAAATTATCCCACTCCGAATAATTAATATCCACTTCTCTTACTTCCACTCCATGCTTCTGTGCATCGATCACAATTTGTGCAGGCTGATAAAAACCCATCGGCATACTATTCAGCAATGCACAGGCAAACACATCCGGGTAATAACATTTGATCCATGCAGACACATATACCAGCAACGCAAAACTCGCCGCATGACTTTCGGGGAAACCATAACTGCCAAAACCTTCCAGTTGTTTAAATACACGTTGCGCATATTCGGGTGTATAGCCACGCTGCATCATTCCTCTTGTAAGTTTTTCATGAAACTGGCTCACTAATCCTTTTGCTTTAAATGTTGCCATGCTTCTTCGCAACCCATCAGCTTCAGCAGGTGTAAAACCCGCCGCCACAATTGCGATCTTCATTGCCTGCTCCTGGAATAAAGGAACACCCAATGTTCTTCCCAGTATTTCTTCCAGTTCTTTTGAAGGATACTCAACCGGCTCTTCACCATTGCGCCGCCGCAAATAAGGATGCACCATATCACCCTGTATGGGTCCCGGTCTTACAATGGCTACTTCGATCACC
>JGI24806J26614_1000598_pt1 | contig 11679 bp, 7 predicted proteins | sample Kansoi200umMDA_FD_26614 | JGI IMG/M metagenome (IMG submission 26614)
TTAAAAGAATCACAAGTGCCTGCGGCCGTTAAAGCCGCATTCGAAAGAGAGTACCCTAACACGAAAGCAACATGGGACAAAGAAGATCAAGGTTATGAAGCTGAATTTAAAAAGGATGGGAAAGAGATGTCCGTAATTATTGACGGCAGTGGCAAAATTATTGAAACGGAAACCATGATTGCTGTCACCGACCTGCCTGCACCGATTTCCGATTACATGAGCAAACATTACAGTGGGATGAAAGTAGAGGAAGCTGCAAAAATTATAAATGCAAATGGCGATGTAACCTATGAGGCAGAAATAAAGGAAAAGGACGTAGTGTTTGATGCAAACGGAAATTTCTTGAAAGAAGAGAAGGATTAAAATGTACTGCTGAAACTCTTTACAGTTGTACTCGTCGGAACCTCAGACGGATCCAGTGCGAATAGGAGAGAGGCATCACCTGACCTGTAAATTATCCGTATGTGCTAAGGTTGATGGATGCTGATTCAATCATTATTGCACCACTAAAACCTGGAACGTTCCCGGAATCATCATTGGTCTTCCATTTTGTCCTGTTTTCGTAGGATCGAAATCAGCGGTCGGTAAATATAATGTTCCCGTTTTTTCATCAATGGTGATGGTGCGCGCACCACGTTTGGTAGGAAAATTACCAAGGACCTCAAATTTATTGGCATCTTTTTCTTTTATTGCGGTAATTGTTCCTTCACCATTTGATGTATAAATGATTTTATTTTTTGAATCAAATGCTGCGCCATCACAACCGTCGCCAATGGGAATGGTAAGAACTACAGTGCCATTATCGGCGTTTACCACAGCCAGCTTTTTATCACAGCCGGCAAATAATCTTTGGGTGCTCTTATCATACGCCAATCCTGTAGGGCCTTCGGCGGGGGCAAGCGACCAATGATTTAACACACGATGATTTTTCAGGTCAACTTCAACAATCTCATTTTTATCCTCAATATTTACAAACAATTTTCCTTTGCCATCAGATACTGCCGTTTCCGGTTTACCACCTACATCAATACTGTCAACAGTCTTTGCCTGGTTAGGATCGATCAGGGAAAGACTCTTGCTTCGGCCATTGCAGGTAATAATCATTTTCGTGAATGCCTCATACATAATTGCATCAGGATTTTGCCCCGTTGCTATTTGTCCAAGCACTTCATTTGTCTTTAGATCAAACACGGTAACATTGTTCAATCTTCCATTGCTTGTATATCCGCGGTTCAACTCTTTATCAAAAGCAACTCCATGCACACCGGTTGTGTTTGGAATATTGCTGATGGAATCTCCGGTTTCTTTGTTTAATATATTTACCTGCGTGCCATGAGACACATAGAGTTTGTCATCATTGACAGCTATATAATCCCACCCGCCGGGGCTCGCAATATGATAGGTTTTTACTATTTTATAGTCGTGGCTTTGTGAATGGCAAAATGAAGCGATGCCAAGAAGGGCGATGATAGTGGATGAAATTTTTTTACTCATACGATTCAATTTGAAAGGGCACAAGATAATTTTAAATTCTGTAGAAATTCTGAATCATCAATTCACCATGCCAAAGTAAACTGGTGCTGATTGTCGGCAAATAAATACCGAACCGTAAATCCTGAAACATCGCAGATCTGTTTAATAATCGAAAGACCCAGCCCATTATAACGGCCATTGTTATTCTGACTAAAAAACCGTGAAAACATTTGTTGTGAATTCAGTTCCTTTTCCCGACTGCTGTTTGATATTTCCAACTGCCTGCCTCTTAAAACTATTTTAATAAAACCGTTTGAAAAATTATGGCGTGTTGCGTTACTCAAAAGGTTATTCAATAAAATATCTGTCAATTCATTATTAAGCTGAACCGTTGCGTCGTCTAATGAAGAAGAAACCGAGATGTTCTGGTTTTGCCAAAGCTCGTGAAAGGCATTTAACTTTTCGTTGAGTCTCTGTTTCAAATTTATAGTAGTCGTTTCCGCGAATTGATTGTTTTCGATCTTTGCCAATAACAATAATGAATGGTTAAGTCGTGATAATTTTTCAATAGCATGATATGCACTTTGCATTGCTTTGCTTTGATCTTCCGACAAATTCTCATTCTGTATTAGTAAGTCAAGCTTTGAACGAATTATAGCCAGCGGAGTTTGCATTTCATGTGATGCATTTTCAGTAAACTCCTTCAGCAATGCGTATTCTTGCTGAGCCTGGTTAGTTGTCTTCTGGAGCGTTTGATTCATAAAAGCAAATTCATCAATGTGCGTGGGGGGCAACGTCAATGCTTGTTTTTTATCCACTCTAAAATTCTTCAAAATTGCCAGTGAAGTATAAAAGGGCTTCCAGAGTCGCTTCAGTAGCACCCGGTTGATGACCAATGAAGTACCTAAGATCATGAGAATTGTGATCAGGGATATTAACAAGATCGACCGTGTAAGATCATCTGTGCCTTTCAACGATTTGGCAACTGTTGCAGTGTAGACATTTCCATTCGCGGCTATTCCAAATCGGAGTATCCTGTAAGAATCGTTTTCCGTCTCGGCCCTGGCCGTCGCAAATTTTCTTCCCGGAAAATATTTATCGGACAAAACATAACTTATTTGCTGGTCTTTTACAGGAATGGGTTCAGGAAGAGTGTTGTGCTCTTTTAGATAGGTTTTTATTTCCCGTTCTTCTATTTTCAGGTCATTATCCACCTGATTAATCAGTATATACCTGATAACGAAATAAAAGACCGTGGCTGACAAAATGAAAATGATGACTGTTGCCACGAGATTTACGCGGCTGTATTTTGTAAAAAGCTTCATATACTGAATTTATATCCCATGCCGTAGATGGATTTAATATAATCAGCGGCGCCAGCCTGTATTAATTTTCTCCGGAGATTTTTTATGTGGGTATAGATGAAATCGTAATTATCAGCAACCTGCATATTATCACCCCATAAATGTTCGGCAATTGCATTTTTGGAAATAACACGGTTCTTATTACTTATGAAATAAAGAAGCATTTCGTACTCTTTCTTTGTAAGGTCAACGGCGTTATTATGCACCTTTACATTTTTTTCTGCAAGGTCCAATTTTATTTCATTGCAGTTGATCTCATTTTTTCCTTCAAATGCTTTACGGCGAATGATGGCATTTACCCTCGCAGCAAGCTCAGGTAAATGAAATGGTTTTGTCAAATAGTCGTCCGCACCTATTTTCAAAGCGAAGACTTTATCATCCAGGGAATTCCGTGCCGAGATAATCAATACTCCGTCTGTCTTGTCTTGATTTTTAAGTTCTTTCAAAATATCAAGACCGCTACCGCCAGGAAGATTTACATCCAGGACAATACAGGCATAGTCATGCAATGCAATTTTTTCCATGGATGAACTAAAATCAAAAGTTCTCTCGCAGACGAATTGCTCGTTTGCCAGGTAAACGGAAATACTTTCGGACAGTTCTTTCTCATCCTCGATGATCAACACTTTCATAAACGCAATTTTACAAATTAAACTCTTACAAGTTCATTATTATTCGAGGAATGACGAAGTGCTGTGTCTTCAGAATTTAAACAGATTTCATTCATAAATTGACGGAGTTTTGAGTGGATTTAATTATTAGGTAAGGATGAAATATTTTGTCTCCCTTTATATAGCGGGGCTACCCTTTCTTTGTTTCGGTCAAACCCGGACGCTTAACGATTTCATCCAGTTGGCAAAGGAAAATAATTCAACGCTCAAAAGCCTCCAGAGCCAGATTCTTTCAAACCAGGTAGATAGCCAGATATTGAAAGCGACCACAAGAATGCAACTCAACTTTGTCAGCAATGAAATGTATGCACCGGTAATCGACGGGTGGGGGTATGATGAAATCATAACGAATATCGCGCAGGTTTCAGCCATGGTGCAGGCAACGAAAACTTTTTTATCCAAAGGGAACCTGGCGACCCAATACAAAAAGATCGCTCTGGAAAATCAAGCTTTGAGGGATACCCTTCTGCTTTCCGAAAAAGACCTGATACGAGGGATAACCGAGCAATACATCTCCGCCTATGGCAATCAGCTTACCATGGAGTACACCAAGGAGTTGTATGACCTCTTAAAAAGGGAATCCGAGATCTTAAAAAAGTTAGCTCAGTCCAACATAATAAAACAAACGGAGTTCCTGGCGTTTGATATTACCATGCAGCAGCAGGAGTTGACTTACCTGCAGGCGCAAATTCAATATAACGCGGATTATCTCACACTGAATTACCTGGCAGGAATTGTGGATACGACGATAATCAGGATCGAAGAACCAAAATTAGAAGACACGGCAGCGCATGAATTTCATAATTCAGTTTTTTACAAGCGGTATATTACCGATAGTTTGCGCATCAGGAATGAGCGAAGACTGATCGATTACAGCTACCGCCCCACATTTAGTGCATTTACCGATGCTGGTTTCAATTCTTCCTTGCAAAACACTCCCTATAAAAATATTGGTTTCAGTTTTGGACTGAATATCAAAATGCCCTTGTATGACGGACGCCAAAGAAGCTTAAAGTATCAAAAACTGGATATAGAAGAAAGAACAAGATTGACGAATAAGAGTTTTTTTATAAACCAGTATAACCAGCAAGTAGCGCAACTGAATATTCAGCTACATGCTACCGACCAGCTATTTGATAAAATAAAGCAGCAGGTGACGTATACGAAGACGCTGATCCAGGCTTATGGTAAACTATTAGAAACAAGTGACGTGAAAATAACCGACGTGGTGGTAGCAATTACTAACTATCTGAATGCACAGAATTCTTACCGGCAGAATTTAGTGAGCCGTTTCAAAATTTTGAACCAGATCAATTACTGGAATCAATAAATTTTCATTCATGAGACGATTTCTTTTATACTTTATTTTTTTTCCTATTAGTGCTTCAATGCTTTCATGTCATCATGCCTCAAGTGAAAAAGAAGAGGAAGAAAAAGCTCCTGAACAGGTGCAAACGCCCGTAACTATCACTTCTGTCAGCACTGAGCCACTCACGGAATATGTGGAGTTAAATGCAACCTCCGTTTTCCAGCAGGACAATATTGTAAAGTCAAACATTATCGGTTACATAAAGTCTGTAAATATAAAAATGGGTGAGTACGTGACGGGAGGACAAACACTGTTCATTTTGAAAACCAAGGAAGCAGAAAGCCTCGGTAATACGATCAATAAATTAGATTCCTCATATCGTTTTTCGGGGGTTAGTAAAATTGTAAGCGCTGAAAGCGGTTATGTTACCGAACTTCCTCACCAGGTTGGCGATTATGTTCAGGACGGGGAGCAACTGGCTGTGATCAGCGATGCAAAAAGTTTTGGTTTTATTTTAAACTTACCCTATGAATTGCGCAAACACGTTTTATTGGGCAAGACGGTTGATGTGATGCTGCCAGACGATACACATCTCAATGGCATCGTTGCTTCATTTATGCCGGTAATTGATTCTGTATCACAAACACAACAGGTGTTGATTAAAGTTTCATCTCAAACAAAGATTCCCGAAAATCTTATTGCGAAGGTTCAGATTTTGAAAAATCAAAAAACGGACGCAATATCCTTACCCAAGCAGGCCGTGTTGAGTAACGATGCACAAACAGAATTTTGGGTAATGCTACTGATCGATTCTGTAACAGCAGTAAAGACTCCAATTGTAAAGGGAATGGAAACGAGCAATAGAATAGAAATTCTCCGGCCGCTGTTTTCAGCTCATGATAAAATATTGTTGACCGGTAATTATGGTTTGCCTGATACGGCCAAAGTAAAAATTGTGATGCCAGAACAATGAAAAAATTTTTCATAACACATAAAAATCCTCTTGCTGTTTTTATTGCCCTCATTATTATGGGCGGTGTTTATGTGTACAGCCGTTTGCAGATTTCCTTATTTCCCGAGATCACGTTTCCAAAAATAAAAATCATTGCCGACGCAGGGCTGCAACCCGTGGATAAAATGATGGTGACGGTGACTAAGCCGTTGGAAAATGCTATCAAGCAGGTCCCGGACCTCGTTGATATACGAAGCATTACAAGTCGTGGAAGTTGCGAAATTTCTGCGTTCATTAATTGGAAGGCAAATGTTGACCTCAGTAAACAACGTATTGAGTCCAGGATCGCCGAAATAAGAAATGATTTACCGGCGGACGTTCAGATCACCGTTGAAAGAATGAATCCATCCATTTTACCTGTGATTGGTTACACTCTTGAAGCAAATAGCTCAAGTCGAACGGCCATCGATATGAGGCAGATTGCAATTAACACTGTGAAACCCTTTTTGTCTCAAGTGCAGGGAGTAGCTGAGGTTCGGATTATTGGAGGAAAGCAAAAGGAATATTGGTTAACACTGGATCCACAAAAAATGAGTACGTTGGGGATCACTCCTGACCTGCTCTCCAACGCACTCGTTCAAACAAATTTTGTTCAATCGAATGGGTACATTTCAGATTACCGTCTATTGTATTTGACAGTTACAGACGCCACGGTTCATACCCTTGATGATTTAGAAAACCTCGTCATTGCCAATAATGGGAGACGAATAGTGCAATTAAGAGATATTGCTGAAGTTAAGATCAGGGAAGGAATTGAGTATACAAGGATCAATGCGAATGGAAGGGAAGGTTTACTTGTAGCAATCATTAAACAGCCCAACGCAAACCTTATCAGCCTTTCGGATGAAATGAAAAAAAAACTGGGAGAGTTAAAGAAAGTTCTTCCGGCAGGGGTTACTATCAGTCCGTATTATGTGCAGGCAGATTTTGTGGATGATTCTGTGAAAAGCGTGACCGATAGTTTGTGGATTGGGCTGGTATTGGCTATTATCGTCGCGATAATATTTTTAAGGTCTCTCAAAGCCAGCGCTACTATCCTGATCACAATACCAGTGACCATTTGTCTTACGCTGATCGTCATGTACGCGGTAGGGTATACTTTGAATATCATGACTCTCGGGGCGATAGCAGCTGCTATTGGATTGATAATCGACGATGCAATAGTTGTAGTAGAGCAGATACACCGTTCGCACGAAGAACATCCGGATGAACCCTCAGAGACGGTTGTACACAAAGCGATTCACTACTTACTTCCCGCGATGATTGGGTCATCATTGAGTACGATTGTCATTTTTATCCCTTTTGAATTAATGAGTGGTGTGGCTGGCGCCTATTTTAAGGTAATGACCAACACAATGATCATTATTCTTGTTTGTTCTTTTTTTGTCACATGGATCTTTTTGCCTGTCATTTATTTGCTATTGACAAAATCTTCAAAAAGAAGTTCGGCGAAAAAGATTGAAAAACCCGTTGGAGTCAGGAGACAAAAGTGGGTTTCGTTTTTTATTAATCGGCCATATATAAGTTTTGCCATCGTTTTATTGTTGGGGTTTTCTATCTGGTTTATCCTTCCGCGACTGGAAACAGGTTTTTTGCCTGAAATGGATGAAGGAAGTATCGTCCTCGACTATAAATCACCTCCCGGAACCTCGTTGGCTGAAACTGACAGGATACTGAGAGAGGTTGAAAAGATTATCGTCAAGGTTCCTGAAATACAGGCCTACTCACGAAGGACCGGAACCGAAATGGGGTTTTTTATTACTGAACCTAACAGCGGAGACTATTTGATTCAATTAAAAAAGAAACGTAAAAGAACGACTGAAGCCGTGATCACAGATATACGAGAACAAATAGAAACCACTCAACCGGCCTTGCAGATAGATTTTGGACAAGTGATCGGCGACATGCTTGGTGACCTGATGGCCTCAGTGCAGCCGATCGAAATAAAAGTCTACGGAAATAATAATGACAAGTTGCATGACTTGTCGGAAAAGATTGGAAATATAACGGAGAAAGTTGCAGGGGCCGCAGATGTGTTCAATGGTATTGTGATATCAGGACCATCAATAAGTATTCTACCTGACAATGCAGCGCTTGCACAGTTTGGGCTGACACCCCAATCCTTACAGATACAAATTCAGCTGGCACTACAAGGCATCGGTGTCGGCAATATTTTGGAGAATGAACAGTTCTCACATATCCGTATTATTTATCCCAACAATACCAATCAAAGTGTTGATGGAATAAAACAACTGCGAATTTTTTCATCATCAGGACGATTAATCCCGATCACAACGGTTGCAACGATACGAGTGAATGGGGGAGATGCAGAAATTCAACGTGAAAATCTACAGTCAATGGGGGTTATCACAGGCCGTCTCGAAAATCGTGACCTGGGAAGTACAATGAAAGAAATTCAGCAGAAAGTGGCTTCACAAATTGTGCTGCCGCAGGGTTACCACATAGAATATGGTGGCGCATATGCCGAACAACAGCAGTCGTTTCATGAATTGCTGATCATCTTGTTAACGGCGAGCATGCTGGTGTTCTCAGTGATTCTTTTTTTATTTAGAAATTTCCTCATCGCTTTGTTGATTCTCATTCTTGCCATGTTAGGAATTTCGGGAAGCTATCTCGCTTTATATATTACTAATACGCCGTTAAATGTTGGCAGTTACACCGGTTTGATCATGATCGTTGGCATCATAGGAGAAAATGCCATCTTCACTTATCTTCAATTCAGAGAGTCATTAAAGGAGAACAAAAATGTAGATGAATCCATCGTCTATTCTATTTCAACTAGGCTGCGCCCAAAACTAATGACTGCTCTGGGGGCCATTATTGCATTAATGCCATTAGCGCTGGGTATCGGTACAGGTGCACAACTGCATCAACCATTGGCGATTGCTGTAATCGGTGGTTTTATTATTGCTTTGCCACTGCTGCTGATCGTGTTGCCTTCGATGTTGCGATTAATCAACAGAAAAAAAAGATTAACGAATTTATCTTAACAACAAAAGGTTCTACGGTTTCCTGTCTTGTCGTCTAAATCCAATTACAACGAGCAAACCAATTATTCCAAGGGTAGCATACAAAGCGCCCTTATTTTTTTCCGGAAGTTTTGTCGTTAAAGCCACGTTTTGATATGACGCCTGAACAGGAATGTATTTTTCTTCTTCATTGTTCATTACCACATCCCAATCGCTGTAGTCTTTGCCGGTAAGATAAGTAAGCATTTCCATTTCATCTTGCCTGCGTTGTTTTAGTTCTTCTATATATTTCTTTCCTGCCTCGCAGTTAAAATCGCCCGTTGCGGGGTGGGTGATAATGTACCGAGCCTGGAAGTTTTCCCTGTTTGGCGTAACCTGGAACATTAAGTCCTGTGGAAACGCTTTTCGATTGTAACGAACATGCAAGCGGGTGAAATAAACGTTATCGGAATACTCCTCATTTTGCTGATCATCGTAATCCTTGCGGTTGATCCACCAAATACCTGACTGCACCAGGTCCTGTAAAGACGGCGCGATGGCAACACAAGGATCACATTTCACATAATTCTTGGGACTCACATCCCACGCATATTCAAGCAGAGCAACCGACCTGCCTTCTCCTTTCCATTGATGTTGAAAAAGATTAGAGTAAAAACTTCCAAAATTGTTTTTCACGAACAACGGAATATTCTTTCCGGTTGGCAAGGAAACGGTGCGATAGTTTGTACATTCGATTCTTCCTTTTTTAGTAAAGGCGTACACGATCAAATCCTGATCGCCATCCGCATTGGCCATCCCTAGCCGTATCGGGAGCATGAATTTTGGGGAATTAAATGTGATCTGGATAGGGCGCAGAAAATTCCCCGGCAGTTTTTTCTTTTCCTCTTCGTTCACCTTCACCACAAAAAATTTCAGATTGCTTTTTATATGAGGCGCTAATACTTCTTCAGCACCATTTGGTATTTTATAGCCATTTTGATCCAACCAGGTTTTTAATCCTGTTGATTCCGTTGCACTCAGGATGAGGATGTCGTATTCACCGACTATGTATTTGGCTTCAATCGTTACAGTTTCTTGTTTTCTTTTAACACCAGAGCCCGTAACTGTTACATCTTGCGACCCAGGTGCCCTGCCTTGAAGAGCTTTCTCGTATAGATACTGAGCACAGGGATTCTGGTCATAATACTCAACTAACCTGGGCTTACTATATTCATTCAGAACATAAAAAATTCGTTGATCAACGACTTTTATGTCACTTTTATTGAGCACAACAGGCACCGGTACTACCATGGCAAAATCTTTGGTGTTGCCCTGGAAATCATTGTACATAGTGATCACAGTTCTATTCCCGTCGCGGACAAGAATAACCTGGGAGGTTTTATTTTTTAGCGTACCATCTGCCTTACTTACATAAAAACCGCAAAAGGCAACGGCTTCATGACAAATCATCGTCGCAAGGACGATAAAAGCAGCAATCTTTTTCATAAATGGTCTCATGACTATGTTTTTTAATTTTAGAATAATTGAAAAGTGAATTGGCGAAGATGTCCAGTGGAAAGCCTCAGCTTTAAATAGTTTATCTAATAATGGAACGAGAGGTGCAGCCGCAACCAATACCCAAACCGGCGTATTGTACTTCCATTTGAACGCAGCCAGGTAAAATGAAATAGCTGCGATTAAGATGGCCCATACAATTCTTGCCAATGGATGATTCGGCGATGTTCTGGGATCACTGATCATAAAAAACGTAAACAACAATAAACTTCCTGTGCTTACAGAATGCATGAAATGATCCATTGGCCAGCCTAATGAGTACACCTGTCTCCAATACAACAGGCTGATAAAGGTTAATACAAATGCAAGGCTAACGTCGAGCTTTTGTACTCGCGTCACTACAATAGTTCCAAAGGTTACTACGGCGAAAAAAATCACCGCATTGCTTCCCCACTGTCCGGGAGATAGCCAGGCATCTTTTGTAAGAAGAATTGTGGCCACTATGCCAAAGGCTGATGGATTAAAAATGTGTTTGTGATTCCAGCGCAAAATATATTTTGATGCGACAGTAAGGAAGGCAGCCAATAAACTGATATACCAATGATTTGTTTTTAAAAGCAGGCAAAGACTCATGGCACTTATTAAAACACTAAAGCCCCATTGATTGAATTCATGTGTCGTCATTAATCTTTTCCTTATGACTGAATCACCCGAGTACTGAAAAACCAGGCATCCCGTAATGCTAATGACATAATGCAGCCAATCCGCATTCCACTCTAAATAAAAAACACCATAGCTTAAAAAAATTGCCTGGAAGACCACCTGGAAGTACCGTGGATCAAGGACAAATGTTTTCTGCAGCATAAAGAGACATTTGAACTAGGATGAGCGATCCGGGGAGATTACACACGAGGCGTAAAAAAAGACTCTAACCATCGAAGAAATACGAACGGTCAGGCCTGAAATACTAAGCCCCACTGTAGACACAGCGGGACTTAAGTAATGGTTCTGATTAAGCTCTTAATTTCTTATATAAGCCGCAGTATGAGCACTGCTGGTTTTTGGGTTTGTTATTTGTATTTCTTTTTCTGTTTTGGTCACCGCTACTTCATTTTTGCTATGAATTTGTGCAAGAGTAGGAGCAACGACTAAAGATACAATAGACATTAATTTTATCAAAATATTCATTGAAGGACCAGAAGTATCTTTAAAGGGATCACCCACCGTGTCACCAGTGACAGATGCTTTGTGCGGATCAGAACCTTTGTAGTACATCTGCCCGTTGATCTCAGCACCTTTTTCGAAACTTTTCTTAGCATTGTCCCATGCACCGCCTGCATTGTTTTGGAACATCCCCATTAATACT
>JGI24806J26614_1000600_pt1 | contig 11667 bp, 4 predicted proteins | sample Kansoi200umMDA_FD_26614 | JGI IMG/M metagenome (IMG submission 26614)
TATTACCTGCAAAGTCTGGAGCACAAAACAATCAAGCCATATCATATCATCGGCGTGATAAAAAATTTCAACTTCAATTCACTTCGCGAGACTGTAACACCGATGGCGCTCTTTTACCAGGAAGAACATGGAGCGATTGCACTTCGCGTCACCACGGATAATATTCCGCATTTGATTTCGAAGATTGAAGACAAATGGAAAACGATGGCGCCCGGTCAACCGTTTGCTTACACATTTATGGACGATGATTTCAATTCAACGTATCAATCAGAGCAGCGCATCGGGAAAATTTTTATCGCGTTCGCTATTCTGGCGATTGTGATTGCGTGCCTTGGTTTGTTTGGACTTGTGACGTATGCGGCCGAACAGCGCACGAAAGAGATAGGAATTCGCAAAGTGCTTGGTGCAACAGTGTCAAACATCATCGCCATGCTCTCAAAAGATTTTTTAAAACTCGTCTTGATTGCAACATTGATTGCATTTCCGATTGCATGGTATGGAATGAATAAATGGCTCGAAGATTTTGCGTACCGCGTAAATATAGGTTGGTGGATTTTCTGTACTGCAGGATTACTTGCCGTGCTGATTGCATTGCTGACTGTGAGTTTCCAGGCGATCAAAGCTGCAATTGCGAACCCGGTGAAGTCGCTAAGGACGGAGTAAAGAGAATTGAAAATGGAATGGTGAAAATTAAAAGTAGTCATCAGGAGTCACCTAATCAGAAATCAGAAAAGCTGACAGCTAAAAGCTGACACTTATGTTCAGAAACTATTTCAAAATCGCCTGGCGGAATTTGATGAAGAACAAAATCTTTTCCTTCATCAATGTTTTTGGTTTGAGTGTGGGTTTGATCTGCTGCATACTCATTGCATTTTATATCCGGTATGAAACAAGTTACGACAGCTATCAAAAAAATATAAATGACCTCTACCAGGTAGGAACTGTCTTTGTCAAAGGAGATCAGGAACTCGACGTGATGGCAAACACACCAGCCCCGATGGCGCAAACGATGAAACAGGAATTTCCTGAGATCGTTGCGACGACACGGTTGCTCGCATTATTCTCTGAAGACAAAACACTTTTTCAATATAGCGAAAATGGTGGTGATAAGAAGTCATTTTATGAATCAAAAGGTTACATGGCCGATCCCTCGTTTTTTAGTTTGTTCACCTATGATTTCATTGAAGGCAATCCATCTGTTGCATTGAATGATCCGAATACCATCGTGATCTCTGAAGAGATTGCAAAAAAAATATTTGGAAATGCAGAGGCTCTCAATAAAGTCATTCACATCAGCAGCAACACGAACGGCGATCATGATTTTCGCGTGACGGGTGTTTTCAGGCCCATCAATTCGCCTTCGCATATTGATGGAAGATTTTTTCTGAGCATAAATGGCGGCGACATCGAGCAGTACATTAAGACACATGCAACAGATCTCGCTACCAACAACATGTTCTATACTTATTTACTGCTGAAGCCCGGTAGCGATTACAGAGTACTCGAGTCCAAGTTTCCTGCATTCATCAAGAAATATGCAGCGGCTGATTTGAAGAAAATGGGATTTGATAAACGACAATTCCTGACTCCCGTCGGTGATATCCATCTCCGGACCGATGTCACAGGTAATGTGACGCCTGCCACCAGCAAAAGCTATCTGTACATTCTTGCTTCTATTGCATTGTTCATTCTCCTGATCGCTTGTGTGAATTTCATGAACCTTGCTACTGCGAGATCATCGAAGCGAAGCGCGGAAGTTGGCGTTCGTAAAGTGCTTGGAGCGGAAAAAGGTGCATTGGTTCGCCAGTTTTTGGGTGAGAGTTTATTCATGACGCTCATTGCATTCCTGTTCGCAGTAGTCCTCACTTATCTTTTGTTGCCGGCGTTCAATCAGCTTTCAGGAAAGAATATTGATTTCTCCTTTAACCAAAATGGAATTATGATGCTGAGCTTCCTTATTCTCGCGTTGCTCACAGGATTCATTGCAGGAAGTTATCCCGCCTTTTACTTGTCGTCGTTCATGCCTGTGAAAGTGCTGAAAGGACGAGTCATCAATTCACTCGCTGCGGCTTCAATACGCAAAGGGCTTGTGGTTTTTCAGTTTGTAATTTCAGTCGTCTTGATTGTTGCATCTGTTGTGATTTCAAAACAGATGACGTACCTGCGCAGCTCTGATCTCGGTTTTACAAAGGGTCAACAACTCATCATTCCATTGAGAAGCCAAAATGCAAAACATATCTATGCTTCATTGAAGAATGAAATCAAATCCAATTCACAGGTTCTTTCAGTAGGTGCTTCCATGTATTATCCCGGAATTTTCAATCCGAGCGATAACGTTTTTTACCGTGAAGGTGAAACGATGAACAACGCAAAGCGAACGAGAATGAATTGGGTGGATGAAAGTTTTCTCCAAACACTCGGCATCAAACCAGTTGCGGGACGACTTTTCTCTGAATCATTTTCTTCAGACACGAGCTACACCATCATCATAAATGAAGAAACGACAAAGCAGTTGGGTTTTGCAACGCCAGAGAGTGCTGTAGGACAAAAAATATTTTTTGACTGGCAGGACAGCACCTATGGTTTTAACATTATCGGTGTCGTGAAGGATTTTCACTTCGAAGATTTGCACTTGCCCATTTCACCTTATGGATTTCAACTGATAAATACGGCCGCTGCCTTCAATTACATGGAGGTACATGCCAATACAAGCGACATGAGTTCGCTGCTGAAGAATATTGAATCATCATGGCGCAAACTCAATCCGGGCGAACCATTCGAATACAGTTTTCTCGATGCAGATTTTCAAAAGAATTATCTGGCAGAAATAAGGCTGGCTTCAATCGTCAGGTATTTTACCATCATCGCCATTCTCATTTCATGTCTAGGCCTGTTTGGATTGGCCACCTTCAGCTCCGAACAACGCACAAAGGAGATCGGAATACGCAAAGTGCTTGGCGCAAGCATTGGAGGTATTGTTAGTCTGTTATCAAAAGATTTTTTGAAGCTGGTCGTGATTGCGATTGTAATTGCCTCACCCATTGCATGGTGGGCCATGAACAAATGGCTTCAGGATTTTGCCTGCCGCGTAAGTATTAGTTGGTGGATTTTTGGCGTTGCGGCATTAGCCGCATTGATGATAGCATGGTTGACGATGAGTTTCCAGGCCATCAGAGCAGCGATTGCGAATCCAGTAAAGAGTTTGCGAACGGAATAAAAGATTCACACCATGAACCTGGGCATAAAGATAGCACTGAGAAATTTTTTCAAATATCCTCTCTATTCGTTCTTGAATCTTGCCGGACTTTCACTTGGGATTGCTTCCTCGTTTGTCATTCTCACCTACGTGCATCGTCAGCTCACGTACGAAGATCAATTCAAAGATGCTGATCGCATTTACCGCGTGGCGACCGATTTCTTCAATATGGGCGGTTTTGCAAGAAGTCAAACGATTTTGCATCGTTCATTGGCCACGGAATTCAAAGATGTGGAAGCGGCGACAGAATTTGATCGTTCTTATGAACCGGAGAAAATTTTTGTTCAGAATACAGCGTATACAGAAGCAGGCGCCTATTATATCGACTCTGCATTTTTCAACGTGTTTGATTATCCTTTTGTCGAAGGAACTCCGCGAGTGCCGGCGTTGAATGAAGTGATTTTGTCAGAATCATTAGCGAAGAAATATTTCGGAAATGAACCTGCTTATGGAAAGATCATTGAAGTTGGGAAAGAGAAAAAGCAATATTCGATCATCGGAGTTTTTCGTGAGAGCGAAATTTATCAGTCACATCTGAGGCCGTCGTTGTTCTTCTCAGTTTACACGAATCAATATCTTAATGATCCCAACTGGAACTCTGCCAGACTTTACAACTATGTTAAACTGAAACCGACAGGAACCGCTTCCTCGCTCGAGGCAGGATTGAATAACATTTTGGAGAAAGAGGTTTTTCCCGCTACGGGTTTCAACGGAAGCTTTGATGCGTGGAAAGCAAGTAACAGCGTCGTGAAGTTTTTCGTGCAACCGCTGAAAGACATCTACCTGCATTCGAATTTCAAATCTGAAGTATCACCAAGCGGAAATGCTGCGCTTGTAAATATTCTTTCTCTCATAGGCAGCTTCATCATTTTCATTGCAGCAATCAACTATGTAAATCTCACGACAGCACGTTCATCACTGCGAACAAAAGAAGTAGGAGTGAAGAAAACTTTGGGAGCCGAACGGTCAAAACTTATCAGCCAGTTTCTAAGCGAATCGATTTTCTTCAGCGTGCTTGCAATGGTTCTTGCGATGCTCTTAGCACAACTACTGTTCAGCATTTTTTCAAGTATTACTGCAGATCAGTTGCCCACCTCTATTTTCAGTCACGGGCAATACATCATTGCGTTAATTCTTTTCTCATTGTTGATTGGATTGATAGCGGGAATTTATCCGGCAGTCTATCTGTCCGCTTCGAAAGCGTTGAGCGTATTGAAAGGTCAGCGTTCGATAAAAAAAGATTCCGGTTTGCGAACAAGTCTTGTAGTATTTCAATTTACCATCGCCATTTTTTTAGTTATCGGAAGCGTGATCGTCTTCCAGCAATTTCAATACATGCTTCACCGGGATCCCGGGTTTTCTAGAGAAGGAGTGATTGTGGTGGACAACTTTGCTTTACTCGGAAAAAATGGTCCGGTTTTCAAAAAAGAAATCGAACGAGAGAGTGAGGTGATCAGCACGACTTCCAATACGCGATTGCCGGCAGACAATTATATATGGATGTATACCTATCGTACGCCTGAAATGGATCACGAAATCACGATCCAGACTTTTCCCTGCGACGAACAATACATTCCTACACTCGGATTGCATTTGACTGCAGGAAGAAATTTTTCACCGATTAGTGATACTGATTCCACAGCTGCTATCATCAATGAAGCAGCAGTAAAGGAACTTGGATTGAAAAATCCTATCGGTGCCGAGATTAATCAGGGTTTGAAGGTGATTGGTGTGGTTCAGGATTTCAATTTTCAATCGCCAAAAGAAACTGTTCCATCGGAGGTGTTGCGCTTTTTTCCAGAGGGCGGATTGCTAGCGATCAAAATCAGAGGAAACAACATTGCCGGATTTATTTCTGCTATGCAAAACACGTGGAAGCAATTCGAGAAAGACGAACCCATTCAATATTTATTTCTCGACGATCAGTTCAAACAACTTATGATCAAGGAAGCGGTGATGAGTAAAATCATCGCCTTATTCACGCTGCTTGCGATTGTGATTGCCTGTCTCGGCTTATTCGGACTTGCATCATTCACTGCCGAGCAACGTACCAAAGAAATCGGAATCAGGAAAGTGCTCGGCGCATCTGTGAGTGGAATCGTGACACTGCTTACAAGAGATTTCGTGAAACCAATTTTGATTGCGATTGTGATTTCATTTCCGATTGCATGGTGGGCGTCGAATAAGTGGCTCCAGGATTACGCGTACCGCATTAGTGTGGAGTGGTGGGTGTTTGTGCTTGCGGCAATTTCCTCATTGACGATTGCGTGGATCACGGTGAGTTTCCAGGCGATCAAGGCAGCGATTGCAAATCCTGTAAAGAGTTTAAGAACAGAATAAATTGAAAGTTGAAAATGTGAAAGCTGACAATAGACAACTGAAAACCGTCAACTGAATTTTATGCTGAGGAATTATTTCAAAGTTGCGATTCGCAACATGATAAAGAGAAAGGGATACACTTTGCTCAATATTCTTGGATTGGCGGTAGGAATGACGGTGTGTTTGATCATCGTGCTTTTTGTACAAGGAGAATTGAGCTACGATAATTTTCATCTGAAAGGTGATCGCATTTACCGGCTGGTGCTTGAACGAAAATATCCCGGACGTTCTACTTCTTATGCGATCATTCCTTATTCCACAGGTGAGGCGATGCAAAAAGAATTTCCTGAGATTGAGCAGACGGTTCGAATGTTCAACGTTGCGGGAGACCAGGGGCAGTTTGTTCGCATCGGCGATAACATTTTCAATGAAAGGAAACTCTACTTCGTTGATTCAAATTTTTTCCGGGTGTTCACGGTACCGTTGCTGCAAGGGAATCCGGATAAGGCACTCACACAATATTTCAGTGTTGTATTAAATGAAACCACGGCAAAAAAATATTTCGGCTCCGCGCAAAATGCAATAGGGAAAACCATTGTGATTGACGATTCAACGGCGTTGATCACCGGAGTGGCGAAGAACATGCCGTTGAATTCACATTTTACATTTGATTTTCTTGTTTCCACCGCCTCAGTGGCAAATTTTATTCGTGAGCCGAACTACATCAACTTCGCTGCTTACACCTATTTCGTGCTTCGTCCTGGCGCTGATCCAAAGGAACTGGAAGCAAAGTTTCCGCTGATCATTGAGAAATATATAGCCCCCGATATTGAAAAGAATTTTGCCGTAACGATTAAAGATTTTCTTGCGGCAGGAAACGGTTACCATTATTATCTGCAGCCGATTCAAAAAATCCATCTCACTTCGAATCTCGAATCGGAAATGAGTGCAAATGGAAACATCAGCATCGTTTATGCATTCAGTGTCATAGCACTTTTCATTTTGTTTCTTGCCTGCATCAATTTTATAAACCTTTCGACAGCGCGGTCACTCGATCGCGCTAAGGAAGTAGGTATTAGAAAAACATTTGGATCTGAACGCGGAGTTTTGATCTGGCAGTTTCTTTTTGAATCGATTATCATCAGCTTCCTGAGTTTATTGATCGCAATACTTTTTGCTTCGCTGCTGATTCCGTTCTTCAACCAACTCTTCGGAACACATCTTAGCATATTTACCTTATTCTCTCCGGTAGCCGTTGCTATTTTAATTAATGCAGTATTAGTGATCGGAATTCTCGCAGGGTTATATCCGGCGTTTATCCTTTCCTCTTTCGAACCAATTGTTGTATTGAAAGGAAAGTTCAGTTTCAATCCGCGGGGGAGATTTGTTCGCAACAGCCTGGTGGTTTTTCAATTTGCGATTTCAGTCATTCTCATTATCGCAACACTCATCGTGAACAAGCAAATGCAATACATGCTGAGCGACCAGTTGGGATTTAAAAAAGATCACGTGATTGTGTTGAAGCGCGCTGACCGGCTCGACATGCAAACGGAATCCTTCAAAAATGATCTTTATAAAATTCCGGGTGTTGTTGGAGTATCTGATGCCTCGGCACTTCCGGGAGAGCAAAACTATTTCGGTGTTTCTATTCAGGAACTTGGTTCGAATCAATTATTGACAGGGAGAGGAATTCTAACAGATGAAAATTATTTGGCGACACTTGACATTCCTCTTGTGAAAGGACGGTTCTTCTCTAAGGAAATCGCCTCTGACTCGCTTGCTGTTGTGTTGAACGAGAAAGCTGTGGAAGAATTTGGATTGAAAGATCCGATTGGAGCACGCGTCACAAGCCCGCGAGGACTCTTTGATTTGCCTGATGGTTCATCGCAAGTGCTTACTGTAATTGGTGTCGTGAAGGATTTCCATTTTCAGTCATTGCACCAAATGATCACACCGTTGATTTTTATGAATGCAAATAAGTTTAAGAATGTGATGCCGGTCATGGCGGTAAAAGTTCAGTCGGCACAATTCAGAAATGTGCTCACTGCTGTTGAAAAGAAATGGGACAACTATGTACCTCAGAATCCCTTTCAGTTCTCGTTTCTCGATCAGCAGCTTGCTGATTTGTATAACTCAGAAGAAACGACCGAGAGATTGTTTCTCATCTTTTCGGCTCTGGCCATTTTCATAGCGTGCATGGGGTTACTGGGATTGATTATGTATGCTGTACAGAAGAGAGCTCGTGAAATTGGTATCCGAAAAGTTTTGGGCGCCAGCATTACCAGCATCATCACGCTGCTTTCAAAAGATTTTCTCAAGCTCGTTCTAATTGCAGCCGTAATTGCATTTCCGGTGGCATGGTTCGGGATGAACAAGTGGCTGCAGGATTTTGCGTACCGCATAAATATCAGTTGGTGGATTTTCGGAATTGCAGCGTTCGCGGCAATGATACTCACATTCATCACTGTGAGTTTTCAAACGATCAAAGCAGCAGTTGCGAACCCGGTGAAGAGTTTAAGAACTGAATAAAGCGAGTCATGTTCAGAAACTATTTTAAGTATTCGTGGAGACGACTTTTATCCGACAAGAGGATTACGTTCATTCATCTTGCAGGATTGGCGATTGGTATTGCTGGATTTCTTCTCATCGTACAATACGTGATGTACGAACGCAGCTACGATAGTTTCTTTGAGAATAAGGATCGCATTTATCGTGTAGGACTGGAGGTTTACAGAGACAACAAGCTCAGTATTCGCTCAGCAATAAACTATGCAGGCGTTGGACCCGCACTTAAAACAGATTACCATGAAGTCGAACAATTTGGGCGGTTGCTGATTTCCGAGAGCATGATTCAGATCGGAACACACCGATTCCGAGAGGAGAAATCATTTTTTGCTGACTCGGGTTTCTTCCAAATTTTTTCTATTCCATTTATTGAAGGGAATCGCTTCACGTCGTTGAGAGAGCCAAACTCAGTGGTAATCGCAGCTTCTGTCGCTAAGAAATATTTCGGAACTACTGATTGTATTGGTCAGCGATTGCATGGTGAAAATGCTTATGCAGAAAGGAATGAATACGTAGTTACTGGTGTCTTTGATGATCTGCCGCAGAATACACATCTGGTTGGAAAAATATTTTTCTCATTCACTACACTTACAAGTCGACCCGATTTTATTCTCGATTGGCAATGGAGAGATTATTACACTTATGTCTTGCTGAGACAAAATTCAAATTCAAAATCGTTTGAGCAGAAAATCACTCAAAGCGATTTTGTCGATGATCACAATCCGGAATTTTTGCGCCGGAACATGAAGCATGCACTCATGCTGCAACCTGTCACAGGCATCTTTCTCTACTCAGATTTGAATCATGAATTGACTGCAACAGGAAATGGCAATCTTCTCAAATACTTATTGCTGATTGGAATTTTTGTATTGGGAATGGCCTGGGTCAATTATTTGAACCTGAGCACAGCGATGGCAATAAAACGGCTGAAGGAAATCGGTATTCGAAAAACGATTGGTGCTGCCCGAAAAAATCTTGTCATTCAATTCTTAGTTGAAGCGTTTCTGATGAATGCATTGGCATTTGTAATAGCTGTCGGAATCGTTTCAGCGATGGAGCCTTCATTTGCTGCATTCATTGGAGAGCAAATGAGTGTTCCTTTTTCTGTTTGGATTTCACTCGCAGCAACGCTGGTGTTGGGTGCATTGCTTAGTGTGGCTTATCCTGCTTCGGTTCTCTCAGGATTTTCACCATTAAAAGCGCTGAAGGAAGAAAAACTGTCAGCATCGAGAAGTGGGTTACTCCGAAAATCATTGATCGTTTTTCAGTTTACAGTTTCAATCATTTTAATTATCGGCACAGTGGTGGTGGTGTTACAGTTGCAGCACATGCAAAAGGCTGACCCTGGATTTAAGATGGATCAAACGCTGGTATTGCGCGCGCAGGTGCCTGCTGACTCAACAGCGTACGCAAATTATCTCGTCTTTAAAAATCGTTTGTCACAAAATCCAAGCATCAAAAGTGTGACGGCATCGCATGTCGTTCCGGGCGATGAAGAACATTGGACACCGGCGATCAGAAAATTGTCTGAGACTGGTTCAGTCGTTAACAGCTATACTATTTCTGCGAATGCAGTTGAACCAGGCTTTCTTGAAGATTATGAAATCCCCGTGAAGTATGGTCACACGCTCTTAAAAGAATTCGGTAGTGATCATCATGCACTCATATTGACTGAAGCGGCCTGTAAAAAATTCAATTTCGATGATCCGGAAAAAGCCTTGAATCAGAGATTCCTTTTCATGAATGATACATTTCATGTTACAGGAATCACCGGCGACTTCAGGCATTACAGTATGAAGTACGCGCCGGAACCATACGTGTTTTTTCAGAAACCGGATGAATATAGAAAATATTCAGTGAAGATTGCGGGAACAGATGTTGCTTCAACAATAGATTTCGTTAAAAAAACTTATGAGCAAACATTTCCTTCCAGCACATTTGAATATGTTTTCCTCGATAACTTGTTCGGATTGCAATATGCGTCAGAGAAAAAGTTTGGAGTGATTGCTTCGCTGTTTACTGCCATGGCCATTTTCATTGCATGCCTCGGCTTATTTGGATTGATTGTTTTCATTTCACAACAAAGAATAAAGGAGATTGGGATACGAAAAGTTTTAGGTGCATCGGTCACGAGCATCATTAAACTACTATCCGCAGATTTCCTATTACTCATTCTCATCGCATCAACCATTGCTTTTCCGATTGCATGGTGGGCGATGAATACATGGTTGCAGGACTTCAATTACAGAATCAATATCAGTTGGTGGATTTTTCTTGTGGCGGGTGTATTGGCAATGGTGATTGGGCTCATGACCATTGGTACACAGGCAATGAAAGCCGCTATTGTAAATCCTGTAAAAAGTTTACGAACAGAATAAACTGATTCTATGATCGAGAACTATTTCAAAACTGCAATGAGAAATCTCTGGAGAAATAAAATCTTCTCTTTCATCAATATCTCAGGATTGAGTGTGAGTCTTGCCTGTTGCATGCTCATTTTCCTGTACACGATGGATGAAGTGAGCTTTGATCGCTTCCAGAAAAATAAAGATCATCTCTTTCGCATTGTCTCGACTTCTACTTCTCCTGAAGGAAATGTACGTAAGGACGGAAACACCGGAATGATGCCCGGACCAAATTTCAAAAATGCCATTCTGGAAATTGATCAGTTTATTCGTATTCAGAGTGCCAATTTTAATGTAAAGGGAGAGGGTGAAATTTTTGATCAGGAAGCGCTGTATGCCGATGAGAATTTCTTTTCTGTTTTTTCTTTTCCATTGATTCAGGGAAATCCAAAAACAGCCTTGAAAGATCCTCACTCAGTTATTCTTTCTGAAGATGTAGCGAAAAAATATTTCGGTAGCGATAACCCAATGGGTCATACAATCGAATTGAATACCGGTGAAAAGTTTGAACCTTATGTTGTGACCGGAGTCACAAAGAGATCGCCGCAGAATTCTTCGATAAAAATAAAAATGCTGGTGCCGATCATGTCACGGCAAATGACAGGAAACGATTCAACATGGATGAATTTTTTCCTGAACACGTTCGTGCTCCTAAAACATGAGGTAGATCCTAAAACAGTTGAATCCAAATTTGCCAGCGTATATGATACCGAAGCAGCAAGTGAAATTAAAGAGGCTGCGGAGAAATACGGCATCAAGGATAAGATTGTTTATGGATTGCAGCCATATACTCAAATACATCTTAGCCAGAATTTCAGCAGTGGTAATGGTCTTGAAGAATCCAGCAACCCGGTGTACTCCTATATTCTTTCAGGAATTGCATTGCTGATTTTGATTATTGCCTGTATCAACTTTATCAATCTCACCGTTGCTCGTTCACTAAAGCGAGCGAAAGAAATTGGTGTGAGGAAAGTGGTTGGAGGAGAACGAAAACAATTAATCGCACAATTCCTGGGAGAATCGTTTATTCTCAGCTTCTTCGCTTTTCTGCTTGCACTTTTACTTGTTCAGCTGCTACTGCCCTTCTTCAATTCAGTTTCGAATAAAGCGTTGGCATTTTCA
>JGI24806J26614_1000601_pt1 | contig 11663 bp, 9 predicted proteins | sample Kansoi200umMDA_FD_26614 | JGI IMG/M metagenome (IMG submission 26614)
CAGCAGCGGTATTAATAGGAATTGGTATCGGTCTTTATGTGGTCAGTCATGAATCAGAGCAGGGCCGGGTGATCTCTTATGCCAACACCATCCATCCCGCAAAGAATGCGGCCACCTTAAAACTGGCAGATGGAAAAGTGATCAGTTTAAATGAATCCAAAACAGGCATCGTCATAGACATCGCTGCGCTAACCTATGATGATGGTACAGCGGTTGTCCTGAATTCTGCCGCTGAAAAACAGCTTCAGTCTGAAGCCGATGAAAAAGCAGGCAATCTAACCGTGAGCACACCAACAGGCCGGCAGTACCAACTGATCTTACCAGATGGCAGTAAGGTATGGCTCAATGCCTCCTCCGCTCTTACTTTCCCTACCATTTTCTCCGCTAAAGGCAATCGAATGATCACCTTGATTGGCGAAGCCTACTTTGAAGTCGCCAAAGATAAATCCAGACCATTTATCGTGAAGACCAATACCCAGGAGGTCAAAGTACTGGGCACACATTTCAACATCAACAGTAACCACAGTACGGTAAGAACCACCCTGCTGGAAGGTTCAATTGCAGTGTCTCCGCTAGGCTATGTAAACGATCAGGAAGGTTTAGCCCTTTCTTCAGCCGCCGTTCTGTTAAAACCCGGCGAACAGGCCGTACAAAAATCCGGTAAGATCGAGGTGATTTCGGTAGATACCGAACAGGCCGTTTCCTGGAAAGATGGCTGGTTCTATTTTAAGAGTGCCAGTTTATCCGAAGTGTTGAATGAAGCGGCAAAGTGGTACGACTTAAAAATCACCTATAAGAGCGATGTACCAGCGGATCGTTTTACCGGTAAAGTACCCAGAACTGCCAGTTTAGGCATGTTTATTAAAGTACTGCAATTGAGTGATGTAAAATTCAAACTGGAAGGACGTAACATGATCATTGATTAAACAAAACGATAATTAACCCCAACTATTAACCTTAACCAAACCAACCACATGGAAAAAATCTACAAAGACACCGGCCCCTAACCGAAAAGGGCTATCCATATAAAAACAGAAGCCCCGATGGCGATCGGAGCTCTGAAATGATTGGGTAGACCCTTTAAACAATTCGTGTAAACCATTTTAGTTTTAACCCAACCAAAACAAACATATGAATAATATTATTCATTGCACTCTGCTGTCCAAAAAACCGCAGGGACGCAATCTCATTTGGCGAATTATGAAGTTAACCTTCGCTCTATTATTCTCCGTATTTATGCAGGTAAGTGCGTCGGGAACAGCCCAAACCATTAATTTAAAGAAAAGAAATACTCCCCTTACCCAAATCTTCGCTGATCTGGGTCAACAAAGCGGATATCAATTCTTTTACAACGAACGCTTGCTGGAAAAAGCCAGTAAAGTAAGTGTGGAGATCGCAAACGGTACATTAATCGAAGCGCTCAACCTATGTTTCGAAAACCAACCCTTCTCTTATGAGATTATGGATAAAACGGTCGTCGTAAAGGCCAGGGAGAAATCTATCCTGGAAGCGATTGCAGACTATTTTGCTATAGTTGAGGTAAAAGGACGTGTAACAGACGACAGTGGACGCCCCATTCCAGGAGTAATTATCAGGGAAAAAGGCAAAAAGAACTCTACTACCACGAATGAAAAAGGAGATTATCAATTGAAAGTTGATGAGTCTTCCTCCCTGGTTTTTTCTTATGTAGGTTATAAGAACGAAGAAATTACCCTTGCCGGGAGAACTACCCTGAACGTCCGGATGAAAGAAGACGTATCTCAATTGAAGGAAGTAACCATTTCTACAGGTTACCAAACCCTGGAGAAGAAAACATTTACCGGCTCTTCTGCTTTAATCAAAGCAGCTGATGCAGAACGTAGCGGTGTTCCTGACATCAGCCGTATGCTGGAAGGACAGGTTGCCGGGGTAACGGTACAGAACGTTTCAGGAACCTTTGGTGCTGCACCGAAAATCCGCGTGCGTGGTGCCACCTCCTTTTCCGGCGACAATAAGCCACTCTGGGTAGTAGATGGTATTATCCTGGAAGATGTAGTGAACATTTCGAATGAGGCCCTCACCACGGGTGATGCCAATACCCTGATCGGCTCTTCTGTGGCCGGTTTGAACCCCGATGACATTGAGAGTTTCAATATTCTGAAAGATGCCGCAGCAACAGGTATGTATGGTGCAAGGGCGATGAATGGTGTAATTGTCGTAACGACAAAGAAGGGAAGGCAAACTGAGGGTGCCGCAAAAATTAGTTACAGCGGAAACTATACCACCTATGCCAAGCCCAGCTATGCAGATTTTGATGTGTTGAATTCGGCAGATCAGATGGCCATTATGATTGAGATGCAGAATAAAGGATATTATCAAATCCCTGGCGCTTCCAGAGGCAATTCGGGAGGTATCTTTTACAAGATGTACAACATGCTTTATGATTATAATGAAAGCACCAAAACCTGGGCATTGAGAAATGACAATGCCAGTAAAATTGCTTTTTTGTCAAGGTATGCAAATGCAAATACCGATTGGTTTGATGTGCTTTTTAAAAATTCCCTGCAACAAGATCATTCTGTCAGTATCAACTCAGGTACAGAAAAGTTTCAAACCTATGCTTCCACTTCATTTCTTCGCGACAATGGCCAAACCAGAGGCAATAGTGTCGATCGTTTCACAGGTAACTATCGCGCCAATTTCAAGTTAAATGACAAGCTTAGCGGCGAATTACTGGCAAACGGTTCCGTGCGCAACCAGCAAACACCGGGAACAACGGCATTGCAGTCGGATCCTGTTTATGGCACCTATTATAGAGGATTTGACATCAATCCCTATAACTACGCACTATCTACCAGCCGTCTGATTACTCCTTATGATGAAAATGGGAACCTGGAATATTTCCGCCAAAACAGTGCGCCGTTTAACATTTTAAATGAGTTAAACACGAATTATCTGAAATTAGGGATGATTGACTTTAAGGTTCAGGGAGGTGTGAATTACAAAATCATCCCCAGCCTGACTTATTCAGTGAACGGCTCTTATCGCTTTACCAAAACGGAGAGTCAGATTTACATTCTAAAGAACTCCAATATGGCAACCTCATTTAGAACCATAGATGATGCCACTTCTTCTGTAGATAACCCCAATTTATACCTCGATCCGGATTTTCCAAACGGATTACGTGTGAGTGTATTACCGGATGGTGGTTTTTACAAGATTACCGGAGACAACTTAAAAAGTTATTATTTCAGACAAAATTTACAATACAACAAAACATTTAATAAGGACCATAACCTAAATGTTTTTGGCGCAATGGAGCTGCGCTATGCAGACAGACAAAATGAATATTTTGACGGTGCAGGTTATCAATTTGAAAATGGAGGATTGGTGAGCTCCAATTACAAATATTTCAAACAAGCTGCTGAAACAGGTAAACCTTATTTTGGAATGGGTTATGGACTTGACCGCTACATTGCCTATTTTTCAAATGCCTCTTATACCTACAAGGAAAAATACACCTTAAAATTCTCCACTCGTCTTGATGGTTCAAATCTAATGGGAAAAAGCACGGTAGCCCGCTGGTTGCCAACCTGGAATCTTTCCAGTAGCTGGAATATAGATGAAGAGTCTTTCTGGCCTAAAAACAAGATCGTCAATGCTGCAAAACTGAGAGTTTCTTACGGTTTGGTTGCCAATATCGGAAATGCGAGAAACTCAACCGCAGTCTTTTACAATCAAATCGCAAGAAGGCCGAATATTGTGGATCAGGAAGTACAGACTTACATCTCCAGTTTAGAGAATTCTCAGCTCACCTGGGAGAAAACCAAAGACCTGAACATTGGTTTGGATGTAGCCATGCTTGGCGACCGCTTAAATTTAACGGTAGACATTTACAAGCGGAATATCTTCGACTTAATTGGTGGGATCAAAACCTCAGGTATTGGCGGTCAGTTTGAAAAAACCGCGAATTATGGAGAGATGAAAGGAAATGGATTTGAGTTGGCGATTACCGGTAAAGTCATAGACCACCAGGATTTTAAGTGGAGAACCAATTTTAATTTTGGATATAATACCAATAAGGTAACTAAGCTGGAGGTTGCTCCCAATGTCTGGAGATCCATATCGGCCAATGGCGCTCCTGTGGAAGGTTATTCTCAAAGAAGCTTATTTTCCGTACAATTTGCAGGGCTAAATCATGATTACGGATATCCTACTTTTATTGGTCCGGATGGCAAAGCAACTACTTACATCGGTTTGCAGGATGACAATTTATCCTTCCTAAAATATGAAGGACCTGTTGACCCTACTTTTGCCGGTGGTTTTTACAATCAGTTTTCCTATAAAGGGTTCAGCTTATCGGCCTTATTCGGATTTTCTGCAGGAAACTTTATTCGTCTAAAACCAAGTGTTCAAAGCGCATATGATGATTTAACGGCATTAAGCAGGGATGTGATGAACAGATGGGTATTGCCGGGAGATGAGAAATTCACGAGTGTTCCGGCCATCTTAGATCCGCTTTCCGCAGCTAAAATAATTGGTTCGGATGGTTCTACCGTAGACATCAGGTACCCATATAATGTTTACAATTATTCTACCGAAAGAGTGGTCAAAGGAGATTATATCAAATTAAGGCAACTGTCATTGACCTACGCCCTTCCTAAAAGCATTTATTCCAAACTAAATATGTCCAATGCACAATTGTCGCTGGTAGGCAATAACATTTGGTTGATTTATGCGGATAAACGCTTAAACGGACAGGATCCGGAATTCTATGCCTCCGGTGGTGTGGCCATGCCCGTTGCAAAACAGTATACTCTATCGTTAAAATTTGGATTTTAATCAGCATCGATTATGAAATTAAATAAAATATCATTTGTCCTGTTAGGGGCCGTCCCAATCCTTTCTTTACTATCATGTAAAAAATATTTAGACGAAGCTCCCGACAACAGAACGGAAATTAATTCCGTTGAAAAGGTAGCTCAGCTGGTTTCTACGGCCTACCCTACCTACGATTACCTCACATTTACGGAAGCTGCTTCAGACAACACAGAAGATAAAGGAGTAGGCATTGGAAGTACGGACGAAATGTTTGATCTGCCTTACAACTGGGTAGATGTGATTGGTACAGGAACCAATTCTACCTCCGCCTACTGGAATGGATGTTATGAAGCGATTGCCGCCGCAAATCAGGCACTGGAAGCCATAGAAAAAGAAAATCTGGGTGCAGCTGCATTGCCATACAAAGGTGAAGCCCTGGTGGCTCGTGCTTATGCGCATTTTATGTTGGCGATACTCTATGCCACGCCATATGAAATTGGTGGAAGTAATACTGCTCCCGGAATCCCCTACATTACGGCACCGGAAACCAAGGTGATTGTACAATACAGCAGAGGTACCGTTCAATCTACTTATGAGCAAATCGAGAAAGATTTAGAAGACGGTATAAAGCTCCTTTCTGCTTCAGCCTACAAAACCCCGAAATATCACTTTACCCCGGCAGCAGCACATGCCTTTGCCTCCCGTTTTTACTTATTCAAAGGAGAATGGAAAAAGGTGGTTGATCACGCGACTTTAACCGTTCCGGGGAATGATTTTGTCAGCAACCTCCGTCCGATTACAACGACTTTGAAAGACATGACAGGTGAGGAATTTAATGCCGCATTTTTCTCCAGCGCACAAAAGTACAACCTGCTGTTGTCTAATAATTATTCGACTTATCATTACCAATATGGACCCAGACATGGTTATGGCGCCAAGCTCGTAAAAATGTTTACCACGCCCAATGTCACAGGTAAGATTTTAGGCAACCGGGTCGTATCTTATGGTGTGCCTCAGTATACCACTTATAAGTATAAAGGTTATTTCTTTAACACCGGTCCCGGCATTGGTTTCCCTTACCTGACGAGTGCTTCGTTAACGGTTGATGAAGCTTTAATGAACAGGGCTGAAGCTTATGCGGAACTTGGAGAAAATGACCTGGCGCTGAAAGACATCAATGATTTTTACAGCGTCCGTACAGACGCCTACAATCCGACGAATGATGCGGTAACCCTGGCCAAGATCGACAATTTCTATAAGCTTTCAGATCCTAAAGAAGGCTTGATCAAAACCATACTGGACGCCAAAAAAGCGGAGTTTTTACAAGAAGGCATGAGGTGGTTTGACATCATCCGCAGGAGGCTTACAGTTGTTCATAACAACTTCGATGCCACTGGACTGGAGACCTTCACAGAACTTAAACCAGGAGATAAACGCAGACTTTTTCAACTGCCTAAAGAGGTTAAATTGTCTGGTATAGAATTAAACCCGAGATAAAATTAATATTATGAGACATATATATAAATTTTTAATATTTGCGGCTTTAGTTACCTCAATAACAGCCTGTCGCAAAGCTGAAAACCTGAATGTAGATTACAGTACTTTTAACGCTGATCATCCGGAAACCAATACTGCATTAGACCAATGGTTGAAAACAAATTTTCTGGATGCTTACAATATAGATGTGGTCTATCGTTACAACAGGTATTACCATGGAAATACAGCAAATGTTACCCCCAACAAACTGGGAGATATCCAACCTACCATGCAGGAAGTGCTGAATGGTTTCATTGCGCCATACAGAAAAGTAGCTGGTGAAACATTCTCTAAAAAGTACATTCCCAAAGAGTTTGTTTTATTTGGTTCTTACTCCTATGCTGATGGCAACGATCCGGGTGTGGCAGGAACCGCCGCCGCCGGAAGGAGGATCACACTGTACGGCTTAAATGACTATGCCCCACTCCCTGGCGGTGCCTTTTATTTCTGGGACAGACAAAGAATCATGCACCATGAATTTGGTCATATCCTGAATCAGATCATCCCTATCCCTACAGATTTCGAAAGTATCTCCAAAGGTTTTTATAAGCAGCCCTATAAAGATATGCCAGAAGAAACCGCCCATCAAAATGGATTTGTAACCAGTTATGCCAGTGGCGTGTATACCGAAGATTATGCGGAAACCATCAGCTGGGCATTGATTAACGGGCAGGCATGGTATGACAACTGGGCCAATACTTCATCACCGGCAGGAAAAAACAGGTTGATTCAAAAAGAGCAGAATGTGATCAATTACTACAACACTCTGGGAATCAGCTTTAAGGAATTGCAGAGAGAAGTACAGAATTATATGCGGAATACATTGAATTTAAATGAGTCAAAGTTTTCTTATTGGCTCAATAGAAAAATATATAAATCAATGACAGTCAACCTCGAATCTGCGGCCTATACCAAATATGGCAGTTCAGATGCTTTTGGTCAGGTTTATAAAGGTGTAAAAACAAGCATCAATGGCATGGCCGGATATGGGTTCAGTTTCAAATTTTTAAAATTCAATTTTACTTCGGCAACCACCATGAATGTGGAAGTGAGTTTTAGCCAGGGAGAAAACACCTTTCTTGCAAATTATGCTTTTAACATGGCAATTGATCAGAACACAGGAGAAGTCAAATTTACTACAGGTACGCCTGGAGGAACAGATCATCCCTGGGTAGGTAATGCAGATTTGCTGCGTCCCTCTTTACAGCCATTGTTGGATTACCTTGGGAACCAGGTGTTCATTGCCGACTGGCTTCCGGTAACCGTTGATGCCGACAATTACATGAAATACGGTGGTTTTTACGTTAAGGGTAGTCCATCAAACTATTTTTATGCACCGCTGACTTATTAAATTAACTTAAGACAAAATGAAAAGATTACTATTTTTTATTGCACTCTTGTCTGTATTGATCAGTTGCAAAAAAACATCATACGTTGCAAAATTTGATAAGTTACCCCAGGAAAGAGCAGGCGAACAAATTGCGCTGGTTTTAAATTCCTTAACATCCGCAAAGGATGGATGGATCGCCTCTTTGCCAACAGCTGAAGGCGGAGGTTATGGCTTTTACGTCAGTTTCGATAAAGAGCAGAATGTAATTATGTACGGGGATATGACCGACAAAAGTGCTGCAGAGGCTGGAAAATCCTACTTTAGGGTGAAACAGGACATGGGAACAGATTTAATTTTTGACACCTATAACTACATCTCTATGTTAAACGACCCCGATGATGGCGTACTTGGAGGGGAAAGTAAAATAGGGTTCAGCAGCGACATAGAATTTATTTATGACCGTTCTACTGCCGATAGCATCATCTTTATAGGGAAGAAGTTTCGTCAACCCTTTAAACTTGTGAAAGCTACCGCTGCACAAAGAGCGATTTATGAAGCAGGTGGTTATAAAACGGCCATTGATAAATTTAAAAACTTCTTCATCGACAATCAAAATCCCTATATAGAATTGGGTGCTGGTGCTGAGGCCAGAAAGATCGGCATTACGCCCAATACGACCAATAACCTTGAAATCGGGAAAAGAATCGACTTTACCGGTCCTGCGGCAGACGGAAAAATCAGCTCTGCCTCAGAGAAGTTTAATTTTACACTTGATGGCCTGTCCATTTTGAATAACGGACTTGTTTTTCAAGGGATCACATTTGTAAAGCTGGCCTGGAAAGATGCCACAACTTTAGCAATGTACGACGCAGCGGGAAAGGAATATATTGTTAAAAATTCAATAGTACCATTAATCCCGCTAAGTCAACTTTGGGGGACCAAGTATAGTGGCATGTTGTCGGAATTTAAAACGATATATCCGGGTACTTCTGCCAGCGGGGCCGTAATATTGAACTATTTCCATAATAACTTACAACCTAATCCGCTTAATCCTTATAGTTTCAATTATGGCCGCATCAACTTTGTGTGGAGTGTGGTGAACAAAAGATTAACGATTAACGCCCATACCAGTCAGAGCAATGGAGCAAACACCTGGGTTACTGCATCAGTCTATAGCTATACAACAGATGATAAGGGTGTGTATAAATTTACGCTGCTATCTCCCCCTTCGGAAGGATATGCAGGCAAAATTATTCTGAAGTTACATGACTTTATACTGGCCAATCATATCACTTTTGATTATCATATTGATAATGGTGTTGTTTATGGAAAAATGACCAGCGTAGAAGACCCTTCTACCGTAATGACGTTTATGTTGCAATAGAACTCATAAATAAGATGACCTTAAATGCCTAAATAACTTAATTTGTTATTTAGGCATTTAATTTAAACAAGAAACATCTGGTATGGAAAACAAAACTGCCCAAACAAAAAACTCCATCAATTCAAAACACCTGAAAAGAAAACAGCTGTCTTTTTATACAATAAAAGCCTGTTTTCAAATATTTTATAAAAAAAACTTAGAATTCTTTTAAACAATCCTTATTTTACAGTGCTATTGTTTTTCGTTGGGCAACCAATTTCGGAAGTCAGTACAATTTATCTTTAATAGCTTAAATACAATGCAAGAAGGAACAGTAAAATTTTTTAATGAGTCAAAAGGATTTGGCTTTATCGTACCTGCCAACGGAGATGCAGAAATCTTTGTTCATGTGACTGGACTAACAGGTCCAATCAGAGAGAACGACACCGTTACTTATGATGTTGAAAATGGCAAAAAAGGCCTGAACGCAACGAATGTTAAAGTCATCTAATTTACTGATGATTTTCCTAAAGCATCTCCAAAAGAGGTGCTTTTTTTATTTCAGTCCTGCCGTAATATACACGGGATTTTTCTGCTGCCGGGCGCTTTTAAACGTTCCATGTTAAAGCTTGATAAAGTCTTGCTATAACACGTTTGATTTAATCTGACAAAACACGAAATTAGGTGAGATGAAGTCGCTTGCCTTAAAAAACATACTGTTTGTGATCCTGCAACCAGGTATTGTAGCCGGAGCGGTTCCCTATTTACTGGTAAGGAACAAGCTGTCAAGACTTCTCAACCTACCTTTTCAAGAGCATCAGTACCTGGCTCTTCTTTTATTTTTAGCCGGGATGGCCATTGTATTTCATTGCGTATTTCGTTTTTTTAAAGACGGACTGGGGACGCTTTCTCCCGTTATCCCCACCAAACAACTGGTGATCGGTGGCCTCTACCAATACTCCAGAAATCCAATGTATATCGGCGTCATGCTCCTACTGACCGGCGAAGTTCTTTTCTGCACTACGGTCAATCTATTGATTTATGCCATCCTGGTTTTTATCGCCTTCCACCTTTTCGTGGTATTTAAGGAAGAACCACGGTTAAAAAGAGATTTTGGCGAGCAATACAATAACTATAAGCATCAGGTTAGAAGATGGATTTAAAATATAGCTTTGCGTATTGGTCAATAGGCTAAAACAACAATATGGAGAAAGCAGTTAGTCTTGATGAAGCTTTAGACTTGATCAGCGAAAAATACGTAAAACTTAAGCCAGAGAGCAGAGCGGCATTAAAGGAATGTGCAAAGATTGAGGTATTGGAGAGAAATACCACACTCGTTAGCGCAAATCAGTATTCAAAAACGCTGATGTTTATGGTGACCGGGGCTTTGAGGGCTTACTATTTGAAAGACGGAAAAGACATCAGTGACTGGTTTGCTTTTGAGCATGATTTTATCTGTGAGATCAATAGCTTTTATCTCGGCAAACCCAGCGAACACTATTTTGAAACATTGGAAAAATCTACCATAATGATCCTTCCCAAGGAATCAATATTAAAACTCTGTGAGCAATACCATGACATAGAAAGCCTCGCCAGACAGGCAACGACCAGGACGATGATCGGACTTCAACGAAGATTAGTTTCCTTACAATTCGAAACTGCATTGCAAAAATACAACAACCTGCTAGTGGCTTATCCGGATATTACTCAAAGGGTCTCTTTAGGCCATATCGCCTCCTTTCTGGGAATTACATTTGAAACCTTAAGTCGGATCCGAAACCCGAGAAACAGCAGGTGATCTATGAAGAGAACTCATCCATCATGTCAACCGTTGGAACGAAAAACAAGCTCCCTGTTTTTGGCGTACTGAAATCGAGTATCCTGTCGTAATTTCCAATAGGAGAACCGATAAACATATTATTCAGCATTTTTTGTACAGTACTGAATTTGCTTGCATAAGCAATGAAGTAAGTCCCCATTTCATTCTTAGACATACTTCCAAAAGGCATATTATCGCGGACAATTTTAAGGTCGTCGCCCACATTAGCTAAGGCGATATGGGAATTGGCAGGCTTTACCTCATCTGCCATTTCGATATCATTCGATTTGGATCTGCCAATTACTTTTTCCTGATCCTGAACAGACAATCCTTTCCAGGCGGTTAGGTCATGAATATATTTTTGAACAAAAAGATAACTCCCCCCTTTATAATCAGGATCATCATCTCCAACAACACCAAAGAATTCCCGCTCCTGTCCCTGTGGATTTTCGGTACCATCAACGAAACCTAAAATGGAACGGCCGTCCCAATATCTGAAACCCTGGATTTCTTCTACGCTGACCGCTACCTTATTCAGGAGATCCGATATTTCAGCTGCCATGTCATAACATATGCTCTGGTTATCCGCTCTGATATGAAAATGCAGGTCTCCTTTGGAAGAAACTGCGGTATGTTTTTCGCCGGTAACCGGAACAAAATCCACCAACTCTTTAGGGAGTGGAGCAGGGAGTCCAAGCCGTTGCCAGGCATCATAGCCGATCCCCATTACACAACTGGCTCTGGAAACCGGAAAGCGAATCGCAGCAGAATTGTTAANATTANATCACCAGTTTACAAAGCCTGCTAAAAATGGT
>JGI24806J26614_1000602_pt1 | contig 11660 bp, 7 predicted proteins | sample Kansoi200umMDA_FD_26614 | JGI IMG/M metagenome (IMG submission 26614)
ACCATTAAAGAAAAATGAAGCATAAGGACCGCCGCCGAGCATCAGTTTAGCTTTTTTGCCAAGGGAAAATTTCATCACAATATTCACAGGCAGGTCCATGTAATTTACATACTGGGAGGCGGAATATGTCCTTACCAGGCCTGTTGAATCGAAAGGAGCTTCATATTTCCTGCCTTTATTATAGAACATAACTCCCGGCTGTAAATAAAAGATTGATTTTGGCGAGAATCTCAAATCACCAATAAAGCCAAGATGAAAGCCTGTTCGTGATGAATAATTACTGCTTATTGAATCCCACCCGGGAAGATTGTTTTTTTCGTTTACTGAGGAGCTATGCGCGCCGCCCGCAATGGCTACTTTGAATTGTGCATGGGTCAATGATACGGCAAGTAGAACTATAAGCAGGGTAAGTCCTGATTTTTTCATTGGTCATGAATTTGGTTTATCAAAGGATCCGTTTTTAAGCGGGTCGAGTATTAAAACGTAAAAATCCCAAATAAATTATAAGTCAAACTTAATAGCCTGAGCAAGGGGAAGGTTCCTACTGTAATTTATGGTGTTCGTTTGACGCCTCATATAATTTTTCCAGGCATCGCTACCACTCTCCCGACCACCGCCCGTCTCTTTTTCACCCCCAAAAGCACCTCCGATCTCAGCACCACTGGTGCCAATGTTCACATTGGCTATGCCGCAGTCGCTCCCGGAATGGGAGAGAAATTGTTCGGCTTCACGTAAGTTCAATGTCATGATAGAAGATGACAGGCCTTGCGGTACATTATTTTGGATGGCAATGGCTTCATCCATGCCCTCATATTTAAGCAAGTATAAAATCGGAGCGAACGTTTCCTGTTGCACAATTTTGAAATCTGATGCCACTTCGGCAACACAAGGTCTTACATAGCAGCCGCTTTCATAGCCGTCTCCTTTCAATATCTCCCCTTCGACAATAAACCTTCCGCCTTCAGATTTACATTTTTCAATAGCCTCCAAATACATCTTTACAGCATCTTTATCGATCAGGGGTCCTACTAGGTTTTTTTCTGTCAGTGGATCGCCAATTGTTAGCTTTTTATAGGCTGAAACGATGCGTTCTTTTACGTTTTCATAAACTTCTTTCTGAATAATGAGGCGGCGGGTTGTTGTACATCGTTGCCCGGCAGTACCAACAGCACCAAATACAGCACCACGAATGGCAATATCAATGTCGGCTTCTTTGGAAATAATGATTGCATTGTTCCCGCCCAGTTCAAGCAATGCTCTTCCCAGCCTGGCCGCCACTGCGATACCGACGGCCTTGCCCATTCTCGTGGAACCCGTTGCTGAGATAAGTGGAATTCGTTTATCATTTGCCATCCATTCACCTATGTCACGGTTTCCAATTGCTAAATTGCAAACACCTTCAGGGACATTATTTGCCGCAAATACTTTCGAAATTATTTGTTGACAGGCTACTGCGCACAGAGGCGTTTTTTCAGAAGGCTTCCACAAGCAAACATTTCCGCAAGCCCAGGCAAGCATACTGTTCCAACTCCATACCGCAACGGGAAAATTAAATGCAGAAATGATCCCTACAATTCCCAGAGGATGCCATTGTTCATACATTCGGTGCCCTCTACGTTCACTATGCATGGTTAAGCCATATAACTGTCTTGAAAGCCCTACTGCAAAATCGCAAATGTCAATCATTTCCTGAACCTCACCATAACCTTCCTGCAGGCTCTTTCCCATTTCATATGACACTAACTTACCCAGGGGCTCTTTATAGTCACGAAGTGCGTCGCCGATCTGCCTTATGATGTCACCACGGGCTGGCGCAGGCATCGTGCGCCAGTATAAGAAGGCTTCCTGCGCAGTTTGAATTATTTTTTCGTAGGAGTCCTTGTCCGTTGTTTCAACGGAAGCGATCAGGTTGCCGTCAACAGGAGAGTAGGAGTGAAGGATTTCTCCTTTCGAATCAAGCCACTTAGTGCCGGTAGCTGAACCTTGATTTTCTTTTTTAAGATTAAGAGTTTCAAAAAAATCCATTTAAAAAAATTATAGCGCAAAGATAGACGATAGTCGGGTAGTCAGTAGTCAGTAATCAGGAAGCAGGAAGCAGTAAGCAGTAATCAGTGGTCAGTAGGCTAGCACAGAATGTCGGAAGTAAGAAGTCAGAGGTCAGAAGTCAGAGGTCAGTCAGATGTCAATAGTCAATACAAGCAATAGTCACCCAGCAACCAGCAACGAGTAACCAGTAACCAGTAACCACCAACCCCGACTATCGACTCAATACTGCTCCTGGTCGCTGGGAAAATCGCATGCCTTTACGTCTTTAATATACTGCTGCACCGCTTTTGTGGATTGCTGATGTATGTTCAAATATTGGCGAAGAAAACGTGGTTTGAATTCTGTATTGATTCCAAGCATATCATGCATGACGAGCACCTGGCCGTCACAATATTTTCCGGCACCGATACCAACAGTCGGAATTTTTATGCTTGAAGAAACTTCTTTCGCAAGATTAGCCGGAATTTTTTCAAGGACAATAGCAAAACAACCGGCCTTTTCAAGCAGCTTTGCATCTTTTTTCAATTTGTTGGCTTCAGCTTCATCCTGCGCACGAACAGCGTAGGTTCCAAATTTGTAAATGGATTGCGGGGTTAGTCCCAGGTGGCCCATAACGGGAACACCGGCGGAAATAATGCGGTGAACTGAATCGAGCACCTCTTCACCACCTTCCAGTTTTATAGCATGCGCACCGGTCTCTTTCATGATACGCACTGCAGAAGCTAAGGCAATGTCAGAATTGGATTGATAGTAACCAAAGGGAAGATCGACAACCACAAGGCAACGATCCACGCCGCGGATCACCGATGAGGCATGATAGATCATCTGATCCAGAGTGATAGGTAATGTTGTTTCATGCCCTGCCATTACATTGGAGGCGGAGTCACCAACAAGGATAACATCGATACCGGCTGAATCAAAGATCTTTGCAAAGGAGAAATCATACGCGGTGATCATGGAAATTTTTTCACCTGCTGATTTCATTTTTTGCAAAGTGTTTGTAGTTACTTTTTTGATTTCTTTTTGAATGCTCATAATAGCGCAGGTTTTAATGAGAAGGGTCTTTTGAATATGTCCCTGCGTTAGAATAAAACATATTCTTGAAAATAATTGCGCAATATAATAATGATTTGATAATTGTGAGCAAAGAAGGCGCCTCCGGGCCGACATGAGTTTCGTATTCAGGGCATCCCTTCGGTTCAAAATTTGGTCTTCTCCAATTTCAATTCCTGGTATAGGGTGTGAATTAGTCCGTCGGCTAATCCTATTTTTGGAACAAATATTTCTTCGGCATCAGCCCACCGCATAACATTGATATAGATAAGCAATGCGGGAACAATTACGTCGGCACGGTCTTCACGCAAATGATAAAATGCAATGCGCTGCTGTACAGAAAGGTTGCTGAACTCCTTATAATAATCACGCAGAAGGTCGAGAGAAAGGGGTTTACCTTCTTTTCGTTTTGAAAGGGAGAAGATTTTGTTGATGTTGCCCCCGGAACCAATCGCCGTCACATGGTGATGGCTCTTTGTTTTTGTTTTGATAAACTCCTTCATTTCATCCCAGTGTGCTTCGGTTACCTGGTTTTTCAATAAGCGGATAGTGCCTATATTGAAAGATTCCTTAAAAATGAGTCTTCCATCGCTGAAAAAAGTGAGCTCTGTGCTTCCGCCCCCTACATCAACGTATAAATAAGACTCGTCCTTACTCAGGTTTTCCGCGATATGATTTTCATAAATTAGAGAAGCTTCTTCCTGTCCACTGATGATCTCTATTTCAATTCCTGTTTCTGTTTTTATTTTTTTAATAATGTCATTTGCATTTACAGCGTCACGCATTGCCGAGGTGGCGCAGGCCTTTAAATGTTTTACTTCATAGACGTCCAGCAAATATTTGTAGGATTTTATAGTCTTGATGATCTTGTCTGTTTTTGACGGTGAGATTTCTCCTTTGTCAAATACATCAAACCCCAGGCGAAGAGGAACACGAATCAATGTCATTTTTATAAATTCCGGATTCTCCTCAGTGCCGGGTACAACATCACTGATCAATAATCTCGCTGCATTACTTCCGATATCAATGGCTGCCAGTCTCACTATGCTTCAAAGTTTTTTTTGCCAGGAAATGATAAGTTTCAACTTGTGAACGTATTTTCTTTTTTCCTTTGAAAGAAACATAGTCATTGCTCAGGTCATTATTCAGCCATCTTGCTTTTACATTGTCGCTTAATTGTATGTTCAAAATATTCTTTAATTCTTTCTTGATCACTTCTGCGGTTACGGGGCAAGTAGCTTCTACGCGATGATCCAGGTTTCGCACCATCCAGTCGGCCGAAGATATATAAACTTTCTCTTTGCCTCTGTTGTGAAATATCCATACTCTTGCATGCTCCAGGTATTCATCTACAATGCTGATGGCCGTTACGGGTTTTTTGAATTTTTTGTTTTCAGATAACATGCAAAATATTCCGCGGACGATCATTTTTACTTCCACACCTTCTTTGGCTGCATCATATAATCTGTCGATGAGGTCCTCATCGGAAAATGAATTCATCTTGAGAATGACTGAGGCTGGTTTTTTCTGGCGGGCATTCTTTATTTCAGCGTTGATAAGTTTATGTAATTGCTTGCGGAGAACGATGGGGCTTGGTAGGATCGTTTTGCACGCCCTTAGCTCTCCGCTCTTGGGCTGTTCCAGGAAATTAAAGATCCTGTTTGCATCTGCCATAATTTTTTGGTTCGATGTTAGCAGGCAATGATCAGCGTATACCATGGCGGTCTTTTCATTAAGATTGCCGGTGCTCACAAATCCGTAATAGGTGTTGCGATCGTTGATCCGTTTTTTAATGACGCAAAGCTTGGCGTGTATTTTCATTTCCGAAATTCCTGTCAGTACACGGGCGCCTTCATCTTCCAGCCGGTCCTTCCATTCAAGATTTGCCTCTTCATCAAATCTTGCCCTTAGCTCGAGCATTACCGTTACGTGCTTCCCGTTTCTTGCCGCATTGATCAGCGCATTTATGATTTTTGATTGGGAAGCAAGGCGGTAGCAAGTGATCTTTATACTGATCACGTCGGGATCAACAGCGGCTTCCCGGAGAAGATCAATTATTGAGCTAAAGGAATGATAGGGGAAGTGCAGCATTATATCTTTTTCCATCACCACATCTGTTACACGTTCATCTGCTAATAGTTGATGAACAAAGGGCTTTCTTCGGTTGCTCTTTTTCTCGAAAACACTCTCGGGGAAGTCCATGAAATGGCGGAAATTATGGATTCTTGCCCCGGGAATAAGATTATCTCTTTTTGTGAGATTCATCCGTCGTATGAGGTATTCAAGCAAAGCAGGATCCATTTCCCGGTCGTATACGAAACGGACAGGTTTTCCTTTTCGACGATTCCTTAATCCTTTTTCAATTTTTTGGATGAGGGAAGTGGACACATCGTTGTCGATGTCAATTTCTGCATCACGGGTTACTTTAAAGACGTGAGCGCTGTATTGGTCATGACCGAAGTATGAAAAGATCTCAGGAAGATTAAAGCGGATAACATCCTCCAATAAAATGATGAAATGCTCTCCCGCGGGCGAAGGCAATTGAATAAACCTGCCCAGCACGCGGCTTGGGATTTCTATGAGTGCATAGTTTTTTTTAAGCGGCGATTGCTTCTTCCACATCACCACGCCCAGGTAAATTGATTTATCACGGAGGTAGGGAAAATTTGGAATACTCTCAATCATTAAAGGAATTACATTGGCACTGACTTCTTCCTCATAATAGCGGCGCACAAATTCCTGTTGTTCCGCATTCAATTCTTTTTCCGTAACCAAAAAAATTTTTGCTTTCTTGAGTTCCTCCTGCATGTTTTCCCAAATGCGGTTAAATTCACTTTGTTGGTTCAGAACGATCATCTGAATCTCATCGAGTATTTTTTGCGGTTCCGATTCGAGGTGCATGGTAGCCATTGCTTTTGCCTTATATTCGACCATACGTTTGAGGGTGGCCACACGAACCCGGAAAAATTCATCAAGATTATTTGAAAAAATTCCAAGAAACCGAATTCGCTCACGAAGGGGCACAGAAGGGTCTGCTGCCTCCTGCAATACTCTTGCGTTGAAAGAGAGCCAACTTATATCACGAAAAATTGTTTTTGGTTTGGGTGCATCCATGGTTTGTTAATCGGAATAAAATTAAGAAACCATGAGTAAGTGCGCTATTAAGTTTAAAAAGAAATTAAGAGAGAGGTTTTGCAATGTTATGGTTAAAGTTACGCAATTGAGTTTCCGATGTGTTACTGAATTGTAATTCGCCCGCCGGCTCGCAGACGTGGCTGATATTATGAGGATTATAGATCTCTCACCTGTGACATCATTTGTTGCGGCGCAAGGGAAAAAAGGATGTATGATTTTAGAATTTTTTTGGTGAATGACGCCATGCTATAAAGTGTCCTATCGGCTGGAGCCGTTTAATCTCTGATACAACGGACGGAAAATCCTTTTTGCTTATCACCGGAGTTATTACTATTAAGCGCGTCACTTATATAAGTTATGCTATAGCACCAGGCGCTGGTGGGCAAAGATTCTGTTGCGCTCCACCAGTAACCGGCAAAGCCATCGTTATAGAATTTTCCATCACTATCGCGAAATCCACATAAAAGACCCGTAGAGCCGGTTTCGCTGGCTTTCATCTTTGCGCCTGCAGTAGTTTCACCCCCCAGCTCTTTTATCAGTGTTGCCCATTCATTTCCGGCCGGTATGTGCCAACTCCGGGGAGCCAGGCCTCTTTTGTCATTAACTGCATACCAATTATAAAGCTTTCCATATTTTTTGTCATTGGAGCTATCATTATTGTAATAGCACCACGCCGGTTGTTTTAGTTCGCCCGCCTTATTCCACTCTAATTCAGTTTTCGCTTCGGGTACGGCGTCACCATTTTGAAACGTAGTTATGCTAAGATTTTGTAACGTCCAGATCTGGCTGCCAATGGTAATAGTAGCCATGTCATATTTCTCCTTAGACGAAATTGAGTCAGTCGCGACGGCACCGGAATACAAAGGAATTTCATTGTCATCTTTGACACATCGAACGGCGTTGCCAAATTCTTTCCAGCCAGTGCTCCGTCCAATGTCACCATTATTGGAACCCAGGAATCGATTCCATGCGCTGAACGAATTGTATTCAGTTGAGGTCCACCAATAGCCGTAATTTCCTGCAAATGAAAATGATTCATTGATGCCCCGGGCGCCTCCCGGAAGGGCTGCAAAGCCAGTTTCGTTCGTGCCATTTCCCCCACCTGCCCAGCCTTTAGCAGACTTGATCTTTAAGGACGATCCTATTTTTCCACCCAGAAACTCAGTAAGTTTCGTCCATTCAGCATCAGAAGCAATGTGCCACCCTTCAGGGGCCAGGCCACGGGGGTCGTGGATGGCATACCAGTTATATAGCTTTCCATAGCTGGCCCCCGACTCTGTCTTATTTTCATAATAACACCAGGCTCCCGCTTTCAAAGCACTCCAGGCTTTAGGATCCTGTACTTGCGGTATACTATCACCGTTGCGATAAGTGCTCACATTTAAGTTTTCGGCCATCCAGATTTGATCCCCAATTTTTATGGTCCTATATGGTTTGTCCTCCTGTGTTGTTTGCGCCCTTAGACCTTCACCTAATAAAAATATTCCGGCTATAAAAATTAATGATCGCATTTTGCTTACGTTTTCAACAAATCCCTGAACCGCGCCAGGAATTACTTTCTATAATATACAATTCCCTTTCCAATTTCGCCATACCTGCACTCCGTCGCTGAATGCTCGAAACAATCATCTCCACTGGTTCCTGAATCGGTCCCAGGTGGTTAACCCTATTTTAAACTGGACCGGGTTATTAAACTTGTTCGCCACCGATCCTACGACATATACCCCAAGTTTTACCCTGGCCAACGGGTTAAAGGGCCATCTGAAAACTCGTTCAACACCTGCAAAAAACTCAAAATAGCGCAGGTTTCTTTCCTGGGTCAATAAAAATCCGCCGCCGGCCACCTCCTGCAATTTTATTTTTTTTAGAAATGGTATCCGGTTGATAAAAAAACCATTGAACTCATGTAGCAGGTTGCCTTGCCAATACCGGTCAAACACGGGGAAAGTGGAATCCAACGCCTGGAAAGATTTCTGAGGGTTCTGGAAAAAGATCGGATCACCTTCTCGCATAAATTTATAATCAATAATCCGAAGATCAGTTGTATTTAGGAAGTCGCCGGTCTTAATAGTATAGGTGGTATTGCCTGCCACGCCGAGGTTAATATTTTGCTGCAATCCGAACTCGAGATAGTCAAAGTCAATTTTACTGTTGAATAGTTTAGGTTCCCCTTTTCGCCAGGTTACATAAAAGGTCGGCCATTTTGAGCCAAGATTGATCTTTTCCTTAGGTTCCCGGATGTATTTCTGTTTGGGAGTATAAAAAAATCTGGTCTCCAGGTAGGTCGCATTGTATGCCTCGAATTTGACCGGAGGCTCATTTGCTATGCCGAAGATGCTGTCTGCATTATTTCCCACTTTATAATCAGCCACGGAACGACGGAAAGCAACCTCAAGTTTATTCATCACAGTAAAGCCATTAAAAACCTCCAGTTGGTGACTGAACTCTACTGAGTTATTCAGATAGATATTGCTGCGCTTTAAAACATTTACCCATGCATCGCCAGGGTAGATAAATTCAAAATTGCGACCTGCTTTGAAACTGTATTTCCCATGGAAAAAAGGGTTGTACATCCGCGTCAGGCCTAAAGTGCCATTCACATCGTGGTTCCGAAAGCCGTAGCTCATATCTGCCTCAAGGGAAATATCCTTGCGTGAGGTGAAGGTTTTTCTGTAGGCTCCGGCAAGTTTTAACCTGGCTCCTCCAAACGCTATAGGCTGGATCAGTGAAGTCACCGGCGGTACTATCCACATTCGTTCCTTTCTATGATCATTGAAGATCTGCCCGAAAATGAGCATCTTTTTCCAGGTAATTTTGTTTAGCATTCTATCCATCGAATCGAGATAAGACTCACTCCTCATATAGTGATAAATGCTATCCTGGTATTTGACATACAACTCCTGCTGTTTTGATAGTGGTTCGGCCCGTACCGATCTCCAGAAGGTAGAATCCTTTTCGTACGCTTCCTGCGATGTAGAGCTAATTTCATTGCCAAAATAACCTCTTCTGAAATTTTTCTTTAGCTGATAACCTGAATATAATGCGGTAGTTTCGCCGTATAACTTTCCCTTTTTTGTTTTGATATAATAATTGAACTGCTGCCGGCTGATCATCCTGGCGCTGTCGCCTACTTTTTCATATTGTTGGGTAACCTGCATATAGTCGTATTCCGGCATATGGGCAGGCGGCAGCCTGAACTGGGCACTAAATACCGCCCACGTACTATCCTGGATTGTGATTTCCCCTTCAATAGTTGCATTACTTAGTTGTCTTGGTTTGATGGCAATCGTATACACCTTCGGACTCTGCGTTCTGTCTATTCTTATTGTCTTGAAACGATAAGCCAATAGCCCGCTGTAACTCAGTGGAGACACAAATGGAATTTTGGACACCGGTGGGGTCTGGATCAGGTTATTGTAAAGATAAAAATCGCCATCAGCAGCGGATAAATAAAAAAGACTTTCCGGTTTCCCCCGCTTGTCTACTCCCATTCTTTCTTCTTTGATCTGACCGTTGGAGTTTTTATCCAGGTGCAAGGATACCTCGGTGAGCGACATGTTGTTATACTGCTGATTGCCTGGATTGTCTTTCAGTTCCTCCTTCTTTTTCCTCGCAAATCCGGAATCAAGTTGAAAGGCCTTAATATAAACATTACACGAGTAGGATCCGATGGCTTCGAGGATGGGCTTCTTATTTCTGATCACATTTCGTATTATATCTTCGGCGCGGTCCCGCAATTTAACTTTTAACACCACCTCAGAAAGGTTCGTGGACGTGTCTTCGTCCAGGGAGATTGTTTCAGTAACGTCCTCATTATTAACATAAACAGTGACAATTTTTGTTTGGTATCCGACCATAGTAACTACCAGGTCATACTTTCCCCGTTCTACGAAAAATTCAAAAGAACCATCATCCTTGCTTGTCAAGCCTCTGTTCAATTCCTTTATTTCCACGCTTGCCAGGGCCAAAGGAACTTTTTGATCATTGACGATCAACCCCGATAGTTTATAGAGTTGCCCGTGAGCAAAAAAAGTCAGCAGTAACAGTAATATTAACGAGCTGTGCTTCAATTTCATCCGCAAGTGGTTGCTTTCAGATTGTAAATTTGTAATTTTTCAGAACCATTCGGAATACAAAATTGCCCTTTTCAAATTATTTAACAGAAAACTCATCTCGGAATCGATTTAGCGAAGTAGCTGTTGCGGGCGAGTGCCGGAGAGATTGCTTTTTTTTAGAATACGCAACGATTACGTATTGGGTTTGAGTGCAATGAAAAACGGGCTGATTTGTCGCGGGCCCGTCTATAAAAACGCAAAAAATAAATCTTCAACAGTATTTTCCCTTTTTTGATTTAACGATCACTAAGCTCGTTTATCATTTGTCTTCCTTTTTCAATATCGCTTTCCAGTTTTTCTTTTTTGAGTTCGTGTTCCTCATTCAATGTTTGCAAATGTTGCTCAAGCTGTTGTATTAGTCTTTTCACGTTGGGATCAGGGGAGGCTGCGACTTGCCTTTTAAGGATCTTGATTTTTTCGTAATCAACAATCCCTTCTCTCATTTTTTCAAAACGAACGCTACTGGTGGCACCTGGATAGACCATAAAACAGTCTCCCGCTCCGCCATTCCAATGGATGTTCCTCGCATCCTGCATGATACTCGTTGACCAGGTGTCGTAGGCCCAGCGTAAAAAACCATCATAGCTATGTGCGCTTGCATACCAACCGATCCACCTTCCTTCAACGGGTGGGGAAAACACAAAGGTGTTGGGTTTAGGTGGAGTACAACATACATAAAACGTTGACGTGCGCCGAGCAGAGGCTCTCTTTTTTACATCATCTACTGCGGGTTCTTTCCCAAATATGGAGCAATAATCATCTAATAATGTATCAAGTCCCGAATGCCAGTCGCCCGCATAGGTGATCTTCCATTTCTTTGATTGGTTTTTGACCATCCGAATAGCCGCCAGGGTCTGTTCCGGACCATTTTCATTAATACCAATGTAGGTCTTGTCGAACCATCCTTTTTTTTCAAGATGTGCTTTCAAATCTGCAAGAAAAATGGTCCAGTTGGTTTTAAAAGTGTCCGATAGTGGTGACCATCTCTCATACACATAATTACCTGTGACTTCGTTGAGATAACGAAATGCTTCGCCATAAGGAATGGGCGAATAAATGGTTATTGCCTTATCGACACCGGTTTCCATAGCCAACTGCACGTACTGATCAAAAATTGTGTAGTCAAATTTCCAGGAACCGTTCTTGTCCCTTATCCATTCCACCAGCGACTGGTATGTTTCATCGGCCCACACTGAATGAATGACATTGGCAGTGATGAATTTACCGCCCGCCTCTGCATATAACTTCAGATGTTCTCTCAAATTATCCATATGATGCCAGGGATGTTAATTGCGGGGAAGCCCAGATGAC
>JGI24806J26614_1000603_pt1 | contig 11659 bp, 10 predicted proteins | sample Kansoi200umMDA_FD_26614 | JGI IMG/M metagenome (IMG submission 26614)
GGAAGATTCCGACTATTTTCTGCAGTTTATTAAAACCTAAAATAAAGTTCTGATTACCGTTAGCAAATTTACCTTCAACCGTTACTGCAAAAAACTCGCCCTGGGCTTTACTTTGAACGGCATCTAACGATTCTGCCTTTCCATATTTTGATCCAATATCTCCCCAAAGTTTCTTTAAGCTTTCTTCTGTTAACTTCGTTTTTAAAGTATCATCAAAGAATGCGTGCGCATCTTTAAACTTCTCTTCCTGCAACAGTTTAAAAAAGTCGTTTGCACCGTTGAACAGCTGGATCACATTTTGAGAAAATGCTGTGGTTGTAAATAATAAAGCAATTATAAATAAAAGGCTTTTTTTCATCCGTGTTTTGTTTTTATGGTAATGAGATTTCATGATTCATCCTTTTCCGGATCTAAAAATCATGATGGTTCATGTATTGTGTTTGGTTGTTTACAATACCCAAAGTTAACAATATTTGGTTCTGAAAAGCCACGAACTAAACTAGCCGTTTAGTTTTAACTAATTTTAACATTTGTTGTGAGTTTCTTCCACAATATATAGGGAATAAACATCATTAAGAGCGCAATAAGCGGAGGGATTAAAAGCGAAATGCCATCGCCAACAAATGCTCGGGAAGCAAAGGCTCCGATAAAATTAATGGCAAAACCTGCATAGGCCCATTCTTTAATCGTTATAAATTTATTTTGCAAAATAAACGCCGCTCCGAGCAGTTTTGCAATGCCAACAATCACGAGAAGATAGATCGGATAACCAAGGTGTTTAAGCACTTCTTTGCCAGCTTCCTGTTGTGTAATACCACCAAGCCCATCCATCATCATCATTAATGCAAAAATGATGGTGGCAATCCAGTACCAGGTTTTTAGCTTCTTCATATTGATCTGTATTTATCGTAATTAATTAGCCAGTTATTCCCAAAGCGATCCGTTAAATCACCAAATAGTGCTCCCCAAAATGTTTCCTGTAGTGGATGTGAAGTCTTGCCTCCTGCTGATAGCTTATCGTAAAAAGCCTGGGCCTCTTCTTCCGAATTGCAATTCAGCATCATAGCAATCGAATTTCCCTTAATTAATCCACGATCCTCTACCATATCTGTTGCCATGATCACCAAATCATCTTTAGCCAAAACAGCATGTATAATACTGCGCTTCATATTATTGGGCAATTTATCAACAAGAACCGATTCTCCAATGGTTTCGAGAGTCAGTTCTCCCCCCAAACAATCCTGATAAAAAATCATTGCTTCCCGGCAGTTGCCGTTAAAAGTGAGATATGAGTTTATTCTTGCCAATTGATTTCTATTTTTTATTGCCTGCCATTAAGCGCACATCGGTTTCTTGAATATACATGTCGAGGCAATAGCCGTTTGGATCGATACTATGAATAATCATATACACAAACATACGGGCAGAGGTTTATAAACTGAATATGTAGAAGCGACAATTGCGGGGGTTGTTTACGACATTTGGTCTCGTTATATTTGAATGATGAAACATGTAACTATCTTAATTCCAGAGACTGCAGTGATTGAAGCCATTGCAGATCCCCGCTATCTGTTTACCGCTGTTAATGAATTTTTACAGGCATCGGGCAAACTCCCGCTTTTTAAAGTTGAGCTTATAGGGATGACGAAAGAGACCAGGCTGAATAACAGTCTTTTTTCTGTACACGCCGATAAACTGTTACATGAGGTAGAACATACAGACCTTATTTTTGTACCGGCCATTAGCGGAAATATAGGATATGCGATGGAAGCGAATCAGGATCTGTTACCATGGATTATAAAACATCATGCTAAGGGTGCTGAAGTAGCTTCACTATGTATGGGTGCTTTTTTACTGGCTGCAACTGGTTTGTTAGATGGAAGAAAATGTTCTACGCACTGGCTGTTTGCCAATCAATTCAGAGCGATGTTTCCTGGAGTGGAGCTTGTAGATGGCAGTATTATTACAGATGCCCAGGGTTTATATTCTAGCGGTGGTGCAAACTCTTACTGGAACTTACTTTTATACCTGGTTGAAAAATATACCGATAGGGATACCGCCATTCTAGCAGCTAAATACTTTGCTATAGATATTGACCGCGAAAGTCAGCTCGCTTTTATGATGTTTCAAGGGCAAAAGGGACATGAAGATGCAAAAATTAAAAAGGCGCAGGAATTTATTGATGGCAATTACCAGGAGCGGATTACGGTAGATCAACTGGCCGATATGCTGGCATTGGGCAGAAGAAGTTTTGAGCGGAGATTTAAAAGTGCAACTAAAAATACAGTGATTGAGTACATCCAAAGGGTTAAAATCGAGGCGGCGAAGCGAAGCTTCGAGTCGAGCAGAAAAAATATAACGGAAGTAATGTTTGATGTAGGTTATACAGATACGAAATCGTTCAGGGATGTTTTCAAAAAAATTACTGGTTTAACACCGATTGAGTACCGGAATAAATACCATAAAGCCGTACCTGTTCTACAAGTTTAACGACAGTTGCAGAAAAAAATAAAAAAATTAAGCTCTACACAATATATTCTATTTACAGCGTTTATGTATGTGAGAGCGTTAATTTAGATGACGGGGATACTGCCTGAGGGTGGAATCCCCGTTTCTTTTTTTGCAAAAATGCAGAGGGCATGTAGCAGAGGCTACAGCGATCAAGCTCGACGCTCCGTGCACTATACTACCTAGCACAAAAAAGCGACATTTTTAAAAAACGTCCCTTTTCAAGATATATGATGGAGTTAAGAATTTTAGCTTTCCTGATCCGTAAAATCAACTGGTTTCTTTTCAAAATACTGATCGAAGTTTTGTGTTTTTCTAGGCTTTAAGATTATATACAAACCTAAGCCGATCAATACCAATGGAACACTAATCCTAAACAGATTAAAATCAAATATGTTTATGGCTTTAAAAGTGAATAATCCTCCAATAATGGTCAATGCCAACCAACCGCTTCCCTGAAAGTTTTTGCGGTAACCCATCCACAAACCGATACCTAACATAATGGTATGCCATTTCAATATCCAGTGTGGAATATCTATCCCTGAGTTCCTTAACAAGAATACCGAACCGATTGCTATGATTAAAACACCTAAACCAAATTGTTTATCTGCGTGATTTTTTTTGATTGAATTTTCCATGACTGTTTGTTTTTATGATTCAAATGTATCACGAATAGCAATGCCGGAGAATGCCTTTTCCCTTAGTTATGATGTTTTATCGGTGAGTGAAATAAAACTGTCGGTGAAAAAATTATGAGGATTTAAGAAAGGGAGGATTTACCGGTGAAAATGTCTTTAAGTCCGAAGTCAGTAGTCCGAAGTCCAAAGTCAACTAATCGGCTTAAAAATTCAACATAAAAATAAAATCATTACCAGTGAACTAATGCACCATTATATCACACCTCTTTATTTCGCAATAACGAATTGAACGACAAGCTGAAAGAACCATTATCCAGTTTACAATTTGCAGTTTACAGTTAACCCAATAATCAATTTACCAGTTAATCATAAAATGAAACTAAGCGGTTGGCGTTAAGCGCCTCGCGACGGTTAACCTAATTTATACAATTAACCATTAACATTACAATGAACTATTGACTAATGAACCAGTGAACCAATTATCATTCAAAAATGATAATATCCGCTCCTTCGCTCATCATCACTTTTGAAGTGATGTTAATGAATAAGCCGTGGGCTAACAATCCGTTAATCTGATTGAGATCAGAAGATAGTTTGGCAGGATCATCAATAAGACCGAAATCGGCGTCGATAATCAGGTTTCCATTATCGGTAATAAATGTTTCATTATCTACAGACCTCAATACACCCTTTCCCCCAAGTTTACTGATCTGATCGAATACATATTGACAGGCCAATGGAATCACTTCAACAGGAACAGTAAAAGCACCCAATTTTTCAACTTTTTTAGAAGCATCGGTAATGATGATGGCATTTTTACTAAGTGAAGCGATTATTTTCTCTCTAAACAGCGCGCCGCCTCCGCCTTTAATCAAATCGAGCGATGCTGTAAATTCGTCGGCTCCATCGATACTGATATCAATTTTGCTTAAACGCCCGAGATCAATAATTTCGATGCCCAGGGATTTTGCGAGTTCTTCCGTTCGGATGGAACTTGCAGCAGCTTTTATCTTAAGCCCTTCTTTTACACGTTTACCTAATGCTTTAATGGCAAAGGTTGTGGTAGATCCGGTACCCAGGCCTACTACATCTCCGTCTTTAACAAATTTTACCGCGGCCAGGGCAGCTGCCAGTTTTTCTGCATCTTGTTGCGTTTTATCTATCGTTGCCATAAGGTAAAAATAGGCTTAAATGGTAAACATCGCAAAATGAAAAAAAATTATCGTTGAGGCAATAAATTGTTTTTACAGCGTTAATGTATATGAGAGCGTTAATTTAGATGATGGGGATTCTGCAATAGTGGAATCCCCATTTCTTTTTCCCATGAATTATGTCATCCTGAGCGTAGTCGAAGGATCTTTTCATTTAATAGACCCTGAAATAAATTCAGAGTGACGGGCTAACTTGAATATTTCTCCATTTCGCTATGCTTCATCCGATAGCTATCGGATCGAAATAACGACGACCCGCAACAACAGAACTACCCTATACAAATCAAAGCGAAAAAATTCATTCATAATACAATAAATCTTATTTACAGCGTTATGTACATGAGAGCGTTAATTTAGATGATGGGGATTCTGCAATAGTGGAATCCCCATTTCTTTTGTAACAAAAAAACGGCTGGTATTTCTACCAACCGTTTCCTAACTATTAAACTATCTTATTTATTTAAGGAATTTATCCAGCCTGCTATTTTTAAAGCTTCCGCTTTGGTTACCTGCGGCATTGGAGGCATTTCTGTTGAGTAACCCGGCCAGTTTTGTGGTTGTGGGTTGTGGATCAACTGAAATATTTTCTCTGCCGAATACTTACGTTTGGCAATTTCTGCGAATGGCGGGCCAATTTGTCTTTTGGTTTGATTGTGACAAGCCAGACAAGTATTTTTTGTTAATAAACCCTCTACTTCTTTAAAGGTAGGTGCTTTAGCCGTAGCTGCAGGCTTAGCCGGAGTAGCCGCTCCTTTTGCTTCAGGTGCTTTTCCAGTTGTTGCCTTTGGTGCAGTTATTTTCTTAGCAGGAGCATTTACAGGTGCCGCTGAGTTTTTAGTACTCACTTCGCTGGCAGAAAGTTTATTTCCATCAGGAATCTGGTTCAAGGTGTAATAAGCTACCGGGTGAACTAAAGAGTAAAAACCATCTTGCGATCTTAATCCATCTAATGTTAAGGTATGAATGTAATACTGACGCAGGTTTTGTACGATAATCCTGGCTTTTAAACCATCTGCAGAAACTTTAACCCCGGAGATTTTTAATTTCTCTGTGTTTACAGGTGGCGAACCATAAACCGGATGATATTTGTAAATAAAGCTTTCTGCATCATACGAAGCTAAATCTTCAGCCGATTTACGATCAACAGGCATGGTAAATTCTACTTCGAAACCATCAGGCATTGCCCTTACGGCTTTCATTTCGAAAGGGGTTTTATTGTTGTATACCAATCTTTCTAAGCCTTCATTGGCATCACCTGCCGATCCCCAGCCACGATTGGTTTCTCCAACAAATAGCGAACCATCAGTTCCCCACTCTAACCTCAATACGCCCGAACGGAAACCTTTACGGAAGAGGAAAGCAGCGCCTTGTTCTTCACCTTTTACTGTCTCCATAAAAATCCTCGAAATAATACTCATTCCCTGATCGCCAACTAAAATCTGGCCAGCAAACGGACCAAATGTATTTGCAGGAATTTTAACAGGTTCTGCAGAAGAAATACCCAAAATACCGTAAGGTAACCAAACCGATGGCAAACGTAACTCAGGGAATACTTTCTTCATTTCGAACAAGGTTTTGAATGTTTCGTTCACCCTATTTTCTGGTTTGATATATCTTCCTTGCTCGTTTTTGGTTCTACGCTCGTCTATTTGTGAGTAAAAGAAATCTGACTGTAGCTTAACCGGAGAATTAGGCAAGTTGGTCCACCTTAAACTGGCTGGATGCCCCATAAAATCGCCTTTATTTACTTTCCATAAACCACCTGAACCTACCCAGTCGCCCTGGTTTTCGGTATAATAAAACTGACCATCAATACTGCCAATACCCGCCGGCGAACGGAAACCCGCAGCATAAGGGCTCATTTTACCGTCCTCGGTGATGTTCATGGCCCAACCACGCATGGGCACACGGCTTTCTGCACGCCACCATTCTTCATCGCCAAAAGCCACGTTTCCGGTAACCATAAAAGTACCGTCGGGCATTAACTTCGGACCAAAACTATATTCGTGATAGTGCCCGCTTAAAGGCCATGCGTAAATGGTTTCGTATACATCGGCTTTACCATCCTGATCTTTATCAACCAATTTGGTTAATTCGCCACGTTGTGCAACATACAGTGCACCATTCTTATAAGCAATGCCTAAAATCTCATGCAAGCCATAAGCAAACCTGCGCCAGTAAGGCTTGGCACTTGTTGGGTTCTCTACAATATATACTTCTCCCCTACGGGTAGAAATGGCTAAATCGCCATTTGGCAAAGTAACCAGACCACCAACTTCTAAAATAGGGCCTTCTGGTACGCGCACTTTATTTATCCTGAAAAAATCTTCTTCTTTCGGTGTTTCCTGTGCAAAAACTGCGGTAAAGCTAAAACTTAATGCCAGTATTGCTAATTTTTTAAATGTATTTCTCATTGTTATTCCAATTAAAACAAAATGGTATAATTTAACTTAGTTCCAATAGCTACGATAATTTCTTTCTTGCCATCAACTTCCCTGATTACTGGTTTGGCAGTCCCTTCAGCCAGTTGTATATAGTAAGATTTATCATCAATCAGGTATAAACCTTTGGCTACTTCTTCAATATTCGAAGCGTTTGCCAATAGAAAATACAGGTCTTTTGATGGCTTATCAACAGCAATTTCTCTTGTTAAACCTTGTCCATTTTCCATCACCTTAACGGCATCGGTAACATTGGTTCCATTAATGATGTACTTAAACTCCGGACGGTCTTGTTTATCCATTACATAACCTTTGGTTCTGAAACCAGTACCAGCAGTATCTGCAATCCATTTATCCTGATCGCTTGCTAACTTTGCAATGGCTAAAACCGGCTTTTTGGTAAAACGGGTAACACTACCCAAAGCACGGGAAGTTCCGTTTCCACGGCCATCCCACATCGGCGTAGCATCGATAAAATCGCCATGCCATCCCTGTAATAGTGTACCATTATCTAAATCATAGCTATAAGCCACTTTCTCCGGTCCACCTACCGAAATGGCATGTACCGAACGTACACTTGGTGCAATATCAACAAAACTTCTGATCATGTTGTTGCTTGTAGCTTCAATGTAGATTGGATCTGCCCCACCGTTCTGGTTTGATTTTGGAATTTCTGATAGTTCGCTGATTTGGATATTACGGAACGCTACCGAACCATGATCACCTTGTAAGCGTAAAGGTCCTTTTGCTTTCTCAGGTCCTGCAGCACCTCTGGTTGCGCCAAATAATTCAACATTTTCGTGGATCAGTACACCGTTTAGTTCTGCGCTGATGATTTTAGCATTTTGTGTTTTCTTTCCTGCTGCATCAAATTTTGGTGCCTGAAAGATAATTTTAATGTGCTGCCATAAACCCGGTGCTTTACTTGCGTTCTGACGGGGGGCAACACCACCAAATCCTTTCTCGGCTTCGGGTTTGCTATCGTCCCAACGCTGGTAAATACCACCATTATTTGATGAACTTGGGTTTTTAAGTCCCCATGCATCATCAATCTGGATTTCATAATTACCTTGAAGATAAATACCAGAATTTGTTCCTTTTGCTGTTAAATAATCTAATTCCACTGCTACATCACCGTATTCGTTTATGGTATACAGGTCAGAACCCGCTTTTTTTGCGGTAGATTGATTAATCAATATTCCTTCACCTTTGGTTGCTTTTAAAACATTTTCTGTATTTAAATCAGCCACTACATTTTGGGCCAGTGACCATGAATTTGAAGGATTTTTAAAGGCTGAGAGATCTTTGAGATCAATGCGCTGGCCAAATGCCAACAAGGTTCCGCAAAGCCAAAAAATGGCTGTAAAACCCGTCTTTGGGATGTTCATATATTTGGTTTAATAGTTTTAATGCTAAAGCTAAAAATTTCATTTACAATCCACCGGATAAATGAATTAACCGGTGGATATTTAGTTTCTTTATTTTTCTGTTGATAATGAATAAGGGAAATCTGCCGGATTTGAACCCCTGGTTTTATTAGGCGTTGCAGTCATATTGAAATTTAATACTGCACCTTTTTGCAAACCACTGTGGCTGATCCAGTTTTTTGAATAGGCTTTACCATTCATTTGTAAGGACTGAACATAACGGTTGTTATCGCTATTGGCAGCTGCATTAATCACCACAGTTTTACCATTTTCTAAAGTAACAGTTACCTTTTTAAACAAAGGAGCACCCAAAACATACTGATCAACCGCAGGTGTTACCGGGTAAAAGCCCATTGCAGAGAAAACATACCAGGCAGAAGTTTGCCCGTTATCTTCGTCACCACAATATCCGTCCGGTGTAGCTTTGTACATTCTGTTCATGGTTTCTCTTACCCAATACTGCGTTTTATAAGGAGCGCCACCGTAGTTGTACAGGTAAATCATGTGCTGAATCGGTTGATTACCATGAGCATACTGGCCCATGTTTGCAATCTGCATTTCACGGATTTCGTGAATTACACCGCCGTAAGCACTCTCGTCGAATACCGGAGGCATTGAAAAAACTGAATCCAGTTTGGTAATAAATTTACTGTGCCCACCCATTAATTTGGCTAAACCGTCAACATCCTGGAAAACAGACCAGGTATAGTGCCAGCTGTTACCTTCGGTAAATGCACCACCCCATTTAAACGGGCTGAATGGGCTTTGGAAAGTTCCATCCTGGTTTTTGCCACGCATTAAACCCGAAGCCGGATCGAAAAGATTCTTGTAGTTCATGGCTCTTTTCTTATAGATATCAATCTCTGATGCTGGTTTACCCAGGGCTCTTCCCAATTGATAAATGGTAAAATCATCATAAGAATATTCCAAAGTTTTAGCCGCATTTTCATTCTTTTTTACATCGAAAGGCACATAACCCAATTCGTTGTAATATTTAACACCATCGCGACCAACGGCTTCCATCGGGCCTTCGTTGTTTGCACCGTGTTTTAAAGCCTGCCATAAGGTTTCGATGTCGTAACCACGCATGCCTTTGATATAGGCATCAGAAACTACCGAAGCAGAGTTATTACCTACCATAATATTTGCATAACCCGGACTGCTCCATTCTGGTAACCAACCTCCTTCTTTATAATCGTTGATTAAGCCTTGTTGCATTTCCTTGTTAATTGAAGGATAAACCAGGTTTAAGAAAGGGTATAATGCCCTAAATGTATCCCAAAACCCTGTTCCGGCGAACATGTATCCTGGTAAAACCTGTCCGTTGTAAGGACTCCAGTGTACAATCTGGTTTTGTGCGTCGATTTCGTACAATTTATTCGGGAAGAATAAAGTACGGTACATCGCTGAGTAGAAAGTACGGGTTTGATCAATCGTACCACCTTCAACCGCAATTTTACTTAAGGTTTTGTTCCAGGTTGCCCTACCTTTTGCTTTCGTGGCATCGAAACCATCGTTGGCCAGTTCTCTTTTTAGATTCAAATCGGCCTGCTCAAAACTGATAAATGAAGAGGCCACTTTCGCAGTTACCTGTTCACCTTTTTGTGTGGCGAAACCAATAACAGCACCCGCGTGATCGACAGTTAATTCTAAATCCTTATCGTTAAGTTTTTTATCATCCCAGGTTTTAGCCAGCTTGAAATCTTTGTTGAAATAGATGACAAAGTAGTTTTTGAAATTTTTAGGCAGTGGCCCACGGGCATATTTAGTGGTATAACCAATAATTTTTCTTTCTGCAGGAATAATTTTAATGTAAGAACCTTTATTCTGCGCATCTACCACCACATAAGCACTATCTGTTTTCGGGAAAGTAAACCTGAATTGTGCAGCGCGTTCTGTGGGGGTAATTTCGGTAGTTACATCAGCATCTGCTAAGTAAACACTATAATAATATGGCTTGGAAACCTCTGCTTTATGGCTAAACCAACTTGCACGGTCATCGTCGGTAAATCTTAATTTACCCGTAACCGGCATCATGGAAAAAGCGCCGTAATCGTTCATCCAGGGCGAAGGCTGATGTGTTTGCTTAAAACCACGGATTTTATCGGCATCGTAAACATAAGCCCATCCATCACCGTTTTTACCGGTTTGTGGCGTCCACATGTTCATTCCCCAGGGCAAACCAATTGCCGGGTAGGTGTTCCCATTAGATAATGATGGCTTGGATGCGGTTCCCATTAAAGGGTTTATCCAATCTACAGGATCTGTAATTTTGCCTATTGTTTGTGCGAAACTGGTTGATGCCGCAACACTCAATAAAGCGATAAATAATCTTTTCATTTGTTGTGTTTGTGTTTTATATGCTTGTATTTATTTTAAACTTCCGAATTTTTAACATAATCTGCCCAAAGTGCATCCAAATCTTTACCCGTTAATTTTGTCCAGATATCTTTGGTATAAGTATGATCTCTTAAAGAAGCATCAACAGTTTTAATAATTCCTGGCTTTACGCTTTTCTCCATCCAGGCAAAAAAACGTGCGGTAATGCGGTAACTATTTTTATAACTGTGTTCTGGCTTTAAAGCGGGCAGCGACCATTTGGCACCGGCATTATCTACACCAAATTTATAACGGGCATAATCGGCAATACCTTCTGTTAACCAGCCCGGACCAACGCTACGGCCATAATCCTGTACAATGTGCATCACCTCGTGGGTAACCACATCAATATCTTCAGGATGTTTAATCATCCACATCGAACTAAAGGTTACTTTTCCGTCGGCAGTTGCCGCCACGCCTTTGTATGCCGTATCTACAAAAAATTTCACCTCTTTTACTGTGGCGGGATTATACTCTTTGGCCAGTTTAGGGTAAACCTCGAAAAAAGTTTTAATTAACCGTTTCTTCAATTGAGGATCTAGTTCCTTAAAATTGCTCTCGAACGATAGGATATAACTACTTTTCTTTGTAATTTCCTGAGCCTTTAAATGAGCTGAAAAAGCCACAGTAAGCATTGCTAAAATTGGAAAAGCAACTATTTTTTTCATCTGTTTATGTTTTATTTAGTGATGGATTCTACTTTGGTTAGCGTATTTAGTTCTGCAAAATAAATATAATATGTAAAACGATTTAGTAAATGATCAAAAATTTTACCTTAGTGATGGTTATTTTTACAAAATGTACTTGAGAAGTCAAGTTTTATGGCAACTGTGCTATTCAAAACTTGACTTCTCTATAATTATTTTTTACTGCTATAGGTAAGGCTTACGTTTTGGGGTCCTTTGCTGTAATCTTCCCAAAGCTGGTCGATAGTTTTTCCGGTTAGGGCTACCCAGGATTGTTCGCTGTATTGGTGTGCTCTTAACTGCTGATCTAAAGCAGCAATTAAGCCTGCTTTAACATTTTGCTCTAACCAGGCAAAAAACCTTGCGGTA
>JGI24806J26614_1000604_pt1 | contig 11654 bp, 8 predicted proteins | sample Kansoi200umMDA_FD_26614 | JGI IMG/M metagenome (IMG submission 26614)
GAATATTTTTGTATCAGCGAGATGCAGGTAGTGGCCGCTTTTTGTTCACAATAGGCGTGATCTGTAAGTATATCTTCTAATTGCATTTCGGCCAGGTTTACCCACCGGGGATCAGAAGGTAACTTAAGTCCAAGAATATTCTTTACATCAATACTTTCCGTTGTCATCATACAAAAATAAACGAAGTATTTGGTTGGTTAATACAGCTTTTCCTTAATTTGGCTGATAATTATTTTTTATGCGGATCTTACCTTTAATTGTTTTTTCGCTTCTAACAGTTGGATTAGTTATTGTGCTTAATACCAGGCTTTTAATACCTGCGCCACTTGGTGAATTGTTGAGTCCACAGCATGGGGTATGGCAAAATGCCGAGGATGTAAATACCGATTTTTCTGCTGACCTGAAATTTCCACAACTAAAGGGTAAAGTAACGGTGTATTTTGATGAAAGGCTGGTACCACATGTATTTGCCGAAGACGGGAATGATGTCTATTTTGTTCAGGGTTTTTTACATGCTAAATTCCGTTTGTGGCAAATGGAATTGCAGACACTTGCGGCAGCGGGCAGGGCAAGTGAAATTGCCGGAAAAGTAGCGTTTGCCCATGACCGTGAATTCAGGAGACTGGGTATGGGATATGCTGCTGAAGCTTCCTTAAAAGAAATGGAAAGCGATCCTCAAACAAAATTATCCTGCGACAATTATACGGCAGGTGTAAATGCATATATTGCTACGCTTAAAGAAAGCAGCCTGCCACTTGAATATAAACTGATAGGATATAAACCCGAGCAATGGTCGAACCTGAAGACTGCTTTGTTTCTGAAAAATATGTCGGAGAATCTTGCGGCTGCGGAAGATGATTTTGAAATGACCAATGCCAAAAGTTTTTTTAGCCCGGATGATTTTGCAAAACTGTATCCGTTTCAACAGGATTCTCTTGATCCGATCATTCCTAAAGGTACCGTGTATGAAAAGCCGAAATTGTTAGTAAAGGCACCCGCAAATGCTGACTCGTTATATTTCAAAAACAAGGATTCTTTAAACACGAGAGAAGAGAAGCCTGACAAAGGTAACGGCAGCAATAACTGGGCCGTGGCCGGTTCAAAAACCGTTTCCGGGGCGCCCATTCTTTGTAATGATCCGCATCTGAATTTAAACCTTCCTTCGATTTGGTTCGAGATGCAGTTAAGCACGCCGGAATATAATTGTTATGGTTCTACATTTCCCGGTGCACCGGGTATTATAATTGGCTACAATGATAGTTGCGCATGGGGGGTAACCAATGGTGGCCGGGATGTAAGGGACTATTACGAAATTAAATTCAAAGATGATACCCGGAAGGAATATTGGTTCGACAGTACCTGGCAGGAAACAACTTTCAAGTACGATACAATAAAAGTCAGGGATAGTTTTACTTTCATAGATACAATTGCTTACACTGTGTTTGGCCCGGTGATGTATGATAAATCTTTTAGCGGGCAACGCTCACAATCTGATAAATATTTTGCGGTGCGTTGGAAAGCGCACGATCCGAGCAATGAACTCAAAACTTTTCTTCTGTTGAACAGCGCAAAAAATTACAATGATTACCTGGCCGCTGTTTCACATTTTAAAACCCCCGGACAAAATTTTGCCTTCGCTTCCAAATCCGGTGATATTGCCATGCGTACGCAGGGAGAATGGCCGGCAAAATGGAAGGGCCAGGGAGATTTTGTAATGCCAGGAACAGACTCCTCATATGTGTGGCAGGGGATGATACCGCAGGATGAAACACCAGCCCAGTATAATCCCGAAAGGGGGTTTGTGAGCAGTGCCAACCAGTCCCCCGCAGATTCCACTTATCCCTATTACCTCGGCAGGTTTTCTCATCTTTACCGCGGTATTATTATTAACAGGAAGCTTTCGGATTCCACAAAATTTACACCGGAGACAATGATGAAGATGCAAACAAATAACTACAACCAGTTTGCGGAAATGGCTGTACCGGTATTCATAAAAAATATCCGGGAAGCGGATCTTAACGGAGACGAATTAACATTTCTGAACGAGTTGAGGTCATGGGATTATAACAGTGATGTTGGGTCAAAAGGCGCTACTATTTTTGCATTGCTATGGTTTAATTTCAGATCGCTTGTTTATGATGACGAGTTTGCCAATGCGCCCAAAGTAATTATTCGTCCTGATGAGAGTAGCCTGCTCGAAGGAATATTGAGGGATTCAGCGTATAAATTTTTAGATAACACCCAAACTGTAAAAATTGAAACATTGGCCGATGATGTAACGACAGTATTTAAAAATTCGATAAAGGAGTTTAGGAAAGGTGATCAAACAGGAAAACTGGAATGGGGTAAATTTAAGGCAACGACCATTAGCCATCTTTTAAAACTGCCCGCGTTTAGCCGCCGCGGTTTGCCTGTCGGCGGAGGAGAAAATTGCATCAATGCTACCAAACAAACACATGGCCCAAGCTGGCGCATGGTTGTAAGTCTCACCCCAGAAACAGAAGCGTATGGCGTTTATCCCGGCGGACAAAGCGGTAATCCCGGCAGCATATACTATGATAATTTTATAGATAAGTGGGCGGCCGGCGAATATTATAATTTATGGATGATGAAAAAAGATGATGAAAATAATAAGCAGGTTAAGTGGAAGATGAGTTTCAATAAGTCGTGATTGCAGCAGCCTGGTCATTTTACTGTACTAACATTTTAAAATTTTTCAATGAAGTTTTTTATATCTACCGTTCTCATCGCAGTGCTGAGCATGGCTGCATGTTTTTATTTACCCTGGTGGGTGATAGCAATTGTAGCATTTATAGTAGCAGCCCTGATTCCACAGAAACCGATATGGTCCTTTGTTGCAGGTTTTACCGCATTGTTTTTGTTATGGGGAGGGGTGGCCTCGTATCTAAGTATTAACAATAATCATATCCTTGCACATAAAATTTCTTTGCTGATATTAAAGACCGACAGCCCGGCTTTTCTTATTCTCGTAACAGCATTGATCGGTGCTTTGGTTGCAGGCTTTGCAGCATTAGCCGGAAGCTATGTGCACAGAAGATTGGATGCTGCGAACTAAAATCTTTTATACACAAAAAAAGTCCTTCGATGTTTATTAAACCATCCCGATTTCTATGAGAGAAATATTAATATCCTTTTTGCTCGTCTTCTTTTTTCTCTCTTCTCATGCGCAAAAGATCTTCGGCACCGTATACAACGATAAGGGTGACCTGCTTAGTTATTCGTCCATTACTATAAAGGGAACTACCATTGGAGCAAGCGCCAATAACAGGGCAAGATTTGCTATCAGCATAGCACCGGGAAAGTATACAGTGGTGTGCCAGCATATTGGATATACCACGCAGGAAAAAGAAGTATCGGTTAATACAGAAGATGTAGAGGTTTCCTTTGTGCTTACTGAGCAAAAACTGGTGATGAAAGAAGTGATCGTCAGAAGCGATGCAGAAGATCCTGCTTATGCAATTATCCGGGAGGCGATTAAGAAAAGGGATTTTTATGCAAAAGAAGTAAATGCGTTCACCTGCGATCTTTATACCAAAGACATGATGAAGCTCCGGCGTCTCCCCAAAAGAATTTTAGGAAGAAAGGTACCAGAGGAGAGCAGGCAGGATATGGGGCTTGATACAATGGGACAGGGAATTATTTATCTGTCTGAATCTGTTTCTACTATTGCATCGCAACAGCCCGACAAATTTAAAATGGAAGTAAAAAGCAGCAGGGTAAGCGGCAGTGGTGGATTCGGTTTTACGTTTCCTACGTTCCTTTCTTTCTATCAAAATAATGTTACTGTATTTACCGAAAGATTAAATCCACGTGGTTTTGTATCGCCAATTGCGGACGGTGCTATTGGCTTTTATCGCTTTAAATTTTTGGGTAGTTTCTGGGAAAATGGGAAAGAGATTAATAGTATACGAGTGACACCACGACGAAATTATGAGCCATTATTTTCCGGCATTATCAATATCACTGAAGGGGACTGGCGTATTCATAGTACTGATCTTTTCTTAACAAAGAAGTCGCAGTTGGAAATTATTGACACGTTGCAGATCACCCAGTTTCATGTTCCTGTTTCCGGAAGTGCGTGGAGGATAAAAAACCAGGTGCTGCATTTTACTTTCAACCAGTTAGGGATAGACGCAGTGGCTAATTTTGTGAATGTGTATTCCAACTATAATATCAACCCGGTAATTGCAAAAGATTATTTCGACCGGGTGATCATTAAATATGACACGGGAGTTAATAAAAAAAGTAAAGCCTATTGGGACACCATCAGACCCGTGCCACTCGAAAAGGAAGAAGTGAAAGATTACCAGGTAAAAGATAGCCTGTATGAGGTTCACAAGGACTCAGTACTTAGCAAACAATCCGTTGATTCGCTGAAGAAGGAACAAGGGAAAATAAATCCGTTAGGTATTTTTTGGTCAGGTATCAGCCGAACTCATTATCATAGCACCAACCAATATCGATGGGGATTGGATGCTTTGTTGCCGAAGCTGGAATACAATACTGTAGAAGGTGTTGTGGTAAATGCAGCAGGCTATTTTAATAAATTTCTTAAGGGTTCCAGAACCAACCTTTCAATAAGACCGAGCCTTCGGTATGGCTTTAATAACCAGCACCTGAATGGTGCAATTGATATTGGTTTGCGAACAAGAGACCTTGATACGGATAACCGGTTGAGGCGCCATGCATGGAATTTCTCTGGCGGCAAAAGAATTAGCCAGTTCAATAAGGAAAGTCCTATCACGCCTTTGATCAATAGTATTGGTACTTTATTTTATGGTGATAATTTGATGAAGATCTATGAGAATGTGTTTGGCACAGTTGGTTACACTAAGCGTTTCGAAAGTGGTTTACGACTAAGCGTAAATGCTTTGTACGAGAATAGGTTGCCATTATCAAACACCACAAAATTTACTTTCTTTAAAAGAGACAGTGTGAATATTACCCCGAACTATCCTTTCGAAAAAATAGGGGTGGAAGAGTTTGCTAAACACCAGGCTGTGCTGCTGAGCATTGATCTGAGCATTAAGCCTGGGCAGCGTTATATTCAGTTCCCAAACAGGAAGATCTCTATTGGCTCGAAGATCCCGACATTCAGTTTAAATTATACTAAGGGCTTTAATGGGATTTTAGGAAGCGATGTGAACTTTGATAAGTGGCGTATTACAGTTTTTGATGATAAGAATTTTAAGCTGGCAGGCACGTTAAAATATAAGGTTGGCATCGGCGGTTTTTTAAACCGTAAATCTGTATTCATCCAGGATTACCAGCACTTTAATGGTAACCGTTCCATAGCTGCAAGCGAGTATCTTAACAGCTTTCAGCTGGCGCCTTATTATGCTAACAGCACTATTACAACTTTTTATAGCATTGTGCACCTGGAGCATCATTTTAATGGATTGATCACTAATAAAATACCATTCTTTAACCGGCTCAACTGGAACCTGGTGGCGGGTAATAATACTTTTTTTGTTAATGGAAGCGATCATTACTCGGAGGTATTTTTAGGGCTGGAAAATATCCTCAAAATCTTTCGTATTGATTTTGTTGCTGCTTATCAAAATGGCCGGAGTACGGTTACAGGTATTCGCCTGGGAGCCGGTGGCCTCATTGGCGACAGCGTTAATGGATTATCATCAACCCGGGGAGCAAGTAGCGGTTCGAATGCGATGTCTTTTTAGTTGATAATTGAATAATTGATAATTGATAATTGAATAATTGTTAATGTTCCGGATTTGGGTCAACGCTGGGTAATTGATGCAAGACAGTCATAGATAATCATTTACTTATAGCATCCCTCCGGCATTTATCAAATTTTAATCACACACACTCTCCCTTGACCAATCAATTCTTGTGCTTAAAGGAATTCGTGTAATTCGTGCCTTCAGAATTCGTGTAATAAAAATTATCTTTGCGCCGAAATTTGGTTTGCCCTGCAAGCATCCAATTAAACGATGAAAGTTCTTTAGCTCTTTCATCTACATTAATTTCCTTAACAGGATCAAATAATTCAACATGGCACAACTACACAACCGTGTCTCCCAGGCGGAGCTGAAAAAATTGTTGTACGAAGAAACGACTCCACGAACAACCATTTCCTTTTACCAATATTTCCCGGTAGCAGATCCTAAGCAATTGAGAAATGAAATGTATGCGGCTTTAAATACCCTAAAAGTATTTGGCAGAATCTATATTGCCCACGAAGGTATCAATGCGCAAATAAGTGTACCGGACGATAAACTGGAAGAACTGAAAACTTATATTAACACCATTGAGCCGCTAAGTGGTATCAGATTGAATATCGCAGTGGACGACAAAGCGCCTAACGATCCTGCTGCGAAAGGGAAATCTTTTTGGGTATTGAAGATAAAAGTAAGAGACAAGATCGTAGCGGATGGCATCACAGATCCCGCATTCAGTATGGAAAAAAAGGGAAAGTATGTGGATGCAGTTAAAATGAATGAGTTGCTACAGGATGAAAATACGATCGTGATCGACATGCGTAATCATTACGAATATGAAGTCGGGCATTTTGTAAAAGCCATTGAGATACCAAGCGATACATTCAGGCAACAACTGCCGATGGCCGTTGAAATGATGCAACCGCATAAGGATAAAAATATCATCATGTATTGTACCGGTGGGATACGCTGCGAAAAAGCAAGCGCCTATATGTTGCACAATGGTTTCAACAATGTATTTCACCTGGAAGGAGGTATTATCAACTATGCGGGCCAGGTTAAAGAGGCAGGATTAAAGAGTGAGTTCATTGGAAAAAATTTTGTTTTTGATGACAGGCTTGGCGAGCGGATAACAGAGGATGTTATTGCTAAATGTCATCAATGCGGTAAGCCGGCTGATACACATACCAATTGTAAAAATGATGGTTGCCACCTGCTTTTTATTCAATGTGATGAATGTGCAAAAAAATACGATGGCTGTTGCTCAACAGTATGTCAGTCTATTTATAATCTTCCACCCGAAGCACAAAAAGAGTTAAGAAAAGGAATAGAGAAAGGCAGGATGGTATTTAATAAAAGCAAGCAAAGATTGAGGCCTAAGCTCAATGAGTTGTGAGTGGTAATAGACTTCCGAGCAAATCTATTCACAATTAATTCTGAAGCTAAATTGTAGACATCATATTTTCAACATCACGTATCAAACTGAACCGACTCCTTCAATTCCCTTTCGCTATAGGCCATATTGTATTGCTTCAACACATCGTCAGGTACTCCCTTCCATTGGTTGGGAACATTGCCTTTGTAGTCAATATCCTTTACGCCCATTTCAGATGTATAAAATCCGGTAACGGTTAAATTACGCATGAGGTTAAAAAATGCTACGCCCTGTTTCATGCCGGGTTTTGCCTTGGCAGGATATGCAATATCATCTACTATTTCAATCCGTTGCTTTTCGCTGATGTCGGCAAAGGATTTTTCAAAACGCTTTAAAGAATGCATTTCGAGCCAGCGTAAACCGCCACGCATGGGGATTTGATGAGCCGGCATGTCCTTTACGATAAACTCAATGAACTCCGGAACTTTGGCCTCTGATGCACTGCCGCTAACAGCGTCTTTAGGAATAATGATATCTGCCAGGATGGTGATAGTAACCATCTCTTCTTTCGTAAAAAAATGTTGCTCCCTTAGTTGCTTGTTGATTACTTTTTCCTCTGCCATCCGGTCGTCCTCATTCAATTTGTCGGCGGTTGTGGGTTCGGCTGCTTTCTTATCCTTTGTTTCGCACCCTTCAATTAAAACGGCTGCCGTAGCAGTGCCAATTAATAATGCTTTGATCGATTTGCGTCTGTCCATGATATTTAGTTTAGCCGGGGCTGAAAATGACCGGCACAATTAGATATTTTGTTTTTTTAACTGATCAACAATATACTCTGATGTACGCATAGATAATGCAAGAATGGTCCAGGTAATGTTTTTATCTGCCTGCGATACAAACTGTCCTCCATCTACGTTAAACACGTTCTTACAATCATGTGCCTGAGACCATTTATTGAGTGCCGATGTTTTCGGATCATTTCCCATCCTGATGGTACCAGCCTCATGAATAATATTGCCTGGATTAGAAAGGCCATAGTCATTTTCAGGTCCATCTTTATCTCCCCAGGTGATCACTGCACCCATATTATGCATGATCTCTCTAAAAGTTTCCTTCATGTGTTTAGCCTGGTTGATCTCGTATTCACTGTTTTTGGTGTTAAACCTCAGCACAGGGATTCCATATTTATCTACCACTTCCGGATCTATTTCACAGTAGTTAGAGGCAAGCGCAATACCTTCTCCACGGCCTGCCATCCCCACTTCTGCCCCATACAAATAGCGCATATCTTCTTTTAAGGAAGCACCGTATCCGCCCGCTTCTTTCTTTTTTCCATTGATAGGGAACTGGCCGTTCATGCCTTCAATGCCCATACCGAAACCGTATGCTGGCTGGCTCATACCACCCCAGTATTCAATATGGTAACCTCTCGGGAAATCCAGCTTTTTATTATCCAGCCACCAGGGCGTGTAAATATGCATACCACCAACACCGTCTTCATTGTATCGCTTGCGGCCAAAGAGTTTTGGCAAAACGCCACCAAGCGCAGCGCCGGTTGAATCATGCAAATATTTGCCTACTACATTGCTTGAATTAGAAACGCCGTTAGGGTGCTGCGCCGATTTTGAATTGAGCAGAAGTCGTGCACTCTCACAAGCGCTTGCACCCAGTATCACTACTTTGCCCTGCACCTGGTATTCCTGCATGTCTTCTTTGTTTACATAAGAAACCCCGGTGGCAAGTCCTTCTTTATTGGTAAGTATTTCCCTCGCCATTGCATTTGTTACCAGGTCAACGTTGCCGGTAGCCACCGCAGGTTTAACCAGTACCGATGAGGAAGAAAAATCCGCATACACTTTACAGGAGCGGCCGCATTGGGCGCAATAGAAACAGGCGCCTCTTTGCTTGTTTATCGGCTTTGTAAGAATTGATAACCGGGAGGGAATAACCGGAACCCCTATACTTGTGGCTGCCTGCTTGATGAACATTTCATGGAGCCGCGGTTTGGGAGGTGGTAAAAAAATTCCATCAGGATCATTTGGCAATCCTTCATTGCTGCCGAATACGCCGATCAGCCGATCGATCTTATCATAATACGGCTTTACATCCTCGTAACCGATTGGCCAGTCATCACCAAGTCCATCAATACTCTTCCGCTTAAAATCCTGTGGTCCAAAACGCAGGGAAATACGTCCCCAATGGTTTGTTCTGCCACCCACCATTCTCGACCGCCACCATTCCCATTTATCACCGGGTGCATGTGTAAAAGGTTCACCATCTATCTCCCATCCCCAAAAGCTTCCATCAAAATCGCCGAAGGGCCTGAACTTAGTGCTTGCTCCCCGGCGTGGTGAATCCCATGGATTTTTTAATTGCGAAGAATGAAGCGCAGGGTCATAGTTGGGACCAGCTTCGAGCAGGCAAACTTTCAATCCCGCATTTGCCAATACATAGGCAGCCATACCACCACCAGCGCCAGAACCAACAATTATTGCATCATATAACTTTGGTTGTTTTTTAATCTGGAGAGTATCTCCCATAAAAAGAAATTGCTTTTAGAATGATTGTTAAAATAAGAGGGCAGGTAATTGTTGAACTGCAGTGCAGGATAAAAAATTCTTCCAACAGTTCAATAAGTGACAGCCAACTCAATATTGGTTGCACAATTTATCAATTCAAAATGTGAGTAAGCGAAACTGCGAGCAAAATTTTTGGAAAATTACGTTTCTACTAGTCCATTAGCACTTAATCTATGAATAACAAGAAAGACCAAAATAACGAAAGATCATCCGCAACAAATAAACAAAAAAGAATTACAACCAAAAGGCTCCCAAGAGACGTTCCTTCCCCTTCGGGGAAGGGTAGGGATGGGGCTACTTCATAGCATACTGTATCCCACCCAGCAAATGCTGCAGGAAAACCGGATCGCTATAGGATTCAACAGTATGGCCTAACGCAGTATAAAAAGCCCGCCCGCCATCATAAGCATGATACCATGCCATCGGATGTGTGTCGCCATTCTTCCCGCCAGTGTAGGAAGTCTCATCTATCGTAAGGAGTACATGCACATCAGGATTTATATTTTTAAAATTATACCACTCATCTTTTCTTTCCCATATAGTGGGAAGGTGTTTGGTAGCCGGATTATTCTTATCCTTCACAACAATCTTTGCCATTTGCTGCGCAGGATGCGAAAGAAAGCTTGCACCCACCATTTTTACATACCAGGGCCAGTTGTATTCGCAATCAGTTGCAGCATGCACTCCCACAAAGCCACCACCCTTGTGGATATAATTCTCCAATGCCTTTTGTTGTTCTTCGCCAAGCACATTTTGTGTTGGATTTAAAAAAATAACCGCCTTATATTTTGCAAGGTTCTCATCTGTAAACGCAAGCGAATCTTCTGTTGCATCTACGCTGAATTTATTTTCTTCGCCTAACTTTTTAATTGCAGCAATACCAGCCGGAATACTCTCGTGCCGGTAGCCATTTGTTTTGGAAAATATCAATACCGCAGGTTGTTTCTTTTGAACAATAAATGAAAAACTAACAATGATAATTGCTGACAGAATGATTTTTTTAAGAAGAACTGAATTCATGATACAGTTGTTTTTTAAATTTTTTAGAATATAATCAGAGACTGCATACGATGTTAATAATCCGAATAAGAAGTTGCCCTCATTAATTTGGTATCATTTTTTTGCACATTGTTTTTGTATTCAGGCATTGAAGACAATGTCTTCCATTCGGGATCTGCAGAAAAGCTCTTCCAATGAGCATCTCTGTCAGCCATATTTTCAAAGCTCGTCATGTACATCAGATTAGGCATGTGGGAACCTGCAATTACAGTTGCGTAAAAGACTGCATTAAAATTGAGTCGTTTAAATAAAGATATTTCGCCGCCTTCATTGAACATCTTTACTTTATTTCGAAAAATAGTTTCCGATGCACTTTCATAGCTGCGCAATTCATACACTCGTTCAGCAGCCGGTCCTTTCAATGTTGGCAGCGACATAAAAGGCGCTAATGGAAAGGCTTTCAGCAAAATAACTTCTTTGCGGCTGTAGGCTGGCTTATTAAAAGCTACTTCAAGGTATTCCTTGCCGTTAGTAAGATATTCATTGTCTTTATCAAGACGTGTATTAAGGTCGGCAACTTCCTGCAACGACTTTACCGGAAACAAAACGTATAAGCTTTTGTCGGCAGCGGTGTCATTGCTGATGGGAGTAAACACACCAACGGATTTAATTTGTTGCCGGTGTAATGCCGGCAGGTAGGCATCCTTTAGATAACCATCGATTATCTTTTGCTGATCCGCATTGCTAAAATGATATAAAGTGATTTGGTAAAACTCGCCGGCCTTGTTTTTCTGTGCAGATGAAAATAAAGGGAGCGTTAACAAAAGGATGCTTAAAAGCGGGAGGCGGTTATTTTTCATTGGTGTTTTTTTATGGACACACAAGTTATGTATTAGTTACAAAATGTGCTTGGCGAAGAACAACAAAAGGCATTGGAGAATTATATCCACAAGGGTGGTGGCTTTGTGGGAGTGCATGCTGCAACTGATTGCGAATACA
>JGI24806J26614_1000605_pt1 | contig 11629 bp, 11 predicted proteins | sample Kansoi200umMDA_FD_26614 | JGI IMG/M metagenome (IMG submission 26614)
AGGATGCTACGCAAGCTAAACAAAGCACTACCATTAAAAATCTCTTTTTCATACCTCTCTTAATTTGCAGATAAAACAATCGGGTCAAGGCCGCGTTGTGTACCATCGGGCCCTACCGCTACTATATCCATAAATACTACTGTTGATCCCGGCGTAATTGTATTCATTGCCTGATGCATTGCGCTGGTTAACTCGCTGCCGGTGGCAGTAAGTTTAATAGCGTCCTGTNNTGCANNTTATGGCAATAAGCAGGGTAAAACGGGTAACGTTAAAATGCGCATCAAAGTCAAAATTATCCAGTTTGGCAAATAATACGTCCTGCGCTTTAATATTAGCCGAGCTTGTAGTTCCACCGGACTTACCGGCAAACTGCGCTTTCGGATCGGGAATACGTTTAACGCGGAACAAAGTTGAACCTAAAACTGAAGTTTTGCCGGGAGCCAGCTCACCTGATACGCTAACCGTAGCGGTACCGGGGCTGCTTACTGTAACGGTGTATTTTCCATCGGCGCCTCTTATACTTCCATTGCTGATGTTAACTCTCAATTTATCCTTTGCAATACCCGGAGCAGAAACTGATACCGGGTTTGGAACACCTATGTACAGTACGTTCATTTTATCGGGGGATACTACTGCCGATGGTCGTGCAACAGTATAAGTTTGCGGCTGGGTTTTATATTCTTTCACAGTGCCATCGGTTTGCCTAACTCTAATGGTACCTATCCAAGTATGAACACCCTCGCTGCCGGTACTGCCGGTATATTTTCCTTTTCCAGCTTCAGTAGGCACCCTGGCACCATCAACGGTTACATCTGGAGATAATCTTGAATCATACGCAGTAAGAAACACTTCAGCGGTATAAGGCTGTCCTACAAGGACATAACTACTTGGCGCCACTGCAACAGCCGAGAACTGATCCAGATTTACCACAGCCTGATCTACTTCTCCTAATATCTTCTTCACCACTTCATTCTCGGCATTTTTCGCGTCAGCCTGAACTTTTACGAGAGCGGTCATCGCTGCACCCATTGGAATGCCCTGACCAAAGTTAGCGTTTTCCCAATCTCTGCTTGGGAAGCCTTTTCTTTTAACAGGAGCGTCTGCCCGTAATGCAAGGTTTACACCCGCACGTTCCTTCGGCTTTAGCAGCGCTAATAAACTTTCGCGGGTCTCATCTATTTTTTTGTGCAGCTCATAAGCTTTCTTTTTGTCGACCATGTAATGAACCGATATATCCGTGTTCTCTCTTCCCTTATAGTCGTTTATAGCGGGGTTAAACCCTCCTGTTTCATCAATCAGGGTCTTCTTTATTGATTCAACATAGCTATTCAACTCGTTTGCTATGATGCTTGCATTTTTAGCTTTTGCATAAATTGGTTTTGCCCGTTCAGCCTGTTGTACCAGTTTGGTTTTTTCAAAGGCCGAGTAAGTATTGTCTATACCGGTTTGAACGTTTGTTTTCGAAGCGGTTAAACTATCGCTGATATTTTTAAAAGCATCCAGCAAATTATCAGGTATACTTAAGGCAATTAAGCCTAAAAGCACAAGGTATAATATACCTATCATTCGCTGCCTTGGGGTTTCTTTACCTCCCGCCATGTGTTATAATATTAAATTAAAACAGTTAAAATAGATATGATAATTAAACGCGCGGCTGATTCATGGCGGTAAGCATATTGCCATAAATTGCATTCAATGATGACAGATTTTTTGCTAAACGACCTACCTCTTCCTTAAATTGTTTTGAATCGTCTAATGATTCATTAAAGTTATTCATGGTCAATGAAAGGTTTTGGTAAAACTTGTTCATTGATTTAAGATGCGCACTTGAGTCTTGCAGTTCCAATTCGTATACAGCATTTAAAGCCGAAAGGTTTTTTGCCAGGTTATTCACTTGTTCGTGGTAGGCTTTCGAGTCAACACTTGAATCGGCCAGTTCTGACAAATTGCCTGATGCTTTTTCAAATGCAACACTTAGTTTGTCATAACTTGCACCGGCTGCTTTCACTTTTTCGGTAAAAGCCATGGTAGCGTCTCCTGCGTCGGTAACACGCGCAATTCCTTTTACTTTATCACCAAAGGTGCGTAAACCCTCACCCAGGCTGCCAATCAGTTCAGGACCGATCTTGGCATCGGCTAACATCTTATCTAAAGCGGCAGTATTTGAAAAACTATCACCTCCGCCTACGGCTTTAACAGAAGCTTTAGGCAGTTCGCCGGTATACTCTTCATCCAGTTCAGGGTAAATACGGGTCCAGTCAACCTCATGTGGCTGTGGCTGAAATCCAAGTATGAAGAACAATATTGCTTCGGCACCCAGGCCCACTGTAATAAAATATTCGCTGTATGCCCAGTGTTGTATTTTAAACAACAAACCAATAATAACTATCGTAGCGCCCCATGAAATAATGTTACCTATCTCAATTTTAAATTTTTTTTTGCCAGCCATAAAATTTTTCGATGAATAAGATGTTTTTATTTATTGTTTTGATCTGTTACCTTCTGTCTCGTAAATCGCGGCCCTGGAAGTGTGTAACACAACGGAAACCGATGTACGATTTTGCAGTATCCTGGTACTCATAAGTACGCGATGAATTTTGCAGAAAATAGCCGATATCTTTCCATGATCCACCACGAACTACCTTGCGTTTCATAACTTCAGGATCAGTAGCCTTGGCTTCGTAATGGAAGGTAGGCGCCAGATCGTTCACAAAGGTTGATGCAGAGGGGTCATATGCGGATGAGGTCCATTCGGCCACATTGCCTGCCATATTGTATAAGCCAAAATCGTTAGGGAAATACGAACGCACTTTTACAGTGTAGGTCCCGCCGTCATCGGAATAATTACCGCGGCCGGGTTTAAAGTTGGCCAGCAGGCATCCTTTTGCATTTTTCACATATGGACCACCCCACGGGTAATCATTACCTACCCTGCCGCCACGTGCCGCATATTCAAATTCTTCTTCGGTTGGCAAATCATAAGCCGAACGGTGTGCCAGGTGACGGGAATCTTTATAGGCTTCGTTATAACGGGTGCGCCATACTGTAAACGCACGTGCCTGACGCCAGGTCACGCCTACCACGGGGTAATCGCGGAAAGACGGATGCGAAAAATAACCTTCAACCATTGGCTCATTAGCCGCGTAAGAAAAGTCGCTCAACCAAACCAGTGTGTCGGGGTATATGGCAACCGTATCGCGCAATATAAAGTCCGATCGTTTTTTGGTTTTATCATATTTATAATTGGCAGCCTCGCGAAGCAAAGGCAATGCGTAGTTATATTTAACCAGTCTCACATCCAATTCGTCGCGGTCAAAAATACGGTCGTCGCCCTGATACATCATACCTTGCAGTTTTTGTGCATTTCCGGCCTGTCCCTTACGGCCGGCAGACCATACCGGGTTTCTGCGCACATATTCCCAGTTGATGTATTTTTTTCCGTTGGCATTAGCCGCTGGCTGCGCACCCTTTGGGGTAATATAATATTTTGGATCGTTTAAATAATTGGTAATGGCTATTGAGTCGCGCACCCAATTAACAAACTGCCTGTACTGGCTGTTGGTTATCTCGGTTTGGTCCATAAAAAAGGCAGGTATAGTAACCTGCTTTGTTTGGGCAATTTGAGCGAATGTAACATCCTGATCCGTCTGTCCCATTAAAAAGCTGCCACTCGGTATATAAACCATACCGTAAGGCACCTCTGCCCTGAATGCCTTTGCAGGGGTTCCAACTACTTCGCCCCTATCGGCCGAACTACCGCAACCCGCTAATATGCCAGCGGACAATACCGCTAATAAAAAATAAAATTGCTTCATTTTTAAAATCAAAACCTCGTTATAGCTACTTAAAACGCTGTTGGCTCCACTAAAATATTAAAATTTTTACTCAAACGTTAAAAACGTTGCTAAAATAACATTATTTATCATTTAAACCGCTAAATAAGTTCAACAACAGCTTTAAATTATAGTTTGCCTGAATTTATTCATAGTCAATGCTTTATCAATTACGACAGGCCTTAATACGTAAAAAAGCAAATCAAAGTTAACGCAATTTAAAAAATAAGAGCGTATTATTTGTTAACCTGTTTAACATATTGTTCTATCGCCATCGTCATGGAGGGGGCAGCGGGGGTTGGAGCGGGTATATCGAGGATCAATCCGGCCTCTAAAACCGCCTTGTGGGTAGTTGCGCCAAACGCCGCAATACGGGTATTATTTTGTTTGAAATCAGGGAAGTTTTTAAACAGGGACTGGATACTTGAGGGGCTGAAAAAAGCGATCACATCATAAAAAACTTCGGCAAGATCTGAAAGATCACTGCAAACGGTGCGAAACAGCACCGCAGGGGTAAAATCGTAACCATTCTCCAGCAAAAACTTTTGCGTTTCTTCGGCAGCTACGTCCGAGCATGGGTAAAGAAATTTTTCGCCCGAATGCTTTTTTAACACTTCGGCAAGGTCGCTCGCGGTTTGCTTGCCAAAAAATATCTTCCGTTTGCGGTACTGAATGTATTTTTGAAGATAAAGTGCAATAGTTTCTGAAAGGCAGAAATACTTCATATCTACCGGCACTTCAAAACGCATTTCTTCGCATATTCTGAAAAAGTGATCAGCAGAATTGCGGCTGGTGAAGATAACCGCCGAAAAGTCGGCCAGGTTGATCTTATCCTTTCTGAAATCTTTAGCCGGAACGCCTTCCACGTGTATAAACGACCGGAAATCGATTTTCAGATTATGTTTCTTGGCCAGTTCGGCATAAGGATTCTTATCATTTTCGGGTTTTGATAAGGTAACCAATATGCTTTTTACCTTTTTCTTTCTCTCTTCCAATTCTGTTTCTCTATTCGTGTATAAAACCTAAATATTATATTTCAGTGCCTTGATCAAAATTAAAATAGGGCAAATTTCGAGGGCACAAAGATAGATAATTAAATAAAATTTATGAAATCGGATATTAGAAATGATATTTACGCTGCTGCGCAGGTAAAGCCAGGCAAAAACTACTCCCAATAAAATAAAAACTATCGTCAGTAAAAATGGCACGTACACCGCTGCCAACAGGCAAAAACACAGTGTAACCGGTAAAAAAACCAAGGCCGCGTTAAAATAACAAAGGTACAGCAGGGCTATGTACTCGTTAACCACGCGTTGTACATCAAAAATAAACGCAATGGCTTTAAGCACTATAAACTTAGCTGCAAAAAGTATTATAACAATTGCAGATAACCATAAAAACAGTGCAAAGCCGCTTACATTGTAGTATACATTTTTATAGAAAGCAAGCTGATAAAGGAAAAACCCGAATGTGGCACCAAATAACACAAACAAACCTGCAAACGCACCAGCACTTATGCGTCGTTCGTCTTTACCGGCCTGAGCAAGCACCCGTGTTTTATAAAATGATAATAAGATCAGTTTGATTTCGCCGTTCCATATCAAATTAAGCAGGGCTGTATAAAGCAGCAGCCCAACCATTACAGCAAGCACCCATTTATCGCGGGCGGGCCGTACATGCCCGTCGCGTACAATGCTTTTGGGATGATAGGGAATATCTAAAAAATTATAGCCCTGATAAAGATGTTTTGCAAGGAAGGCACTATCTGCCTGTCTGATAGAAGCGGCATCGAGCGGACTAACATACCGCATAGCTAAAGAATCGGCTATGAGTTTTTGTCGGTTCTGCGTAGCCAGAACAACCGAGTCAAGCACGGTAAGCGGAGCACCTGACATGGATTGCAATGTATTTTTTTTTCGTGCGGATGAATCCTGCTGCGCAAAAACGCCGGTGGAGAGAACAAACAAACACAAAAACGCTGCAATTAAACGCATTAAAAAAAGAGGCCGCAATTAGTTGCCGCAAAAATATCGAAATTTTACTCGTTATTTATACAAAGCCTGCCTTTTAAAAATCACGGCGGTTACAAAAAAATTATTTTTTTTTCGATGTTGGTGTTAACATTGGCAAGTAAGCCCCATCCCTGTTATTATGGGTAAATTTCTATTTTATCGTTATCTATATGCACCGGCAGCCATAAATAAGTTGATTTCTCGAGGTCGGTTTTATTCCATCTGTCGCCCATAAAAATAAATGACCCCTGCTTGTTTGCTACAGGCAGTACAAATCCGCCCTGTAAAAAAAAGGTAACTTCGGCGTTTGTGCCTTTGCATGGATTTCCACGTTCCGTCCACGGCCCCATTATATGGTCGGCTACAGCATAAGCAGCAGCATTGGGCGACCAGCCCGTGCAGCCGGAAGTAATTAAAAAGTATTTGCCCCGGTTTTTAAAAATAGCGGGGCTTTCTCTTGTTTTGTTCACCAATATCCGGGTATACGTTTTTGTTGGCGTCAAATAATCATTGCTTAACAAACAAATATGCATGGTATTATTATTTTCGGATGAATAAATAAGGTAGGCCTTTCCATCATCGTCTTTAAACAATGTCATATCTCTTAACATTTGGTTGTTAGGCTTTACGCTGCCCAGGTATTTATAGGGACCAAAAGGCTTATCACTTATAGCAACACCTCCCCGCGAATAGCTATAGTCATTCTTGTCTATATGCATCCACATAACAAATTTTTTTGTCTGGTCATTATAAATCACCTTGGGCCTTTCTATAACCCTACCGGTATCCAGGTCATAACCGGGGTTATTTGTAGTGGGTTTTAAAACTACACCCCTGTTTTTCCAATGTTTAAGATCAGTGGAAGAATAACATGACACTCCTCCTGCAGCAACCCGGTAGTCTTCCCAACCCTGATTCGGAACAAGCCAGGTTTTGCCTTTCTTCACTTCGCCAAAAAGATAGTAAATACCTTTGTGATACAATACTCCCGCTCCATGTGCGTTAACCGGCTTTCCATCTGTATCCATCAATACACTGCCACTATTAAGCGTATCATTCGCTGTATGTATGCCATTTGAAAACGATAAGCTGTTACAGGTTATGAGCAACGTAATAAGCAGGGCGTGTTTCATTTGCCGTTAATTTTAATAATGTTTTATTTTTTAATTCCCCAACCCTGTATTTGGCTGCCTTTCGCATTGCTAAACACGGGCATCCAAACACAGGGGGAAGGGTTATTTTAATTTCAAATATCAAAGGCTTTACTTGCTTTTTGTTTTTAACACCAATGTGGTTACCAGTGAATCTGACCGCAACGTAGCCAGATCAAGGGTGATGCCCGCAGTATCCTGACGGAATTTAACCTTCTTACCGTGTAATACCTTACACGACGTAATGGTTTGCGTGGTTGGCGGTAATTTAATAACCGTTGCGTCTGCAGGAATTTTCAGCAGGTGGATATATATATTATCACCTCTATGGGTACTTCCATAAAAACCATCCACGGGCTGAAAAGGCCCGGGGCGCGTTTGATATATGCTTTCACCATTTTTTGATAACCACGCTCCCACTTCTTTCAGGCGTTCCACATGGGTAGGAGGAATAACGCCATCGGGATCTGGTCCAACATTTAATAACATATTACCCCCACGGTCAACAGTATTGACAAGCATATCTATAATTTGTTTCAGGGGCATCAATCGCTGCGCTTTATTATATCCCCAGCTTGTAGCGTTAAGGTTGAGGCATTTTTCCCATGGAAAAGGAATTATAGGCCCCTTAACATCAGCACCACCTTCGTCGGTTTGGAAATCTCCAAGCATACCCGACCTCGGGTTAATAACAATATCAGGGTTATAGCTGCGCACCATTGCGTTAAGTTTTAACGGTTCCCAAAACCAGGCTGCATCGGCGTCACTGCCTTTGTGTGCTAACCAGCCACCGTCGTACCACAAAATATCCACCTTGCCATAATTTTTCATCAGCTCCTCTACCTGCCCGTAAGTTTGTTTCTTAAGCAGCGCAGCATTGTCAGGAAGCCCCCTGGGGTCAAAATAACCGGGAAAGCGCCAATCCAGCGGTGAATAATAAATGCCCACGTAGAGGCCGGCCTTACGGCATGCATCCGTGTACTCTTTTACAAAATCGCGGTGAGCGGCGGTTTCCCAACTATTAAAATGCCGATAACTTGACGGGCTGTTCCACAGCGCAAAACCATCGTGGTGCCTGGCAACCATCACCATATATTTCATTCCGGCTTCCTTCGCTACTTTGGCCCATTCTGCAGCGCTGAAATGCTTTGGATCAAACTGATCAGCAAGTTTGGCATATTGTTCAGCCGGTATTTTTTCGTTAAACATGGTCCACTCACCTGTGGCCGGGATGGCATATAAACCCCAATGAATGAACATTCCAAATTTCTGATCTTGCCACCATTGCATCTTTTCGGGCGGAAGATTGGACCCCGGACCCGATACGCCTTGCCCCACACCCTTTAGCGAAGTGTAGATCATTCCTTTCTCCATTGATTTTTTTTCCGCGTCGCCCATCTGCTGGCTCTTTACGGCTAATGATTGCGTTAATAGCATGGTCAGCAGGCAGGCTGTTTTAATTGCTGTTTTTTGTTTGTATATCATTGGGTCTCAAAATTTGAAATATCTGCGTAATTGAACAATACCGAACTGCGAGGTAATAAAACTTTGCTTAATCGGGGCGCCCCCCGGTTTCAATGGCGGGTATAACTGTCGGCGTTGGGTTCACATTATTGGTTGGTTTATAGAGGCTTTGGTGAATAGCTCATTTACCGGTCAGCCAGTATATTATTAAAACAAAACTATAATAAAGCCCTGCTTGCCAAATTATTCCAAACAGACTTTTTTTTATACAAAACCGACCTTTTATATGGAATTCATAATTGCGCTTACCTTTGCCCGCTTTGGTATTTAAATAAATATCCGGATAAGCACTAAATTTGCTCTTATTGATCTTTTTCTGATAACCAGCGGTGAGCCGCCTGGTTACGGCGCAGACCAGTTGCGCCCGCTAATGCTGCAACAAAAAGTTAAACAGTGCGTATATCAGCCGCCACGGGTTGGGCAACGATCAGCAAGTAGCTGCTGCTCTCAGGATTCCCGGTATTCGATCAAACCGTTGACCAGTTTTTGCCACTGACCGCCGGATAAGCCAACCCGGGCCATCAGCGCGATGGCTGTATTGCGGATCTTGTCATGCAGGTCAACCGCTATGTTGTTGGGTGTTTCATTCCGCCCATGGGCGCCTGCGCTGACTACCATACCATCGCGTCGCACAACAAAAGTACTGGTAGAGTCATCGGTGTAAAAATGGGCGATCTTCGCATTCGCCTTGCGCGGATCTGCCACGGGGCGCACCGTCATCAGCACGTATTCTTCGACCGTATTTGCACCGCCTTCGGAAGCCAGTTTTTCTACCAACACCCATTCCACACCAGCGCCAGCATCCGGACCGGGTCCAAGGAGATCAATACTGATAAAGAACCCTTCTTCGGCCATTACTTCCAGTTCCTCACCCTGGTTATTGTTCAGCGTAAATTTCGCCGAACCAGCTCCGGTATAATCATGCCAGTTGTTTACCGATAGCATCCTTCCGGCCGCCGCCTGAAAAGCTTTGTGCGCGGCTTCCAGCGTATCGTATTTGTGTTCATGCGTAAAATCGGTCTGCCGCCCCGTTACTTGCGGCGGCAATTGTTCCAGTGCCGTTTTCATATTGCTAAAACGCCGCAAAGCGACGCTTGTTTGTTGTGTCAGTCTTATTGTTTTTGCCTGACGTAAATATGCTTGGTATGCTGGTTCTTACCGCTCTCGCGGATGTCTACTTCTAAAAAGTCCAGGCTTTTGATAAAAGGAAGCATTTTCAAAAACCCGTAGTTCCGCGGGTCAAAATCCGGTTTCTTTTTGAGCATTAAATTGCCTAATTCGCCAAGGAACGCCCAGCCGTTATCGTCGGCCAGGTCAGCGATACTAGCGGTCAATAATTTGATGATCTCGGGGTCCACCCTGTTCAACGGTTGATCACGCTCCGCTTTTTTCGCTTTTGATGCGGGTTTAGGCCCCGCATCTATCGCTTCCGGTAATTCCTTTTTGAGTATTTCGATATATATAAATTTATCACAAGCGGTGATGAAGGGGTTCAGCGTCTTTTTTTCACCAATGCCGATCACTTTCATTCCCGCTTCCCGCAACCGTGTCGCCAGCCTCGTAAAATCGCTGTCGCTGGAGACAATGCAAAAACCATCCACCTTGCCGGTATATAAAATATCCATTGCATCAATGATCAGCGCACTGTCCGAAGCGTTCTTTCCGGTAGAATAGCTATACTGCTGTACCGGCGTGATTGCGTTCGCCAACAACACATTTTTCCATCCAGAAACCGTTGGCTTCGTCCAGTCGGCGTAAATGCGCTTGAACGTGGGCGTGCCGTACTTCGCAATTTCTTCAAACATCTCTTTGACATTGGCATAAGGGACGTTATCTGCGTCGATCAGCACCGCCAGTTTTAAATCCTTTTGAGTTTCTATCATCACTTAGAAATGATTAAATCAGCTAATAGTTTTATTCCACCGCGAGATCTGCCAGGGAACGGGCCCAGTTTTTTGCCTTTTCAAGTTGCCCCGCAGCTAAGGGGCCTTTCGTTCCTTTCACGTAAAATGCCTGCGGGGACGATATCATCGTTGCACCGGCTTTTTTCAATCCCCTGGCAATTCTTTTTGCAGCATTACCGCTGAAGAAAGAATCTACGCGCGTATCAAATGCGGCTGCTTTCATGCCAATAAGTCCTGCGAATGCAAGGTCTTTCAGCAGTTTAGCTATCTTGGGTGTAGGGCGCCAGGCATTAATCGGGCAACCGATCACCAGCAGTCCTTTAGGTATCTTTCCCACCTGTATCTCATCAACCGGAACACATAGAGTTGCACCTTCCAGAGTTTCGGCGATAGTTTCAGCTATCAGTTTGGTATTGCCATAGGTGGAATCATAAATAACCAGTGCCATGTCTTCAGGTATTATTTTTCAGATCATCATAAAATTTTGCCAGGGTGATATGGATATAGGGTATCAGAAAGAGGAATCCGATCCCCAGCGTGAGCACACATAAGATGGCCAGCAGTAAAAACCGCAGGAACAGGTAAAAGAGTTTCAGCTTATAGCCATCCATCATTTGTTTACTTCGGGTAAGCACATCCTGTGGTTTTAACATAGGATCATCCGCGAGGATATAGAAAACCATCGCATAGGATAGCGCCGCAATAATGCCCGGTACGATCAGCAGCAATAGCCATAGCAGGACATACACAAGGGAGAGCAGATAGGTCAGCAGTGCGCTGGTGAAGTACCTGAATCCGTCAAATAACTGCTCCAGTTTCGCATCCTTACCCCGGGACAGGGACAATGAAAATGTGGCAGCGCCCAGCATCATGGGACCGGCCACGAGTATGGCGGCTAAGCCGACCTTTTGCATCGCGCCAAAAGAGCACATGATCAGGCTATAGACCAGAAAGGTCCCGATCGCCAATCCCCATTTATCCTTCAGCGATGCCCTGGCGGCTTTCATTAAGACTATATTTTCCGTTGCCATAGCTATTCTTTTTTTTACAAAGAAACGGTATATAAAAAGCCGGAAAAATGACGGGTAGCACACACCGGATTGATCGTTATCACCGCGGCGGCGGCCTGGCTGATCAGGCGCTTGCGAAAGTCCTCAGCCGGAACGATCGGTAGCTTATTCAGGATGCCCTCCACGACCCGCGGG
>JGI24806J26614_1000606_pt1 | contig 11605 bp, 13 predicted proteins | sample Kansoi200umMDA_FD_26614 | JGI IMG/M metagenome (IMG submission 26614)
TGCAGGATTTCCCGGAGCATGTGTAGCAGCATTGGCTACATTTATACCCTGCTATTTATTTACAATTATTCCCGCACCTTATTTTAAAAAAATTGCAAAGACCAGATGAATCTCAACTGCTGCAGGAAATTGTTCTGGGGTAAAAGAATATTAATTATTCAGCGCACCATTGTCGATCCAGCAAATAATAGAATTTTTTTGTGCGGTTGTTAATGTGCCGCCTTGTGGCATAAAGCCGGTAGAAATAGCAGTGCGGATAGCTGCACGGGCATTAAATACCTGTGTATAATTAGTTAAAGGACCCGGGCCATTAGCACTGCCGGCAGCATGACAGGATACCACATTGCAACTCGCCTGAATAATTGGATTTACATCTGCGGCAAAGGATTTATTGCTGACTGCGCTGCAATTTACCGTGTTACCACCGCCACCACCACCACCGCCATTGTTGTTACCACCTGTTGTGCCACTTTTGCTGCAGGAGATTGCTATAAAAACAAATAGAATGATAATTGATATGCCTGTAAAAGCCCTGATCATAATTGGCCGTTTAGTGATGGAATTTTTTTCTGACACTAATAAACGTAATCGGTTTAATGAAAGTTGCCTGCGATAGAAAAATGCTATTATAAAAAATTGATACCAGTAATGTTGCTAGAACATCTTTATTACTAGTCCCAACATAGCAGCCACTGCAATAATATAAGGCTCTTGTATTTTTTTTATGCGGATCAGCGCAAATATAGTTGCAATGCCAATAATGGCTGTTGGAATATCTATGATGCTTCTCTGTGCAATTACAATAACAGCTCCCGCTAATGCACCGACAACTGCTGCAGTAATGCCCTCAACAAATGCTTTGATAGATCTGTTCTTTGCAATTTTTTTAAAATAAGGTGCGGGAATAATTGTAAATAAATAGCAGGGTATAAATGTAGCCAATGCTGCTACACATGCTCCGGGAAATCCTGCAACCAGGTAGCCAATAAAGCCAACAGTAATAACTACAGGACCGGGAGTTATCATGGCTACAGCAACTGCATCTACAAATTGTTGTTCGGTTAACCAATGATTTTCTGTTACCACCCCGCTATGTAAAAAAGGAACGATGGCTAAACCACTTCCAAAAACAAATGCACCAGCCTTGGCAAAGAAGATGGCGATCTTTCCCAAAGTGGAAACTTCAAAATCCCAGAAGCCGATCCCTAAAAGAATAAATTGATTGGCTGTTTTATTTTTTATCCAGTTTGGAGGCGCTTTAACGAACATGTATAATAGACCTGCACCAATAAATAATAAAACATTTTCATGCTGTGTAACAAAGGTGATGATGGCAGCTGTTATAAAAAAGAGCCATAGCAGCCAATTAGTTTTAAATGATGCTACATTAAATTTTCCAATAGATTTTGTCGTGAGTTTGTAAGAACTCATGACGATAATACCAATTACAGCAGCGCCAACTCCATAAAAAACTGCCTGCATCCATGGCAGCCCACCATAAATTTTATAAGCAATGCCCAACAGTACCACCATAATGAATGACGGTAAAACAAATGCAAGTCCTGCGATGGTAGCACCAAGAGTGCGATGATGAACAAAACCGAGATAAATTGCTAATTGAGCAGCTAATGGACCCGGCGCTAATTGTGCCAGCGCAAGTCCTTGTTTATATTCTTCTTCAGATATCCATTTTTTTTTCTCAACAAGATCACGATGCATATAACCTACCAATGCAACCGGCCCGCCAAAACCTGCATAACCGAGTTTGAGAAAATATTTTGTAAGCTGCACTATGGAATAAGCTGGTTGTTCTTTTGTAATTGTCTTCTCCATTGAATTCATATTGTTCTATATTTCTTTAGCAGATGAATTTTCGAGCCAACCAAATGTGCCAGCTTCAAGATAAAATACGTTTGTAAAACCCATTGAAGTTATTGTTTCAGCGGCTTGTTGTGAACGTTCCTGTCCTTTGTTGCAAATGCATACAATCTTATCTTCTATAGCAAAATGACTAACACTATTTTCAAATGTATCTGCTGGCATATTAACAGCGCCTGGAATATGCATTTTTTCATACTCCTCTGTTGTACGGATATCAACAAGTTTTACCGTCACTTCTTGGTGCTGCAGTGCTTCAATCTCATGTTTGGTAATTGATTTTTTCATTCTATTTGTTTTTACATACCCATCTTCATGGTATTTACTTTTTTACCTGTTTGATCCAGTGCTGCCTTCAATCCTTTTGCTAATTGTTCTGCATTTCCAACTCCCCAATAATGTAAAAAGAAAATTCGTGGTTGCTCATGCACCATATGATTGTGTACCGCTACTACTTCAATATTATTTTCGATGAGTGCTTTTATTACAGGGGCTACTTCATCTTCGAGCATGGTAAAATCACCGGCAACAGCAGAATGATCAGGAGTGCCCTGCCAGGAGGCCCATGTATTAAAACCCATGAAAGTCGTTACGGTCACTTCATGTTCTTTTAAATTTATATCGGGCCTGCCAATTGTATATTTATAAACTCCTTTGCTCATTTCGCCATTTGCACCAATTATCCCATCCAATAATTTCAAATCTATTGTATTCACTACACTATCAGCAGGAGAAGCAGCGGGATCATGACCTCTTGAAGTTTTTATGGCATTAAACACAGATTTTATTTTTTCCGACATCGTCTTAGTTGATCCCGAACCACCAATATGCATATAAATTATATTGGGATGATTACGCACAAAATGGTTGTGAATTGCTGTGATCGTTAAACCCTGCCGGATGATCTCTTTTTGAACAGGTTTCAGATCGGTTTCTGTCAATATCATATCACCCATCACCATTGCTCCATCTGCAGAAGGTGTAAAAGCCGCCCATGCTCCTAAACCCATTGGCGGAATAATTTTGAATCCATCTACTTCCACTTTCAAATCGTTTTGAGGAACGGTGATCTTGTATTCACCATTGCTTTCTTTGCCTTTCATACCGGTAACGGATTCGATGGTTTGTATATTTAATGGATTTAAAGCTTTCATATTCATTTTTTGTCCCTTGTTTTTTTCTTTTCCTTCTTGTCCATAAGAATTGCTATTAAAACTTAAAAAGGCGGCTGCAATGAAGAGTATCTTTTTCATATTCATTTATAATTTAGGGTTCCATGTATGTTTTTCAGTTTGTACAAATTTTATCCAACTATATAAGGCATCATAAATTTTCATGCCGATGGCCAGCATCTCATGATCATTTTTTAAATTATAAGAAAGCCCGGCAGAGATTGCCCATAAACCTGCACTTTGAGGAGCAAGATCGAATCTGTCTGTATCTGCAGCTCTCACTATTGTTGCTAATTGTTGTAAGGCAGGATCAGTTATTAAATGTTTTTTAATGATGTAATCAAAAGTACAATATTCGCCTTCATGAGAATATTCAGCACCGGGAATATCGTAAGGGATTGCGTCAAGCTCTTTTGCTTTATCAAATACCTGTTCCTTCGTTACGTAAATAAATTCTGCATCACTATCTACAAAATTTTTTATCAACCATGGACAGGCTATGCGGTCGATCTTGGGTCGTTCCCTGGTTATCCATTTCATATAAATAGATTTACTGCAATTTCAGGAAGTGTGCGATATTGAAATTGTATAGAAATTACTTTTTGTACAGGAGTTACTTTTTTGCGAGTTTTTTCCTGTAAACAGAAGGGTTTTGACCAATATGTTTTTTGAAAATGCGGGTAAAATGACTTTGATCGGAGAACCCTGTTAAGTAAGCAATTTTAGTTAAGGAATAATTAGAACTGTTCAGGTATTCGATCGCTTTTTCAATTCTGAGTTTCCTGATATATTCTCCGAAAGAAAGGTCGTTGAAGTATTTTGAGAACTCCCGTGATAAGTAAGCCGGGTTAATATCAAGGTCTTTTGAAAGTTGCTTTAAAGTAATGGTTGTATCGATCTGATCCTGTATGATCTCTTTTAGTTCTTTGGCCCAGGCCGGGATTTTCTTTACTGATAATTTTTGTTTTAAATATTTTTCAAATACTTCAATGAATAAGTGCTCAACCGGGTTTTGTGTATGCTTTTCATGCTGATGATATTTTGCCCAATGGTATAAAGCATCATAGACGATCATTCCTTTTTCCAGTAATTCTTTATCATTTTTAGTGATATGGGCAAGGCCGGATGAAATGGCCCAGAGACCTGAAGACTGTGCAGCAAGATCATGCCGGTCTGTATCAGCTCCTCTTACAATTACAGCTAAGGTTTGAATTGCAGGATCGTCGATCTTATATTTTTGAATAAAATAATCAAATGTGCATTTGTCTTTATAATGTGTGAACTCAACTCCGGGAATATCAAATGGTATGGCTTTAAATTTTGCAGCTTTTGATTTTACTTCATCGAAGGGTACATAAATGAATTCAGCATCTTTATCAATAAAATTCCGGATAAGCCAGGGACAGGCAATCCTGTCTATTTTCGGGTGTTCACGGGTGATCCATTTCATGGAAATAAATTTTTATTGAGTTTCCGCAATGTCTATTAGTCTCCGATGATAATTGATCTGTCCAAGGTGATAGCTAAGATGTGCGATCAATGAAACTAACAAAAATCCTGTAGAAGTTTTTTCAGCATATACTAGTTGTGGATATTTATCCTGTAGTTGTGCATCTGTTAAGGCTTCAAGGGTTTTATCTACCATAATTATTATTGCATCAATTTTTTGTAATAATTCTTTTTGGGAAACGTCTTTGAGTGAAAATTCAAGTTCTCTTTGTCGCACATAACCGGTCATGCCTAATTCAGCGCCGATATAGGTATTCAGATTACCTACTAAATGCAAGCAGAGGTTGCCTGCTGAATTAGCAATGCCTTTTTCTATATGCCAGATCTTTTCTTCCTGTTGGTATGCTTCTATCTCTTTTCTTAATCTTTCAAGATCACGGCGAAATATTATTCTCAATTCCTGTATTTGCATAAAAATAAATTATAAAAAAACCCTGCATTTTCTACAGGGTTCTTATGTATTTAAATCAAACAAGGACGGTAAGCCTATGCGTTGCGGTTAATGCAATTCAGGTCTTCAAAAGCAATTTCTAATCTTTTAATGAAATTCTCTTCGCCTTTACGAAGCCATACACGGGGATCATAATATTTTTTATTTGGCTTGTCTTCACCTTCAGGGTTGCCCAATTGTCCCTGCAGATAAGCTTCATTCTTTTTATAAGTATGCAGCACGCCTTCCCAAAAAGCCCACTGAAGATCGGTATCCAAATTCATTTTTATGGCGCCGTATCCTATAGCTTCACGTATCTGGTGCTGAGGCGATCCGCTGCCCCCATGGAATACAAAGTACACTGGCTTCGGAGCAGTCTTTAATTCTTTTTCAATATGCACCTGGCTGTTGTTTAATATCTCCGGCCGTAATTCAACATTACCTGGTTTATACACTCCATGTACATTGCCAAATGCTGCTGCAACAGTAAACATATTTCCAACCTTACTCAGTTCCTTATAAGAATAAGATACATCTTCAGGTTGTGTATATAGTTTAGCATTATCAACGGCACTATTATCTACACCATCTTCTTCTCCACCAGTTACTCCTAATTCTATTTCAATGCTCATTCCAAGCGGGTTCATTCTTTTAAAAAATTCCACACTGGTATGAATATTTTCTTCTATCGGTTCTTCACTCAGATCAAGCATGTGTGAACTGAATAAAGGCTGACCTTTTTCTTTATAAAATTGTTCGCCTGCATCTATTAAGCCACTCACCCAGGGCAGCCATTTCTTTGATGCATGATCTGTGTGTATGATAACGGGTACTCCATAATATTTAGCGACATTATGAATATGCATTGCACCGGTAATTCCACCAGCAATATTTGCCTGCAAATTTTCATTTGGCATGCCTTTGCCTGCCATGAATTGTGCGCCACCATTTGAAAATTGAATGATAACAGGTGAATTTACTTTTGCTGCGGCTTCAAGGGTAGCATTAATTGTATTGGAACCCGTGCAATTGACAGCGGGCATTGCAAACTGATTATCTTTTGCATCATTATAAAGCGCTTCTAATTCCTTACCAAATAAAACTCCGGGTTTGTATTTTTTCATTTCTTAATAATATTTGAGAATAGTATTTGTTTTTCGAGGTGCAAAGATACTACTCCTGTTTCTTTCAGCAATTGATTTGGGTGTTTGCTTTCTTATTCGTTGGTCTTCACTAAATTTTTCTGTATCAAAAGCAGGTTTTTGCGCAGAGTTTGTTTCAGGTGTGTTTTAACAATCTGCCCAATGGATTTACATTTATTGAAAACAGACGTTTGTAAATACTCATTCAACTCTTTTTTTAATAATATTGTTTTTTCGGAAGTAGAGATCTCATCAATAGCCATAATATTCAGCAATTCCATCAACCGGAATCGGGAAGAAGCCACTCTAAAAGCCATCATAGTTCTTTCTTCAGTTTGGTATTGTTCAATAGAATCTTTGTTGAGATGTTTTAATGTAAGTTCCACCAACGGAAGGTTTTCTTTAAAGAATTGCGGCAAGTATAAATTTTTTCTTCCTTCAAAGGATTGCTGATCAAAATCTATTGCACGTATGCGATATTGGTAGTCTTCTATATCAGGAGTAATATCAATTACAAAATTATAACTACGCATGTCGCCCAGGAGTCTTACAAAACAACGTTCATTGAACTTTACAAATTCCTTAGCTAATCTTATTTTATTCACTTCCACTGAATTCATCATTTGCTGAACGAATACATCACCGGGTATACCGGGAATATGTTCTTCCACCAATGTATTTTCATGTGTAAAGAAAGTAATACGATTGGGAGAAAGAATATGTTCAAGTTCCAATCCATATATTCGGGAGGCATCAGCTATCTTGATATAATAATGATCATAGTTATCGTTGAATTTATTGACAATGCGTACACGGAAAGGATGAGAATTCCCAAAAGTGCAATAATCAATCCTGGCCACATCGAGGTGCTTGCTGAAGCTCATGTCACCTTCCGTTTTCAGAATGGCGTATATTTTTATTAATCCTTCCCGTATATGATCCCATTCTTTCTTATCATAGATTATTTTTTCCCATAAGGTGTCTTTCCCATTCTTATCTATCAGCGGCACTGAATATGTATAACGAAGAAGTTCAGTATAAGCTACCGGCAATTTTACTTCACGGCCATGTAGCTTAAGGTAGGAGCGAAGCTGCGGAATCACAGGATACATTGGCTTTTTCCGACTGGGCTTGTCGCTATGTTTTGTTTCTCCACTATTTTTATTTTCCGTAAAACTCATGGAGCGGAAGTTACGAAGAAGTTCAGGGTTGGAGCTAAGGCGTGTGAGGGAAGAAGCTATGGCGGTAGCTATTCATTATATGTAACAGTTATTTACCCGTGAAGAAATTTGTAAAAATAAATCAGGAGGTGTGAAAAGAAATTGAAGTGGAGGAGAGGAGCGGTAAAGTTCACCGCGCCTCCTGCTAAAAGTTATTTAGCAGGAGGGTTCCGGATTTGTAAAACTTTTCATTGGATTTGGACACGGTGACTCTTAGTTAGTCTTTCAAGGATTGTTGGATGGTTTTTTCAAACTGGAAATTGGATAATGTTGGTTTTTTCAGGACTTGATTCAAAAAAGAAAGAAGTTGATCGATACTGGATTTTAATTGTCTGGTTTTTCTTAGGATTGGTTTTCGTTAGTTTGGACGGTTTTTTAAATTGGACATTGGATGTTTGGACAATGATTGATAAGCTATCAATCAACTTCTGGTACAAATATAATTGTGGGTTCGTTATGATTATAGAGCAAAATTGCCTCTTTATTTTACGATGGTATTTACTGTATTCATCGTAAACTGGCTAATAAAAAATAGCGGCAATCACGCAGTAACTATGCGTAATTATACGAAACAAAGGCTGAAAGCCGGATGAAGATTGTTTTGGATCAAGCTGAACGATTGATATAAGCCGTTTATTATTTATTGCCCAGCGACTGTATCACGTCGTATTTTGTTACAATATGATAATTGCCGGCATCATCCTTTGCAAGCACTGCGCCGTTTTCTTTATTAATAAGATGACTTAGCTTCTCTACAGGTGTATCAAACTCAACAATGGGGAACATTGGTTCTATTACTTCAGCAACTGTTGCATGTTTGATCTCAGGATTATTAAAGATCTTTTGAAATAAACCTCCTTCACTAATAGCGCCGAGAGGACCATTGCCATTCATTACGGGTATCTGTTCAATATCATATTTTTTCATAAGATCAACAGCTTCTAAAACAGTTTGTGTCGGCTCTACAGAGATCAGGCGTTGAGCGCCTCTTGCACTTACTACATCTTTAAAAGTTTTTACATCCAGGAAACCTCTTTCTATCATCCATTGATCATTATAAATTTTACCTACGTAGCGGCTACCATGATCATGAAAAATACATACAACCAGGTCATCTTTTTTCAATTTATCTTTTAATTGCATCAGACCCTGTATACAACTTCCGGCGCTGTAGCCGCAAAATATTCCTTCTTCCTTTGCAAGTCTTCGGGCCATGATGGCACCATCCTTATCTGTTACCTGTTCAAAATGATCGATCACACTCATATCATAGTTACCCGGTACAAAGTCCTCACCGAATCCTTCGCTTATATATGGATGTACTTCTTTCATATCCACTTCACCCGTACGAAAATATTTTGTGAGCAACGATCCGTATACATCTATCGCCCAAACTTGTATTGCAGGATTTTTTTCTTTCAGATACATAGCTGCACCGGTAATTGTTCCGCCTGTACCTGCTGTACATACAAAGTGTGTGATCTTACCATCAGTTTGTTTCCATATTTCCGGGCCAGTTGATTCATAATGTGCCAAACGGTTAGCAAGATTATCATATTGATTCATATGATAAGAGTTGGGTACTTCCGATGCTAATCTTTTGGCTACACTATAATAACTTCTTGGATCTTCAGGTACCACATTGGTAGGACAAACTATTACTTCAGCTCCAACTGCTTTTAGTATATCTGCTTTTTCTTTCGATTGTTTTTCAGTAGTAACAAAAATGCATTTATATCCTTTTATACATGCTGCGAGTGCAAGCCCCATTCCCGTATTGCCGCTGGTGCCTTCTATAATGGTGCCACCTGGTTTCAGTTTGCCTTCCTTTTCCGCTACCTCTACCATTTTTAAAGCCATGCGATCTTTCACCGAATTACCGGGATTAAAATATTCAACTTTAGCAAGAACTGTACATGGAAAATCTTTTGTAAGCTTATTGAGCTTTATCATTGGAGTATTACCAATCGTCTCAAGTATGTTGTTCTTAATATCCATAAAGAATTATTGCTGAAACAAAGGTAAGTTTTTTGAATGGAGTCAGCTGTAGTGCTACTATGATCGTCCATTGCGTCGCACACTTCAGCACCTGGAATTCTATTCAGCATAAAACAAATAACCCTTCCTGCAAGCAGAAAGGGTTATACCGGACAAGATGATAATTAATCATCAAGCTTCTTTACGAAATGCTTTTCTTTTATTGCTGAAATAATTATCCAGCAGGAATAATCCCAGCACCACATTGATCATCATAAAAGCGTTTACCCATGTATTGTTGAAAAACTTATTGAAATTTATCTTATTCACATTATCCATGATAGTACTGTCTCCTTTTGCATTCCAGTTAATTTGCGAAAAGCCATAAATTAAGAATCCAACTAGCAAAGTGATAAAGAATATCCCGATGCCCCAGATAATTCTTTTATTGATATAATTTTTTGTAGCCGGTGCTATATGAAGTTTGGCGATCTCCTCCATTACGTTTTTACTGAAGCGCATAGAGGGGCTTTCCAGTTCTGCAGATCGCATCAACTGCTGTGCTTCCAGCAACTCATGGTATTTAGCTTTCCATTCCAGGTTACTCTCCAGCATTTTTTCAATGGCGGATCTTTCATTGACGGAACCCGTCCCGTCAATATAATCCCACAATTGCTCTTCAATGCCCCCATCCCCTGAAGGGGCGTTATTAAATTTTGTATTCATTTCTTACCTCATTTCTTTAATAATAAATTCTGCACAGCTTTATTATCTTCCACCTAAGTTCCCTCTTTAGGGGGACAGGGGGCTACAGATCTTTTACTTCTTCTGCAAAATGCGTTTCCATTTTTTCTTTTAATCTTGTTCTTGCCCTATGTAAACGGACCTTTGCCGTATTTGTTTCCAATCTAAGTATCTGCGCTATCTCTTCCAGCGATTGTTCTGCTTTATAAAACAAAGTTATGATCTCTGCATCATCCGGACTGAGAAGCGAAATAGCTTTATTGACCATCGCAACCCTCGACTTTTGTTCTATCATATTTGCCCGCAATCCCGAATCCTGGCCATCGGCTACCTCAAATACTTTTTCATTATCCAATGAATGTGTCTCCAGCTTCTTTTTTCGCAAAAAAGTGATACAGGTGTTATTGACAATGGTATAAAGCCAGGTGCTGAATTTTGAATTTCCTTTAAAATCTGCCAGGGCCCGGTATGCCTTAATAAATATATCCTGCGCCACTTCTTCTGCATCTTCCCTGTTCTTTGTAAAACGTAAAGACAGGGTAAATACATAGTTCTGGTAACGGGTCACCAATACTGCATAGGCTTGAGGTTCACCACTTAGCACTTTGCTAATGATCTCGGTATCATTTTGTCCGGTTGACATTCTTCAAAGTCTATGACTACTTGTTTGGTAGTCAGGTTACAGTACAAAGTAAGATTATTTCAGACTCCATATTATATAGTATGCCGGGCTGAAACCAGTAAAACAAAATCTTCCTCTTGCTGTAACCAGTTTTCTATACCCGTTGTCATAGTTTCAGTAAGCGATTTTAAAAAAGTTCTTTAAGGCTGTAACCACGATAAAGTTGCTGTAGTCATAGAAAGAACAAATACGCTAAAGATTTAATAACAATAAAAATTTATTTTATGCACGGAGCAGAAGCTTTAATTTTCATGATAATGTTTGCAGGTGGCTTTGCCATGATATTTGGTATATACTATCTGAAAACACGCCAAAATATGGCGATGATCGAAAAAGGAATGAACCCCAAAGAGTTTGTCAACAGGCCTGCTCCTTATAAAAACCTGAAATGGGCATTGCTGCTCATTGGTGCAGGTGTGGGGTTATTTTTAGCGTATATGTTGGATACATTTGTTTTAAAACATTCTGTTACTACAGAAATATTTAATGGAAATACATATCATCATCGTGATAATGATAATCCGGCAGTTTATTTCGCACTTATCGCAATAGGCGGTGGACTTGGATTATTTGGTTCTTACCGTATCGAGAAGAAATGGTGGGATGATAATAAAGGAAGAGATTAATTTTTAAAGTTGGATAATTCGCACCTTAACCCTGGCAATCCCGCATAAGTGGGATTGTTTTTTTTATTTAGATAATTCCTTCTCTGCTATTTTAATAACTGTATCGTTGCTGTTGAGTACCTGGTAAAACCCGGGATTTCTCCATTTGAACCGGGCAAGATATGCTTCCAATCTTTTTTGCAGGGATTCTTTTTCCTGGCTGGAGATCAATGAAAGATTTACCGA
>JGI24806J26614_1000607_pt1 | contig 11601 bp, 13 predicted proteins | sample Kansoi200umMDA_FD_26614 | JGI IMG/M metagenome (IMG submission 26614)
GATGGATTCTGCAGGGTATGTATTGTCGGCATCGAGAGTTATTATAATATCACCTTTTGCAGCAGCAAAACCTGTCTTATAGGCTCTACCATACCCTGGCTGTTTTTCAACTATAACTTGTGCACGAGCTTTTAAGGCTGCATCTCTTGTCAGGTCAGTTGAATTGCCGTCAACAACAATTACTTCTACATCGTACCCAAATGTGTCGCGTATTTCAGTTATAGGGATAGAAGATATTGTCTTTTGAATTCCAACTTCTTCATTAAGCGCAGGTATTATAACAGAGACTAAATCGTTAAATGCTGTCAAATGTATGCACTTGTGTAATTTGCTTTTTCTTTTAAGGATTCCGGTCTAAGAAGTGCCAGCAGATTATACTAAAAATTAAACAATGATTTGTCGTTTCTGCATATCAGCAAATGATGTGAAACAATTACGATTTATTTTTATTGAACTCATGTAGTATGTTTTTGAGAATATTCTGAACCTTAAGCTTGTTTCTAATATTAAATCATCTATGCTGATGAATCCTAGGTCTATCTATTTACTGGTAATTCCGCTAGTAATATCAGCTTTCACGCACCTTTGGAACCCTCTTTGATTTCCGTCATTTTGGTACGTTGAAGAGATGTATCTTCAAAGGGCCATGTACGTATTACATGGTCTAGGAAACGTGGATCCGTTGACCACCTACGGCCATCCATATGACCATCCATATTTTGGCCAATTACTTTTGGCAGGATTATTGAAAATCATCAATTACCCTGCTTTATTGAATCTTTTTGTATCAATGCCTTCATCGTATAGTTTGGGCGATAGCAGCGCAGATCTTTCGTACTCAATCGACCTTCTTCATCTTATTCCAAGACTATTGATAGGAACGCTTGCCATACTAGATACCTTTCTTATTTATAAAATAGCAGAACATAGCTATAACAGCAGAACTGTTGCCTTTATAGCATCCCTTCTGTTTGCTGTTATGCCCATAACTTGGCTAACGAGGAAGATTTTATTGGAAAATCTTCTTCTACCGCTTTTACTATTATCAATATTATTTGCAGTTTATTACAGGAAAAACTCAGAAAGCAAAACTCACCAGATTAATACTAGAGCAAAACAATTAATACTAATTTCGATCTCAGGCATTTTTTTGGGTCTTGCTATTTTTACAAAGCTTACCGCATTTACCATGATACCTCTAGTAGGTTACCTTATTCTTGGTAGAGCTGACAAAAATTTCAGACATATCATATTATGGATAATTCCAGTTACGATGATACCACTTGCTTGGCCCATTGATGCTATCATAAATGGAGAACTAGATTTGTGGTTACGAGATATAATATGGCAGACACAAAGACAAGGTGCGTCATTATTGGACTCATTGACCAGTTTCTTTCAAATAGACCCAGTTTTAGTCATTCTGGGCATTACTAGTTTGGTTTATGCAGAAATAAAAAGAGACTTTTTGATTTTGTTATGGGCTACTCCATTTTTGTTTTTTCTTTTTCTTGTGGGTTTTGTCAGTTTTTTTTATTTGATACTTTTAATATCTTTAATTTGTATAGCGGGCGGTAAATTTATAGAAGATCTAGTAATTAAAATTAATAATATAAAAAGACGTCAGATCATAGTCTTCACCATTATTTTATCGACATCAATTTTTGGAATGTTAAATACTATTTTATTGATAACAATAGATGCTAATTCCTCTTATCTTCAAGTATATACATTTGTGAACCAACACATAACCCATGATAGTAACAAGTATGGTGACACCAGCGAACAGCAGATAAATGATCAAAGCTCAGAAAAGGATTATGAATATAATGATGGAAGGATTACGCTTATTGGGAACATGTGGACAAGAGCCTACTACTGGATACCTAAGTATGTATTTGACAAAGATGTCAATATTATACTGTTACCAACTTCCAGATCATCACTACCAACCATTAATACTGAAAGGATTCTTTTAAAATTGGATAATCATATTCAGCACTTGCTACGCCACAATAACAGTGACAATAATATCCAAGACATCAAATATCTTAATTGGATAAAGACGGTTAATTCCTCAACCTACAAAATAGCTGTATTCACAGAAAAATCTCCCAAGGATTATAATGTATACCCTTATAGCGGTAGCATGAACCATAATGTAGGGATTTCTGCCACTGAATTTAGAGCAAATTATTAGAAATGTATCTTACTATCATAATTGGTAGCTATTGGAACACTAGCTTCTAATAAGCTTAGACTTTAATAAGACGCACCGCCTACAGTAAAAGATCGTGTTCTCTAGTTAGAGGATGCATCATGCTGATTAAGACACCCAAGACAAACAGCATTGAAGGTCAGTAATGACCCAACGGAGGAAGAAGAAAATTCCACCTTCTTTTTTAGCTCACTTCAATACAGTGCTGAAATACGATATTCAAGTATCAATTAGGTTGGTACGATTCACTCACCCATTCTCTTTTATTGTCCACACCATCAACAATGCTTAAAACATTCTATTTGTAAAATATGTAAGAATCAACTATTGTAAATTAATGCATACGATTAAAATTATAGTAACTAACAATTTATACGTTAATACTCAAGCGTATGGACTTGACAACAACAACCTTTCAACAACAACCTTTCAACCACAACAAATTGTACAGCAAAGAATAGTCACATTTGCTATAGATCCAGTGGCAGGTCGTGAAGGATACCAGAGCGCAATTATTCTCCCATCTACCTATATGTTATTGCGACTACCTGTTAATCAACTGGCAAATACTATCGTAATTGTTGCTTGGCTTTGATCATTGAATGAAATAGGGCTTTTGCCCCTACTACCAACATTCATCAAATAAACATTATTGTAGTCGTCCACTTTGTCGGATCTGCCAGTCCATGGGTTCTTGCCACTAATTTCCTCATCCAAATCTACATGAAAGAGTGCTTCACCACTACGCGTATTCTCCTCGATTCTAGTAGGATTTAAGATAACTGCATGTGTAATTGACTTTCTCGAAGACTCTGCAACTACCACCTTGATATCCCTAGCATTAGGCGGGGCATTATATTCCACTTGACCATCAATAATTTGAAACGGTTCTAAATCTGCTAGAATTCTAATGCCTCCAGAAGGAAAGTTGCCTTTACCTAGTCTGACTGTCTCCACATCTATATCTGGATCCCTGTGGGTTGGAAGTTCTCCATATGTATTCACAAAAGTAATGATCTGTGTGGCGGATGAAATGGCTCCTAGAATTATAATAAGAGCCAAACAATATGAAAGCAAAAAATGTATGTATGGTCTCTTTGGCAAGGAATTATTGCCCCCGTAATCAACACTGAGCACAACCCATAATCTTCTTCCTTCTATAAATATAGTTCTCTTGATGGTTGCTTGGAAAGGACCCACTTATTGAGTATAGCTCTTGGAATGTTAGCCGTAAAACTAACTCAGGCTCATTGGCTGGGAGTCTGTAGATTTTGGAGCGGATTAAATACTTGTAAGACGGAAATGCTTATTACAACATGGTTACTTACTTCTAATTTACATGTCATCAAGAAAAACAAAATTAGCAACCTTTTCAGCTTACATCATCCTCACTCTAGGAATTGCAGCCCTTGCCTACGCTCCAAGTACATTTCTAAATTTAGATAAAGCGGCATTTGCCCAAGAGACTTTTGTTGCTTTAAATATGACTGGTGCAAACGAGGTGCCGCCTGCCAATAGTACTGCTTCGGGTTCCGCGCAGTTTGTTAATAATCAAACATTCATAGATTATGAGATTTCTGCGTCAGACTTGTACAATGCTACTGCAGCACATATACACAATGGAAGAGCTGGAAGCAACGGACCTATAGTAGTGACATTATATAATACAACAGATCCATCACCTGGTCTGTTTGGCGGATTTTCTGGAAATATAACCGCCTCTTCTCTTGAAGGGTCTCTGAAAGGTCATAAGTTATCTGAACTAGTTGACCTCATGAGCAACGGCCAGGCGTATGTAAATGTCCATACCATAAAATACAAAAATGGTGAGATTCGCGATCAAATAACAGAGGAAGCAGGAAACGCAACAGGTTTAACATGACAGATATGACATAAAGTTTCTGTACTAAAATCTCCACAAATTTTTGTACTCAATTTTTCCGACGTTAGCTATCTAGAGACTTTGTAAGATACTATCTGCTGAGAGGAAGAACTTGGTGGTCTAATAATTTTTTCAAATATAATTTTTCAACTTTTATATAATGATATCCAATTAATAATTTCGCTAAAGTCATAATCAATACTAACTATTTATACAATTTAACATATTTTTCAAAGATGGCTGTAGTTAAATGATATAGACTGTCAGTCATTTTTCGCTATTGTCGTAGTATCCTTAATGTTACTGACAGGAGTATTATTCACTATATATGTAACTCCTAACAACGGTTATGCACAGAACGGGACACAGCAAACCATTACCCAAATAGCATCCGAAGTCGCAAAATCAGTCCCAGATTCAAATCAAGAACAAATCCAGTAGACTATTGAGCAGACCGCCACGCAAACATCCAGCGAGAGAGGAAACGCCAATCAAGCTATTACGCAGATTGCTCAACAAATAGCAGCCAATCCTAGTGGCCCCACCTCACAATCAATAACTCAGATCGCTCAACAGATAGCCAGCGGAGGAGGTGGTAATATCTATCAGACCATAACTCAAATAGCGGTACAAATAGCTCTAGGTATCCTGCCAGTGCAGGCAATGGTTGTACCAACAGTCAATATAACTGGTACACCAACAGCTAATGTAACAGGATTTCAGCCCCTTACTGATCAAGGATTTATTTTTCTACCAGAAGATAATGCAACAGGTCAACCCATAGGTGGTGAACAGGGATTATTACCCCCAGAGGATCAGGGACTTTTCGCTTCACCAACAACACCAGAAGATAATGCGATACAGCCTCAGAACGATCAGGACTCAGCATCATTACCTCCAGCCGATCAAGGGTCGCCCTCACAGGAAGGGGAAGTAGGCGCAGAGGTGTGCGATGACGGCAAAGTATGCTAATGCATATCCATATCAATTCAATTTTATAAAATTATTATAAAGCACAGACCTCTCCTGGTTTAGCGTTTTTTAGGCATGCTTGGGATCTTTCAACATTATCATCTACTATACCTGCCCCCACCGTCACTACCATCATTATCATCATTATCCCCTCCTTCATCTTCCCGCGGAATATCTTCTAAGCTATTTGAAATGCCATTGTTGTTATTATTAATAGTGTTTTCTTCTTCTTCCTCTTCTTTTAACTCCTGCACCATACTCAAGGCTTCATCCAATGTTTCTATAGAAGCATCCACATCATCTCTTAGAAGACTTGGGTTTGTAAGGCTAAGCAAACGCTGGACTTCAGAAATAGATGGTTCAGTGGATGCAAAAGTAGTTATTATTGGAATAAGTAACTAATTTATTATTTTCTAAATATAGGACAAATTTAGAAAATATCATCCCATGCATTTCTAATCATAATGATATTATATTTCTTCATGTAGGACCATAATGAGCCTGGAGTTTATAGCCTCGTCGCAGAATAGTTCTGATACCGCTGTAAAACCATTGGTTGGAAAGGAGTCATCATGAACTTATAGATGTATATTTTATAGTATATTACGTCTCTTCAAGTTGAGCATCCAAGTAAGTAAATGTTGGTATTTACTTAAATAGTGTTTAGGATAAAAAGAATGCAATGTCTAAAAATACTTACCAGAGAAATAGAGAAAGGTGATTATGGTATCCTAGATATAGTATATCTCAGAATGTAGTCTCCACTGCTAGACCTCTCTGCATGAGTCCCTATACCGTAGTTGTCTGCTTGCCTGTATTCTTTTGATATGCTACCCAAAGCATCGTTCTTGTCCAAAGCGACAATGCTCTGCAATACACTTCGTGCTTTATCCAAATATCCTGCATAAGTTGCAGCTAGCGGACCAGACCATACTATTGCACCGACTGTAAATGCTGCCTTTACTGAGGATGGAATAGCAGGTATCTTTGTTTCCTGACCATCTACTTCCTCTCCCATTGTGTCTATAAATATTACTCCGTTTGTAGGTATGGCAACGTTAAGAAACAGATTTGGAAACACAACTGTCTCTCCATTATCTACATCCCACATAGCACCAGTAGGTGTATCTACTCTTATTTGTTGAGCATTGGAGGTAAGATACAAACGCCATTCGCCAGAAGCAAATGGATCATGGTCACTATTTATTTTGATTGAATCAATTTTTATTTTAAATTTTGCCATTGGTGGTGTGGCAGTAGGTGATTGTTGTTGTTGCAATGGCTGCTGAAATAATTGTTGACCCTGCTGTAGAACTTGTTGAAGTTGTTGCTGTTGCTGCTGAAGTTGTTGCTGTTGCTGCTGTTGTTGTGATGGCGCTAGTGTGGGTATATGTCCTTCTTCTTTGGCTGGAACTGCTCGGGGTGATTGTAGTTGTTGTAGCTGTTCAAGTTGACGTTGGAGCTGTTGTAATTGTTGTTGGAGCTGTTGTAATTGTTGTGATGATGGGGATTGTTGCTGTTGTTGCTGAATCTGTTGTTGAACATTTTGTTGCTGTTTAAGTAAACCTTGAAAGTTTTCTTCAAATTGCTGTTGTTGTAGTTGTTGTTGCTGTTGAATTGGTGCTGCTGCTACTGATGTCATTACCTCGCAGAGGACCATCCAGGTTCTTGGTCCTACAATACCATCCACTGGTTTCAACCCAGCATCTTCTTGAAAATTCTTGACTGCACTTTGTGTAGATGGTCCAAACTTTCCATCAATACCGGCCTGTCCTAACAAATAACCATATCCAAGTTGTACCAAATAACCCTGCAGTTCAGTTACTTTTGCACCTGTAGAACGTAACTGCAGTGTAGGTGAATTTGGATTACATACAGGGGCAACTGGTGCTGTTTGAGTAGGCGGTGCTTGAGTAGATGGGGGAGCTTGTGCTTGAAGCTGTAGTTGCTGTTTTTGGGGTACCGCTCCCTGAGATCCTGGAGTAGGCGCGAAAGTAGGTTGAGAGTAACTCTTCATAACTATTTCTGCATTAAATGCAAGGCCTAATACAATACCAGTCAGTAGTATCATTTTAGAGATCTTTTCTCGGTTACTTTGTCTAAGACAACTCAATATTATAAAACTCTATAGTCGGCTAAGCAAACAATTATAAAAGTCTTATTGATTGTAAATCGGTTTTCAGATTCTTCCTCCAAGTCCAAGTCCAACAGAAAATTAACAATGAGGTATTTTAACAGAAAATCACAGATCTTACTATACGAACGTTTGAGATTGTAGCTTATAGCTCTCTTCCAAACCCTAAAAGAGATGCTAATAAACATTTGCATAGCTATTAATACTAGAGTCCGTATGTGAACCTCAACATAGCTATACCTGTTTGTGTCAGTGAAGATAGCACAATAATAATCCGTGTGGGTGGAGTAGAAAAAGATGCTGAAGCATTGAATTTTTTTCTCTCTTTTGTACTCATTATATGAGAAGAACCTGAACTAAAATTGACTATGACTGGAGATACTCATGGTCTGCAACCGACAGACTTGTGTCATTGTTTATTAAGCCTTCAACTAGAGCCACAAAAAGATGACAGCAACAAAAACCGCAAAGAATTTGCTAGTATAAGGTATCGTACTAAGACCTTTTCTTCATATCATGGCAGAGCAGCAACGCCCTAACAAAGATAAATGAAACCATGTTATTTAATAGATAGAAAGAAATATTCAGTCAAAGGTGTGCAAACTCTGATACTTTCTAAGTAGAGAAGGAGATACTGATATTTTCTAAGTAGAAGGATATTGAACTGTTAACCAAATTCATATCTAATACCCTATATCCATCTTCTGTTGTAAAGGTTATTGACTTTATCAGCGTATGTCTTATCTACTACATGACATCGTTAGCTACGTTGAGATCACTCAACCTTTGAACTTTTGAACTTTATAAAAATTATTATAAAGCACAGACCTCTCCTGGTTTAGCGTTTTTTATGCTCCCGATTTGAAGGAAGCCATTTCAAAAATATAATGATAGTATCATAACTACTCTCCTGACACCAAAAAGTCAATATATTGATGTTGCGATAGTGTTGAGTTACGAAAAAAATAAAAAAATAAGGTGGTACTTTACCGGATTTCGTAGGTCAGAACCCAATAACCTGTGTCAGATTCTATAGTCTTTAATCCTCTACCAAAGTCAGGGCCAGGATATACTTGATTAACTTCTCCGATGGTGTCGTTAGGGTCTAACTTACACGCGGCCAAGGAAATCAGGGACTTGGGATCGAATAATTGTTTTAGACCCAAAGCGGACAATACCTGTGAGGCACCGGGTGGGATAGACAGGCCGACAGCAGGATTGAAAGTATCAAGGTATTTGGAAACTGTACTTAGGCCAGGTATACCCGCCTTCTGTATTACATTCGTGACCGGATCTGGTAGCTTTGTGGGAAGAGTTCTTGTATTTCCACAACCGTCAACTTCTGATCCGACTGTATTGATGGTGAGAAATCCATCACTTGGGACATTTACGGTGACTTGTGCAGTTTGCGGGAACTGGTATGCTGGAGCTCCTCCACGCACATCCCACAGAAGCCCTCCCTTCGTGCCCAAACTCACCTTTTCGCCATTTACAAATGCATCAAGTAAATACTCGCCATCGTCCTTCCAGAAGGGACCATTTGGATCTCTGTCGTTGTTAACTTTGATCGAAATGAATCTTACAGTTACCGGTACTTCCTGTTGCGGAGCTGGTGTTTCTGGAGTTGGTGGTTGCTGAGTTGGTGTTTGTGGAGTTGGTGTTTGTGGAGTTGGTGTTTGTGGAGTTGGTGTTTGTGGAGTTGGTGGTTGGCTTAGGACTGGCTGTTGCACCTGTTGTATTTGAAGGTCCAGTCTTTGTAATTGATCAAGTAATTGTTGCTGCCTATTCGTTATATCTTGGAGCAGCCTGAAATATTCTTGCCTCTGGTTTTGATTTAACGGGGCAGGTTTTGGCTTCATTTCTGGTGGTGGTGAAAGCTGAAGCTCTATCTGTCCTCTCCGACTATCTAGTTGTGCTAGCAATTTTTGAAGATTGTCTTCGATTTTCAGAAGTCGTGTCAATTCTGGTTTACCGCTCTGAGGTTGTTGTTGTGTCTGTTGTGGCTGTTGTAGCTGCAACTGTTCTCCCTGTGTAACTCCTTGCTGTTGTTGTGGCTGCAATTGTTCTCCCTGTGTAACTCCTTGTTGTGACTGGGAATATCCGGTGCTAACAAATGAAGTCGTTAACAGCACTGAGACAAATCCAAAAACAATTAGTGGCTTTATTATTCTGTTGTACCGATCTAATTGTTTCCATTCTCTAAGAATCCGAAATTTATTCGACATTTATAGTGTCCTTGAGTAGGCAACAATAAAAGCTTTGTGTATTATGAATCTGATTTAGATTATTTCTCAAGTCCTCAATAGGCATATTTACATGGCGTCAAAGAACAGAATAAAGCAAAGACATTATTAGGAACCAGTATCTTTCTATCAAAGGGTATGTCAACCCAGCGCCCAGGCGCAAGCCGTCCAGACTCATTCACCAATTCACTACTGAAATACATGTTTATTAAATACACCCCTCAAATTATTAGTAGGTAGGACTAAGACATCACGCTAGAAAAGAAACGGACATTGTGGTTATCGTCGTCATTATTGTTATCTTTATCTTTCTCTTTGTTGACTTTAGTCATATTCGTAATTGCCATCACATTTCTTGCTACAATTAGCACTGTATCAATTGTCTATGCTCCGGTGGTGGAAGAAGAAGCTGACAACGTTGGTCCCCCGACGCAGAGCAGTGCTAGTCCATCGTCTCCTTCTCCTTCGCCTTCGCCTTCTCCTTCGCCTTCTCCTTCGCCTTCCCTGCCCATCACCCCCAATGCGTCTGCCGCAAATACATCATCATTTTTCATTCGCGAATGGGGTGGTTCTTGTTTAGTATCTTCAAACACAAATTGTGTCGATCCTGATGGTCCGACCGGCAATTTAAGTGTCGGTAACGGTCAGTTTTGGGGCATTTGGGGGGTCGCTGCCAATTCTTCTAATGTATTTGTGGCCGATGTTCTTAACAATAGAGTCCAAAAATTTGATCTTAACGGTACTTTTATCAGGTCATGGGGGAGCTTTTGTGACCTCTCTACTGGACAAGGATGTTTGGATCCTGATGGTCCTGCAGGCAACTTGAGCTTAGGGGATGGTCAGTTCAATATGCCTTCAGGTATTGGTGTTGATTCCAAGTACGTTTTTGTGGTAGATCACAATAATCAGACACAAAAATTTGATTATGATGGAAACTTTATCAAGCGTTGGGGATCTTCTGGTTCTGCCGATGGTCAATTCAAAACCCCTGAGGGAATTGCTGTAGATAAAAATTCAGCAAGTGTCTATGTAGCAGACTCTGGTAATCATCGGATACAGAAGTTTGATAAAGAAGGCCAGCATCTCAAAACATGGGGCTCATTTTGTGAAGTAGCTACTGCAAAAGAGTGTGTGGATCCTGATGGTCCTGCAGGCAACTTGAGCTTAGGGGATGGTCAGTTCAACTATCCGCAGGGCGTGGCAATAGATAGTAACGCATCAAACAATATCTATGTTGCCGATAGTAAGAACAATCGTATACAAAAGTTTGATGATAATGGTACTTTTATTAAAAAATGGGGGTCTGTCGGAAACGGGGTGGGTGAATTTAGACGCCCCGCAGATGTGGCAGTTGATTCTAGCATTGTTTACGTGGTAGACGCAGAAAACGACCGTATACAAGAATTTAACAGCAATGGTACATTTATCAAAAGCTGGGGTTCAGAATGCTTGCGACGATTTGACCGTCCTATGTCATCTGGCTGTACAGATATGGATGGCCCCCTAGGAAACCTAACTACTGGACAGGGTCAATTCAACCGCCCAGCTGGTATTGCAATCGCATCGGGAGTTGTCATCATTGCTGATAATTCTAACGATCTAATTCAGACGTTTAAGACATCTACTGCTCCAGCTGCGTTCTCAACTGTTGATAAATTAGAGCGGCATGCTAGGCAGTAAGTTAGTACATGGCACATGGTATGTACAAACAAAAATACCGTGCTTCGCATTCTATTTTTGCCTGAAATGGCGCAAAAGTAGATCTTGTAAGGTTCAAAAAGAGGGAATTCCTATCCTGTGGATGTCATATCTATGGTTTGTCAAACTTAGGATTATCTCCTTTACATTCCTGATTTCTTAACCTATAGCATTGGAAAAGACCTGTATACGACTATTTCCCCCATCGGACACATACACATCTTGTGACCCATCATCAATGGAAATACCGTCTGGCTTGATAAGCTGGCCATCAGCAGAACCCTGAGTACCCCATGTAGTTAGAAAAGTACCGTTTGAGTTGAATTTTTGGATACGGTTATTTCCAGAGTCTGTTACAAACACATTACCCAAACCATCTGCTGCAACCCCGTATGGATGGTTAAACTGGCCATCAGCAGAACCCTGAGTACCCCATGTAGTTAGAAAAGTACCG
>JGI24806J26614_1000608_pt1 | contig 11597 bp, 13 predicted proteins | sample Kansoi200umMDA_FD_26614 | JGI IMG/M metagenome (IMG submission 26614)
AGATTTCATATCGAATCAGTTGGTTCAGATTTTCATCATTTTGTGTTAGATGGATATAAGTGGTTGAAACCTGGAACTAATAAAACAATTAGTATGGAGAATATAGGTCCACTAGAAAATCATGTATTTACAATTAACGCTGATAACAGTTCATCATATTATGATAGTATGCAGACACATTTACTCTCAGGAATGAAGGGAAAGTTTGAAGTGATTACCAATGGTACTAATAGTTCTAGTATTCCTGGACCATCACCAAAACTGCAAGATAGTAATGGAGAAATATAATGAGGAAGTAGGTGAAAAAATTATGAATAAACAAAATAGCAAATCAAAATTGAAATCTGCTACTACAACAACTTCCATAATGATCCTTATGACATTAATGATCCTAACTGCTTCGCTATTAACTTCATTTAGTATTCATATTGGATCAGCATCTGGAGAGAAGATAGCAAAGAATATGTTATCAGCAGGTAACAAGGAGGATGATAACAAAGGGGTATTTGATGCTGTATCGTCCTTATCTTCTAATACTACTTCTACTGCTGCTGGTTCATTATCTTCTACCGGTGTTTCATTACCAACTAAGGAAAATGTGAGTACTATAATGCACCAAATTGAAATGCAGATTATAACTTTGCCAGATGGACAGCCTGCATATAAAATAATTAGTCATGTTGTACATAATGGTTCATCCAAGACTGATTTGACATCCAGATATAGTAAGTTAGCCACTATACCAGGCCCAACAGTAGTTGTTAATGAAGGTGACAATGTAGAGGTTAAGATTAAAAATCTAAATGGTACTATATCTAATGAAGAATTTACCGCATCAAGCCCAGGGACTTTTCTGTATATAGATGATAGCAAAATGGGAGAAAATGGCTTATTTGGTGCAGTTATTGTTAATCCCAAGAATAATACGGTAGATGCTCTAGTAGATGGTCACATCCAGCAATTATCTCTAGATAATATTGACAAGGATATAGTCTTATTCATGGTTGGTTCTACATTCTGGGGTATGGAAATTGACAAAAAGAGAAATGATGTACAGAATCCGTTGTGGACAAATCCTGAATTAATAGCTGTACAAAACCAAAAGATCCGTTTTCATGTCTTAGGTATAGGTCATGCAGGTAATCCAACAGGTCATCAACATACTTTCCATTTTCATGCTCACAGGTGGATAGATCCTGGTACCAATAATATTATAGATGTAAAACAAATTATCCCTGGCCAAAGTCACGTATTTGTAATCGATGCAGGTGACGGAGTAGGGCCAGGAAATTGGCAATATCATTGTCATGTATTTGCACACATGGAGGCTGGTATGACCGGAAATCTTAGAGTGATATCAGGAGATCCGAATGTTAATATAGCCAGCCCAGGAGGATCATCACCAAATAAAAACTTTGCATCATTCGAACTTAGTGATGAGCCAGGTAAATGGTTCAAGAATTTAGCTGGAGATATTACAAAAACAGGAACTGAATCTCTTGCAGTAATTAACAAAACAGGAAAGGTCCATTTCATGATGTCTGATGTAAGTCGAGTACATACAGTAACAAGTCTGGTCTATCCTAAAGGTGCGGCAAATATGCCTTTTGACGAAATTACTGCCTATGCTGGTGGAGGTATAGTTCAGCTTAAAGATCCGGGACTTTATGTATTTGCGTGTAAACTACATCCATTCATGTTAGGTTCGGTAATAGTTGATGATCCGTCCACTACTGGATTAGATCTTGGTGAAGAAATCACATTGATAAATGGTATTACGATACCTACAAGTAGCGATCTTGCGACAAGACTATTGAAAATCTTCTTTACATTCACAGCTCCTAATAATTGGCAGGATTATACTTCAACAAATACATGGCATGTGTCTTATCCTAATGTGGATGTTAGAATAACTAATGGTACTGTAGTAAACCTCAAAGACGTCCTTGAAAATAGATATGGACAGAATTTGACATTAGATCAGTTAAATAACCCCAGTATTTCTGGAGTTGGTGAAGTTTGGATAGATACTCAATTTGAAAAAACTGCAAGCAAGACAAAACCAGGTACTGCAACTGCTATCAACACCACTACATGGGAAGCAACCAAAAAAGTTGCATTACCAGAAATAAACATGAATAATCCACACAATATGTGGACTGACAGAGATCAGAATATCATATATCAAACCCAGTGGTTTGATAACAAGACAGCTATATTTAATAGAACTACAGGAGAGCTTATCAAGAATGTTAACGTAGGAGACGATCCTTCGCATGTAATGACAAGCACAACTACAGATGAACTCTTTATAGCATTGCATGGAGAACAAGGAGTAGCTGTATTGAGCCCAAAAGGTGAATCCTTAGAAAAAGTAATTCCAATGCAATTTCCTGGACAAGATCCAACTCATCCGCACGGACATTGGATGGATGCTGGAGATAGATATTTGGTAACACCAGATGAGTTTGCTGGCACCTCAACAATTTATGATATGAAACAAAACAAGATCATAGGAAAAGTAAAGATAGGATCTAGCCCTATAGCTATAGGAATGATGCCTGATGGAAGTAAATCTTATGTGGCAGACTTTTTTGACAGCACAATTAGTGTAATAGATACTGCTAATGCTTCTCTACTCAAAAAAATCAATCTCTTAGAAAACTACGATCCGATTTCAGGAAATATTAGCGGACCTATAGGTTTCCTACCAATCCAGACTCCAGTAAGCCCAGATGGACAATATATGGTAACTGCAAACACTGGAAGTGGAACTATTACGATAGTGGATACAGAAACTGATGAACTAGTAAAATCTTTACCATGTAGTGCAGGATGCCATGGAGTGAACTTTGGAGCAAAGAAGGGTGGAGGTTACTACGCTTATGTTTCAAGCTCATTCTCTAATGATATGATCGTCGTAGATGGAGATCCTAACAATGATGGCGATCCAAGTGATGCAATGATTGTAGGCAGAGTGGCTCTAATTGCTTCTCCAGAAACTCAGATGGATGATACCATAGCTGGATTAGCAGGAACAGGTGGACAAGGAGTACTTCCTATTCCTGTTATATACAACGGTTGGGTCCAGAATCTTCCAGATGCATGGAAAGATGGTCTTACTGAAGAGCAAAGAAATCCTATAATAGCTACTACTGCCAAGATCGTATCCTCACCATCACGTTAGTTAATTAAAATGTTAGCTGCTGGAGAGAGAATTAAACAAATCCTATACTTGGAGATAGAAAACATAGGAAAGGAAAAAATCCAGGCAAAGATCAATTCAAGCATTGAATCATCACAAAAATATATTGATAAAATAATGAGTAAATGTATCACAAAGCTAACTTATGAATCAAATGATAATGATGATTATTATATAACAATTGCAACATTATGCGAGGTACTTCTTCATTTTATGCTGACAATTTGTACGTTACCATCAGAAAGAAAAATCCGAGTTAAAAATGACCTGATTCTTGATGTAATTATACCCAATTTACAAAGTCTAAAGATAAAGCCTGATAAATCAATTATTATTCAAGTTATAAAGGATAAGATGATGGATTTGAATAAAACATCACAATTGGAATTCTTGCAGCCAAACCGTGAAAATATTTGGTTGATATCTGCCAAACTACTTTCAACAACAAAATACACGACATACAGTGTATTCCCTAATGCGGGAGTACATAATTATTCAAATATCATTATAGATATAGATAATTTCCTAAAAGAAACAGGGGATAAAAGCTTTAGATTCATTCATTAGACCCATTTATTAACATAAAACCAATAGACAAGCTAACTAATACAATATAAAGTGTTTAATGAATACAATGTTGGTTATTATGATGAATGGTACACATTGGTCTGGATTCGGTAGAGTGTGAGATAGGTTTGACGCTATTTTGCAACTTATGACATTAGATGAAACGATAAAGTATTGAATGAAGTTTATTATTCTGGTGAATAGAAGAAATAGGAAGTTTTGACTTATACTTGTAAGTATGTGCGATATATTTTAGGACTATAAGAATATACAAAGATGTCTACACTATCTCCACTAACTCCATTATAACCTATTTCATGCTCAAAATTAGTGTGTGGAGTATTCTTGTTTGTTCCATACGATGTCTCCGCCTTAGAATATAACTTCCACCACTGATTGAAGGGGAAACACAGAATGGTGGAGATACCTTATATCTTGCAAAAAACAAACAAATTAGAATAACCTTCTTAGACTAAATCATTTTACATTGCATAAGTGGATTACATACACTAGTGTATTGCATCCCACCGAACCCGTTGTGATATCACTCCTTTATTAGGATTCTATGCGAATAAAAAGGAGAGAAAAAATAAGTTTGTTAGAAGTAGGAGGAGAAATAGAAGAATCACCAACAGATCCATATTCAATATTCCTATTTGCAATGAGGTCGCCTAAGACTAGAGAGAAATGCACTGGAAGATTAAGGATTATGGGTGAACCCGTAAACAAGAACAATAACAATATAATTCCTCCTATACTACCAACAGCAAGTCCTGGATATCCAATCAGCTTGTTCTTTGTAATTTCTGATATGCCACCTAATCCTGCACCTATAATTAGTAGTATAGTTATAAGCTCGTATGTTGTTATAATTTTTGAAGCTTCAGAAATATTGAGTAAAGACTTTTCATATGCACTATTCTCAACTTCTACTTTATGTCGTAGATTTGCTAATGAACCTTCAACTGATTTATCAGAATGCAGAGTATCAATATATGACTTGTATTTATGCAGATAATAATTGGCTTGATTGTGGATAGCATTATTATTTTGTAAGGTGATATTCATATTATCTATTTGAGACTGCAGTATTATTTCTCCTAATTTCTGTTCCTCATAATCATTCAACCAATCATTAGATTTAACTAAGTGTGTAAGAGACTGAATTTGCATATCATCTTTTTTTAGACCATAATCAGATGCAGCAATAGTAGAATAAACAGCCATAATCGATACGGCTATGACAAATAGTGAGATAATCAAGAAAAACTTTGTAAGGCCATGATAAGAATGGTATTCATTATTATTATTACTGTGAGATGGATTTGATGATATGTCTTATTACCTCGACACAGGATGACTTTTAAATGTATTCTAAGTAATTAATGTAACACCGGTAGAGAAAATAAATGCAGGTAAAGCGAAATGAAAACCTTAGTTGATTGATAAAGAAATAGTAACAAACTTCAGTATCTCTGCAAGGTATCTGATATTCCTCAACGGAAGTCAAAGACATTTACTATAACTTATGATAATGATACAAAGAAAATTGAAACTCATCAGCAATTTATTAGAACAAATAACTAATGGTAACGTCTTCCTTTTTTATTTAGCAAATCTAGCAAGCTGTTTTGTTATCTCGATCGTCTTATTCGTATCCTTGCCTATTGGAGAGGCGAATTTCTCAGCCTTTTTAGGACACGATAAATTAGCAGGACCAACTTTATTACAGTAATATACGAAGATACAAGTAGAACTTATAAGGTAATAACAAAAGGAAGAAAAAGTACCAAAGCTGAATTAACGGATAATAAAAACAAAGATCAAGCATATTCACTGGATAAGCAATTAATGTCTGAGTAATTGGATGGCATATTTGAGTCAAATTTGTCCCGCATCCCATCGAACCCGCCCACAACTAATGCTGGTTCTTCACATGATTCTTTGGCTAAATACCTTTATATCATACCACACTGAGACTGTCATGTCAACAACGCAATTTAGCTCTGAATCACGTGGTCAGTATAAAGCTGAGGCTTACGCTACTGCGAGTGCTAAATCGCCGCTTGCCCCCACCACGATCCCGCGGCGCGATCCGGGCGAACACGATGTTCAGATCGAAATCCTTTTCTGCGGTATCTGCCACTCTGACCTCCACCAAGTCCGTAACGAGTGGAGCGGGATACCCACTGTCTATCCATGCGTTCCCGGACATGAGATCGTCGGCCGTGTCACCAAGGTCGGCTCCGCAGTCACCAAGTTCAAGCCCGGCGACCTTGCTGCAGTCGGCTGCTTGGTTGACTCCGACGGTAACTGCCACGAGTGCCAGGCCGGTCTAGAGCAGTTCTGCCCGCACATGACCCTCACCTATAACTCTCCGGACGTGCACCTTGGAGGCGTCACCTATGGCGGCTATTCCGACAGTATTGTCGTCAAAGAGCACTTTGTCCTACGCGTTCCTTCCAACCTGAATCTCGCCGGAGCCGCGCCTCTCTTATGCGCCGGAATCACAACATACTCGCCCATGCGGCATTGGGGTGTCACCAAAGGCAAGAAGGTCGGTGTGGTAGGTCTCGGCGGGCTGGGTCATATGGCGGTAAAGTTTGCTCATGCGCTTGGAGCCCATGTCGTAGTCTTTACCACTTCGCCTAACAAGAAAGAAGATGCGCTTCGCCTCGGCGCGGACGACGTGGTTATTTCGCGAAATACCGATCAGATGAGCAAGCACGAAGGCAGCTTCGACTTCATCCTCGACGCGGTCTCCGCCGAGCACGACATTAACGCATACATACAATTACTCCGCCGCGACGGCAACATCACCCTCGTCGGCGCACCGGACAAGCCTCATGCCGTCTCGGCCTTAAGCCTTCTGTTCAAGCGTCGCAGCCTCTCTGGCTCGCTCATCGGGGGTATTGCCGAAACGCAGGAGATGCTCGACTTTTGCGGCAAACATAACATCACTGCCGACGTAGAAGTCATCCCAATCCAGAAGGTCAACGAGGCTTACGAGAGACTGTCCAGTGCGGATGTAAAGTATCGCTTCTCCATTGATATGGCTTCTCTCAAATCACAGTAATACGGCATGGCGGTTCGCTTCTAGCCTTTTTGTTATATTCAAGATTAGGTCGCCATCTGATATAGGCAGTTCCCGACAGGATTTGTCAAAGCGGGACTTCAACGGCCACATCAGGTTTCGGATAATACTTTCTTACATCGCCATACTTGGAACCAAATTTACTCATAACGTCCCTAACTCTACTACTGTCTGTTNTTGGTTTGCCTCTTGCAGGTATTTCTTCGCCACTTACAGAGATTTTCAACGTTTGATTTGTTAGGAAGTTCTTGTACCAGTTGGTATCTGAACCGTAATTTGGCAGCAAATACAGAGTGTTGTGTTCATGCACAAACCAGACTGGCCTAGGGATATCTGTGCCTGATTTTCTACCTTTAACGCTAAGGGTTATCTCGTATGCACTATTCAGCCTCTGGTGAAGATCGGCTTTGGACATGACATTCTATGCTGCGCATATGTCAGATATGCGTTTCCCATGTTGCTCTCTATATCTGAATGCTGTTGTAAGCCAATTCGCTATTACGATAGAATTGCATTTTATGGACGTATACCAGGAGAATATCTTTTGATATTTGGCATTAGGGGTGTTCCTTCTTTGAAAAGATACAATACAATATTAGATTGTCCTTCCGGTGCTCCCTCTTTCGTTGCAGAAGCTAATAGCAAAAACGAAATCCAAGCAATTGGCTGCAATTGTTTGTTTGACAAGGATGTAGAAACCTTAATAGCATAATTTTGAGAACTAGTAGTAATAAATGAAGACAAATTTACTTTATCCTTTAAGTTATCCTATTACACCTAATACTAATTTTTATTATTTTGCATTACCATGATCAAATATCACTGGTTCTAATTTATCAGAACTGATTCAAAAATATAACATTTACATAGATACTGAGATACCCCTTACCGATACTGAAAGAATTCTCATGGATTTAAAATTATACACAAATCTAGGTTCCAATAATAAATTGAATCTACAGTATAAAGTGCTATATCAAGATGAGACCAATCCCCGGGTAAGTATGATTAATCAACTCTGATGCCCATGAATAACAATAATCACCTTTTATTATCTTATCGAACTACTGCAGGACTATTTATCACTATATTTGTCTTTGCAATTGTTAGCTCACCGTTTTTTTGAGCTGCCATTATTTCATCAACAGATTTTAATTCTCTTACAGTAACAGTAGATGTAAAAGAAGAATTAGAATTCCACTTTACAAAGTTTAGCTGAACTAGTGGAGTGTAATTTTTATCTCCAGGCAATGCGCTTGCAACTGGAAGTTGGAATCCAAAGGATCCTTCTCCTCTAACGCCATTTATGAATTCATAACCTTGTTGACGAGTTGATTCTAGAGACAACGCTAAAGCTGGGGCAAAATTTACTTTAAATCCTGGATTTTTGGTTATCGAAGCAGCAGTTTGATTATCAGATGCATCAGTTGCGATAAAAAATGCAATTTTACCATTTACATATCCTTTTGCTAGAAATAAAGATATAGAGTTTGGTGTATTTTTAGTATTTATAGTATTGTTGGTGGTAATAGTAGACGACGATGAAGATATATTATTATTTTGGACTTGAGCAATACTATTTTGTTGTACCATATAGGGCATGATTATTAGTATAGTGATTAATAGAAACGTTGCAGCTGTAGTTACAATGGACAATGCTACTGACCCTTCATTCTTTTTCTCTTTCATCTTGAATATAAGAGAGTAACACAAATTTATAAATAATAAATGAGAATAAATGTAAATCTATAATATACTCTTCTATATTTTCATGTTCAAAGAGATTAAAAAGTATGGTCTTATTGCTAAAATAATAATAATGGCAAATCTTAAAAATGATGTCAAATTTGATTCAGGAGGTGAATGTAAAGGTGTATGTATATGTGATCCTCAATATGACACTTCAACAACATTCTACACTCAAAACTTTAACAATAATCAACAACAACCGCGGCGTCTGTGTAAATAAAATCTCTGATTAAAATACATCCTCCTTCTTTTTTAGAGTACAGAGTGACAAATAGTTTATCTATGATTCATTAAATTTCATTTGTATGCCATCAAGTTTACCTAACATACATTTGCAGTAATAACAGACTGAATTTAATACCTATCTAGCAATACTTTTGGTTGCATATTTGAGTCAATTCTGTCCTGCATCCCACCGTATAGATGTCAGATTTGTCTTAGGTTCTAACCAACTCATTCATATTAGTAAAAGAAAAAAGCTAAATAGGAAAAACAACAGAACCCCTTTATATGCGGGGACCTAATCCCACAGTATAATTATTCAACCTATAAAGGAGAAGGGTCTTGATACTACCGGACCCTAATAGCAATATTTGTCCTTCTCATATGCTTTGCTACTAGAGAGTTGGATAAATATACCAAATTACTTTATTTCCAGACGAGATACAATTAACTGTAACAATTTCCCCTTGCTGAGTTGTTAATGAAACACCACAAGATGATCCATTTATTCCATCATTAATTATCTTGTTTATTTGTTCTTCTTGTTCTTGTTGATGCTGTTGCAATATAAATGCAGCAGAAAACAAAGAAATTAACAATAGACACTGTAAGCAAATTAAAAAGGTCTTTGATATCGCAATAATAACTTGTTTCATTCTTTCATTCAAGACACACTTGCATTCACCTCAGCTGTTCTTTATCAACTACTTTTATACTTCTTTCCTTGGATAGTATTACCGCAGTTATTGCTATGTAGGCGACTTGTGCTAATTCACATATCATATCTACTGCATCAACATCTCCGCCTCTTCCATTAACAGGGTTGCCAGGGAATCGTGTTATAACATATAGTATTATAAAAGCTATATTTCCTGTAATTCCTATATAATACCATATTCTTCCCCATCTCTTTATCATAGGCAATATCCAAAATATCTGTGCAATTCCGGAACCCAGAAAGAATGTCACCATTGGTATATTTTCAAACATTCTCAGATGCGCAAGTGGCATATACAGATGTACTATTCCAGCTATTGCAGTAGCAGCTGCAGCAGCAATAAAGTAGTATTGATAGTAATGAATGGAAGATGGTTGTTCTCTTGTACTATTTTTTGCCATATTCTATAGCCACCCCTCTTATTATCTCATATTGTTTTATCTGTGATGGAAGTATTTCTTCTATTCCAGGTATCTGGTAAGCGTCCATCTTATCCATATACATATCGAGTTTTGTCATTGAATTACCAAGTTATACATAGAATTTATCTATAGTGCAAGGCTTGCTGCATAAATGAGACCAAAACTCTTATCGGTGTCCATTATGTTACTTGGAACTGAATGCCACGGACAGTGCTAGATAAAATAGATTTAACAATTATAAATTCTCTTTCTGTAGATTGTAGAATCCCTTATAGAAATATAGCTTCTACTGTTGGCATAACTCCAAATGCAGTCAAAGAAAGAATTAATAAAATGACTTCTAATGGAATAATACAAAATTTTGTGGTAAGGGTAAACCCTGTAATTTTCGGATATGAAAAAGAATGTATTTTGACAGTACGACATACTGACAAAACAATCAAAGAAGAGGATATTGTTAATCGCCTCAATCTCTTAGGAGATGTATTTGTGTTTGCTAAGCAATTAGGACGAGCATCTATATTTGTGCTATCAGTTAAAGCTGGAGGAGAGGATAAGATTGGACTAATGGTTAATTTGCTAAAACCAGCAGTTATTGTGGAAGACAGTATGTTCGTAACTTACAAACCAATATCCATGAAAATACATAACTCTGATTTTAAAATCATAAAATGTTTGTTATCAAATGCTAGAATGCAAGTTGAAAATATTACTAAAGAATCATCAATATCGACAAAGACTGTAACAAGGCGATTGCAAAAAATGAGAGAAAGCCATGTTCTACAATTTTCTATTCTCAGAGACATGTCTTCTATGCAATTAGTTGGATACATCGAGTTTGCAGTAATAATTCATGTACAAAGATCGCTTTACCAAAATATCATTGAAAGAATATACCACGAAATGCAGGAATACTTGGTCTTTATTCAAAATCCAAATCAAAGAGAAGTTATTTTTGCTGTATTCTTTTGTGCAAACATACCCACGGTTGATTTAATATCGAAAAGGCTAGAATCCTATGATGGAGTAGAGAGAACTGAGGTATTTATTACAACTAAATTAGTATACTATCAAGAATGGTTGAAAAGAGAAATTAACAGAAGGTTGAGTGAGTCAGAAGAATTAGTAACTAGAAAAAGACGCCTTGCCGCACAGAGTTGATCATTATTGTTATTGTGAACTAACCAATATAAATTAATTCAGAAAAAAATAGTAGGGAATATATTATTATTTAATAGATTAAAGAATAAAGTAAGATGATATAACACCGACCATCGATAATAACCATAAGTTTTTTTATATATTGATCTTAACACTCTGTCTGTCTGCTTTCTGTAGTCAGAGTATACAAACCAGACACCTGATACTAAAATTGACTTAAAACATAACTTGGAGTTGCACCATATCTAAATCAATTGCTGACGCTACATTAACTGATATGATGTTCGAAATGTTAGAAAAGGTAGAAGAAACAAAAGGAGGAGGGTAGAAGAACAGATGAGCCTACTATCAGAATCTATGTTTGGAAATAAAGTAATTTGGTATATTTATCCAACTCTCTAGTAGCAAAGCATATGAGAAGGACAAATATTGCTATTAGGGTCCGGTAGTATCAAGACC
>JGI24806J26614_1000609_pt1 | contig 11587 bp, 11 predicted proteins | sample Kansoi200umMDA_FD_26614 | JGI IMG/M metagenome (IMG submission 26614)
CTTTGAAGATCATCCTGATTATGCTGTAGCCAAAAAACAAATGCGTGGTTTTGGAGGAATGATGAGCTTTACTTTAAAAGATGATAGCCTTGAAGCGGCCAATAAACTACTGTCTGCAACAAAGCTTTTTGCACTGGCAGAAAGTTTAGGTGGAGTAGAAAGCTTAATTGGCCATCCTGCAAGTATGACGCATGCAAGCATACCAAGAGAAGAAAGAATTAAAAATGGATTGACTGATTCTTTGATAAGATTAAGTGTAGGAATTGAAGATGCAGATGACCTTATTGAAGATCTTGACCAGGCAATTGGGAGAGAGACAAAACAGATCTTCTTACAAGACAATCAAAAAAAAGTAGTTTCTATATAATATAGCTCAGGGAAGTTACTGGCTACCTTTGGTATAATGATAAGTGATCTAAAAAACTTTCTTGATAAAAAGGTTGAAGAGTACAATCAACCTTCATTCATTGAGAATGATCCAATTTGTATTCCACATCTATTTTCAAAAAAACAGGATATTGAAATAGCAGGATTTTTTGCAGCCATTTTTGCGTGGGGAAACCGTACAACCATCATCAATAAAAGTAAGGAGCTTATGGCATTGATGGATAATGCTCCATACGAATTTTGCCTGAACCACAATTCATCAGATTTAAAAAGATTATTGAAGTTCAAACACAGAACATTTAACACTACCGACCTTTTATATTTCATTGAATTTTTCAAACATCACTATGCAAAAAATAAATCTCTTGAATCTGCATTTTTCAATAATCTCATTTTAAGAGAACGTTCAAAAGTCTCCCCGCCAGCTGGCGGGGGAGATTTAGAGGGGGCTTTGAATTCCTTTCATCACTATTTTTTCTCTTTACCCGATATTCCTGTTAGAACAAAAAAACATATTGCTTCCCCTGAAAAAAATGCCACCTGCAAAAGGTTGAATATGTTTTTGCGCTGGATGGTTCGCAAAGATGATAAAGGTGTGGATTTTGGACTATGGAATAAAATTTCACCGGCTCAGCTTATATGTCCTGTGGATGTACACGTGGCAAGGGTTGCAAGGCATTTTAAATTGTTAGATTGCAAAGTTTTAAACTGGCAGGCAGCGTTACAACTTACCGGCAATCTGCGCATGTTAGACGCTGCTGACCCGGTAAAATATGATTTTGCTTTATTTGGATTGGGTGTACTTAAACAATTCTAAAACGTATTAATGGAAAATACTGACTTGATACAAAGCCTTACAAAGCAATTAGAAATCGAGTTGCCGCAAATTATATCTGAGGAGGAATTATTACAAAAACTTACAGAAGTTATCAATCATCTTATTCAAACAGATTTTGAAAAGCTGGTTTTTATTTTATACAAAATCGATGTTAGCGAAAGCAAATTAAAACAGTTGCTGCAGCAACATCCGCAAAAAGACGCGGCGCCGGTTATTGCTAAACTTATCATAGAAAGAGAACATCAAAAAATTTATTCAAGAAATAAATTCAACACTAAAAATGATATTCCTGATGAAGAAAAATGGTGATTAATAACCAGTAGCGTAATAGAAGGAACTTGATTTTATTATCTTTATTCTTATTACTTTTTTACAAATGATTATAACCGAAGTAAATGACAAGCATACTGCCAGTGAATTTGTTAACCTTCCACGTACACTATATAAAACCGATCCAAATTTTATATCCCCTTTAGATAAAGATATAAAAGCCATTTTTGATCCTAAGCTGAATAACTTTCTTTCCCACGGTATTTGCAAACGCTGGATAGCAAAGGATGACAGCGGGCATACAACCGGCCGCATAGCGGCTTTTATTAATTATGAAAAAAATAAAAACCAGGATCTTATAATTGGTGGAGTTGGTTTTTTTGAAAGTATTGATGATGAGAAAACTGCCTTTGGTTTATTCGATACTGCAAAGCAATGGCTTCAGGAACATAATGTAAAAGCAATGGACGGCCCTATAAATTTGGGCGAGAATGATAAATACTGGGGCCTTCTTGTGGAAGGATTTCTTCCTCCGAGTATGGGTATGAATTACAATCATCCCTATTATCAAAAGCTTTTTGAAAAATATGGTTTCATAAAACAATATGATCAGTTTACCAATGTAATTTATCTCGACAGGCCATTTCCTGAACGCTTTAATAAAATTGCTGAATGGATAGCCAATAAGCCTGAGTACACTTTCAGGCATTTTGAAAAACACCATTTTGAAAAATTTGCGGCTGACTTCCGGGAAATTTATAATGATGCCTGGACTGAGTTTGAAGGATTTTCTCCAATTAAATTAGATACTATAAGACAATCCTTTCGTGAGATGAAACCAGTTATGGATGAAAAAATAATCTGGTTTACCTACTACAATAATGAACCTGCTGCATTTATTTTAGCGCTGCCTGATATTAACCAAATCTTAAAACCTCTAAATGGAAAATTAAATTTATGGGGAAAGCTAAAATTTCTTTGGTATAAAAAAACTACTACAATCTCACGTATTCGCTTTATTGTGATGGGCTGCAAAAAAAAGTTTCAAAACAAAGGGATTGAAAGTGGAATGATAAAAAAACTTGAAATAGAAGTACTGCCACGAAACACTATAAAAGAAGTAGAACTCGCCTGGGTAGGAGATTTTAATAAAAAAATGATCGCCCTTCATGAAGCCACAGGAGCACAAAGAGAAAAAGTACACCGAACTTACCGTTTCACATTTTAGCTATTGTTACACCAAAAAGAACGTACATGAAATTAGTTTCTTATAATAAAGATGAACAGGATCAACTGGCAATTTTAGCGGATGGGTTATTGTATGATACAGATCTGCTGCACCCTGATTTGCCTGTTAGCATGGGAATGTTTTTAAATTATTGGGAAGATGTATATACCATAACTACAGCCATAAATAAAAAACTTGAGGAGGGAAAAATATCACGTCAGCAAGGTGTTGATTATGATTTAGTGGAAGTTTTACCACCAGTACCGCACCCTACCAGCAGCAGAAACGCTTGTGCCTTCCGGCAGCATTTTGCCGTATATGCTGATAAAGAAATTATTTTAGAAGAGCTTGATAGAAACCCGATTTTCTATTTCACAAATCACAACTCTTTAAAGGGAGAAGGAGAGGTAGTATGTATGCCCGGTCATTTAAAAAGGCTTGACTTTGAATTGCAGGTTGCTATTGTTATTTGCAAGGCAGGAAAAAATATAAAAGCTGAAGATGCAGATGATTATATCGGAGGCTACATGATAATGAATACTATAATCGCAAGAAATATTTCATCCGGTAAGCCATACTGGAACCTTTCTTCAGCACAAAGCACTGGCGTTGCAACTCCTGTAGGCCCAATGCTGGTTACACCCGATGAACTCGAATCTTACAAAGTTGAAGGCAAACCAGGCCATACTGGTAATACATATAATTTATCAATGACATGCTCTGTGAATGGTGTACTGGTAAGCGAAGGAAACCTGGCAGATATGGATTGGACTTTTGCTGAGATAATTGAAAAGGCTTCATACGGTGTACAATTATTTCCCGGGGATATTATAAGTACGGGCGCAGTAGGTACAGGATGTTTTTTGGAATTGAATGCTACAGAAAAATTCAATGATCCGAATTATAAAGAACAATGGCTGCAGGAAGGCGATGTTATTGAAATGGAGGTTGAAGGTTTGGGGAAGCTGATCAATACAATTGTAAATGCTGAAAGTGATGTTATTGACTTAGAAAACAATAGCGATGAATAACGGCTTCTGACGATGTAAAAAGATTAAAAGAATTATCTTTACAGTAATGAGTTCTGCAATAAAAATATTACCACATTATACTTACGAAGACTATTGCAACTGGGAAGGAAGATGGGAGCTGATCGATGGGATTCCCTATGCAATGAGCCCTGCTCCTGTTCCGGAGCATCAAAGAGTGGTTATGCATTTGGGCAGAGAATTGATAGATGGATTAGAAAAATCTAAGTGTAAGGGTTGTACAGTCTATAATTTCATTGATATTAAAATTGAAGAAGATACAATTGTACAACCAGATGTATTAATAGTTTGCAAACCGATCACTAAAAAATTTTTGGATTTCCCGGCAGCATTGGTTGTAGAAATTTTATCTCCTGCTACTGCATTTAAAGATCGTCATGTAAAATTCTCTCTTTATGAAAAAATGGGAATCAAATATTTCTTAATTGTTGATATTGACAAGCAATCCATAGAAATAAATACGCTCATCAATAATAAATACCAGCTTACAGCTTTTAATGCAAATGAAGCATTTCAGTTTACCTTAGAGGATGATTGCAGAATTGATGTAATCTTAAACAACATTTGGGAATAGTTTAACCCGTTTCCAAACACCCTCTCTTCTACCTACTTTTACTTAATGAAATCATTCTTTCTCTTATTACTGGTTTATCCCTTCTTATCTCTTTTTTCACAGGAAAATTATACTTATAAAAATCTTGTATTTGAAGGCGGCGGAATAAGAGGCCTCGCCTATGCCGGCGCTTTACAGGTATTAGAACAAAAAGGCATTATAAAAAATATTGAAAAGGTTGCAGGCACCTCTGCAGGAGCTATCACTGCACTTATGGTTGGCATGGGATACAACAGTCATGAAATTGATTCAATCATTTATACCTTAAAAATCCAGTCATTGAATGATGGCAAAAGCATACCCGGCAAGATCAGGAGGCTTAAAAGAGAATATGGAATTTTTAAGGGGGATACATTTGAAAAATGGATTGGCCAGTTAATTAAAAATAAGACCGGCAACGCAAATACAACATTCCTTGGGTTGCACCAGTTGGCTCTCGAAAATAAAAATTTTAAAGATATCTATTGTGTCGGCACGAATGTTACCCTGCAAAAGATGGCCATTTTTTCGTGGCTAAATACGCCAGGGATGCAAATAAAAACTGCTGTGCACATCAGTGGCTGCATTCCGCTTTACTATAAACCTGTTGCCCTGGATAGCCTGTGGAACCAGGTATCGGTTAAAAAAAATAAAACCAATTATGAGCTGTATGTTGATGGAGGAATGCTAAATAATTATCCAATAAATATTTTTGATACCTGTGTTAAAAGTGGTGATCCTTTTGTGTGCGATGATGTTGTTTATAACCAGGAAACCCTTGGGTTAAAACTTGAACGTGAAGAACAAATACAACAATTTGAGCATGGTTTAACAGATGTAGCGTTGTACAATATTTCTTCGCTGAATAATTATTTGATGGCATTAAATAATCTTCTGCAGGAAGCACTTGGCCGCAAAAACCCTCAATTGCAAAATGAAAAGGGAAGAACAATTTACATAAGCTATGGTAACCTTTTTGGCAAACCAAGAAGGGTTAGTGTAAAAGAAAAAACCTTTCTTTTTGAAAATGGTGTAAAGGCTGCACAAAAATTTTTTAGTGCTAAGGAAACTCACTAACCGCCTCTTTGCTCATCTCCACCTCAAAAGTTACCTTTGCCGAAATTGCACAAACATAATGAGCACACAACATCTCTCAGAGCAGGAAGTTATAAGAAGAGAAAAATTAGCAGAGCTTAACAAATTAGGTATTGATGCTTATCCACCTGCATTATATCCTGTAAACACAACATCCGCTTTTATTAAGGAGAACTACAAAGGAGAAGAAAATAAAAATGACTTTGCAGATGTTTGTCTTGCAGGAAGAATAATGAGTGTACGTGATATGGGAAAAGCGTCCTTTGGAGTTATACAGGACAGCACCGGGAAAATTCAGATCTACGTGAGGAAAGATGATATATGTACAGGCGATGATAAAACGCTCTATGATATTGTATGGAAAAAACTAATTGATATTGGTGATATCATCGGTGTAAAGGGATATGTATTCACCACCAAAACCGGGGAAACCTCCATACATGTAAAAGAGTTTTCTGTTCTTACCAAATCCCTGCACCCGCTGCCGGTAGTAAAGGAAAAAGATGGTGAAACATTTGATGAAGTAACTGATCCTGAATTTCGGTACCGTCAACGTTATGCGGATCTTATTGTAAACCCTCATGTAAAAGAAACATTTATCAACCGAACAAAAATGATGAATGCAATGCGTGAATTTTTGAATGAACGTGGGGCATTGGAAGTAGACACACCCGTTTTACAAAGTATACCAGGAGGCGCTGCAGCAAGGCCTTTCAAAACACATCATAATGCTTTGGATATTCCTTTTTACCTGCGTATTGCCAATGAGCTATATTTAAAAAGATTGATTGTGGGAGGATTCGATTGGGTATATGAGTTCAGCCGCAATTTCAGGAACGAAGGAATGGATCGTACACATAATCCTGAATTCACTATACTGGAATTTTATGTGGCTTACAAAGATTATTTGTGGATGATGGAAGTTACTGAGCAGCTATTGGAGAAAGCTGCATTGGCAACTAATGCCTCATCAAAAGTTATGAGTGGCGGAAATGAAATAGAATTTAAAGCCCCTTACAAACGCATAACTATGTATGATGCTATAATAGAACATACAGGTTTTGATATTTCAACAATGAACGAAGAGCAATTAAGAGAAGTTTGCGGCCTGTTACATATTCATGCAGATAAAACAATGGGCAAAGGCAAACTTGTGGATGAGATCTTTAGTGAAAAATGTGAGCGCCATTTTATTCAACCAACTTTCATAATTGATTATCCTGTTGAAATGAGCCCGCTTACTAAAAAGCACCGCAGCAAACCAGGCATGGTAGAGCGCTTTGAGCTTTTGATAAATGGAAAAGAGATCGCCAATGCTTATACTGAGCTAAATGATCCTCTCGAACAAAGAGAACGTTTTGAAGACCAGGTAAAACTTATGGAAAGAGGCGATGATGAAGCCATGTTTATTGATCATGATTTTTTACGGGCACTTGAATATGGAATGCCGCCAACAAGCGGTATCGGCATTGGTATCGACAGGTTGTGCATGTTGCTTACCAACTCACCCTCTATACAGGATGTGTTATTGTTTCCACAAATGAGGCCGGAAAACCAGCTATCGTAAAACCAGCGGAGAATGTGATTTTGTTAATAGTTCTGTGAGCATTGGAATCAATAATCAATTACCTGCTCTTCCATAACCTGTGGCATTGCACGAAATTCATATTGCTGATTTCTAAGCTGCGGTTCAAAGCCCGCTTCCAAAATCGCCTTTTGAATTCCTTTGCTGGTAAAGCGATGAGGTGCCCCCGCAGCACTTACTACATTTTCTTCTATCATTATGCTGCCAAAATCATTTGCACCTGCATGCAAACATAGCTGTGCCACTTGTTTGCCTACGGTAAGCCAGCTTGCCTGTATATTTTTTACATTGGGCAACATTATCCTGCTCATTGCAATCATTCGTATATACTCTTCTGCGGTGGTTAAATTATGTACGCCGCGTATCCTTGTAAGTAAGGTATCAACATCCTGAAACGTCCAGGGAATAAATGCAATAAAGCCCTTTGCCTCAGCTGGTTTTTTTGCCTGCACTTCCCGCAACTTCACTAAATGTTCCAGCCGTTCCTGTACCGTTTCAACATGGCCAAACATCATGGTGGCTGAAGTAGTAATATTTAATTTGTGTGCTTCAACCATAATATCAAGCCACTCCTGTGCGCCGCATTTACCCTTACTTATCAAGCGCCTCACCCTGTCGGTTAAAATTTCTGCACCGGGGCCGGGCAAGGAGTCCAGGCCGGCATCTCTTAAGGCAATTAAAACTTTTTTATGAGTAGAATTTTCTAGCTTGGTGATATGAGCCACTTCCGGCGGCCCCAATGCATGGAGTTTAATGTTGGGATATAGACTCTTAAGTTCTTTAAAAAGATCAACATAAAAAGATAAACCTAATTTGGGGTGATGGCCTCCCTGTAACAACAACTGGTCGCCACCATAACGGATGGTTTCATCAATCTTTCTCTTGTAAGTTTCAATGTCGGTAATATAAGAATCAGGATGGCCGGGTACGCGGTAAAAGTTACAGAATTTGCAATTCGCAATACATACATTAGTTGTGTTAAGATTGCGGTCTATTATCCAGGTTACTTTTCCATGAGGTACCTGTTTTTTTCTTAGCTCATCTGCTATCATCATCAATTCCGTCAATGCAGCATTATTAAATAAAAACAAGCCTTCTTCAACACTGAGAAACTCACCGGCAAGAGATTTTTTAAAGAGTTCTGATAATTTTATGTCGCTCAATTATAGTTGTTGTTTTAAAAGGAAGATGTTGAAATATGTTACCGTTTGAATAAATCAGTACAAAAATACATGCATTAAGTTGTAAATTTAATTTGCTATAATGAAAAGAATTCTCATTTATATACTTACTGCCTGCTGTGTAACCACTGTATCGGCGCAGGAGCAATTCATAGAAAAGCGGGCAAAACTTATTACCAAATTTCCCTTTAAGCAACTTAGCGGCGGCGTAATTTTAGTGCAGGCTAAATTGAATAATCTCCCGGTTCCGCTTAATTTTATATTGGATACAGGCAGTGGAGGCATATCTCTTGACTCTGTAACATGCGAAGAATTTAAGATTCCACATTCTCCATCCGGCCGAACTATCAATGGAATCGCCGGCATTAAGGAAGTCGATTTTTCTAAAAATAACACGCTCGTTCTGCCAGGCCTAAAAGTGGAAAATTTAGATTTCTATATAAATAATTACGGCATTCTTACTAACGTGTATGGAGAGAAGATTGATGGCATTATCGGTTATAGTTTTTTTAGCAGGTATATAGTTAAAGTAAATTACGACAGTGTTAAACTTGAAATATTTGAACCGGGTTCAATCCGTTATCCATCAGGCGGATATCTTTTACATCCTTTATTTACCACCCTGCCAATACAATCATTAACCATTAAAGAAAGCAGAACCATTGGCGGAAATTTTTACATTGATACAGGTGCTGGCCTTAGTTTTCTGTTAAGTAAAGATTTTGTGCAGGATAGTCTTGTATTAAGATCAAAAAGAAAACAACTTCCCATAGATGCCCAGGGAATGGGCGGCAAAAAAAGAATGATGATAACAGTAATTAAGGAAGTTAAGCTTGGGCCATACAGGTTCAGGCGGGTGCCAACCTATATCCTGGATGATGAATATAATGCCACGTCTTATCCTTTTCTCGGCGGACTTTTAGGAAGTGATATCCTTAAAAAATTCAATTTAATTTTTAACTACAAAAAAAGAGAAATCCATTTATTACCTAACAGCCACTTCAGAGAAAGTTTTGAATATTCGTATACGGGCATGAGCCTTTTTTTTATTGATGGCAAAGTTGTAATAGATGAAATAATTGCCGGCTCCCCGGCAGATAAAGCAAAGTTTAAAAAAGACGATATTATACTTGCTATTAACAACAACTTTAGTAATGATATTAACGAGTTTAAAGATCTTTTGCAATTATCCAATGACAGGGTAAAAGTGTTGATCTTAAGGAACAATTCCCCTATCTTAATTAATTTTAGAGTGGGAAGAATATATTAATCCTTCTTTTTATGCGGCTGTAAATCTTTTTGGGATAGTATTTTAATTGACAGAAATTTGCAGCCATGATATATTTTGAAAAGTTCACTTTACCAAATGGGCTACGCGTAATTGTGCATGAAGATAAAAGCACTCCCATGGCCGCGGTAGATGTTATGTACGACGTAGGCTCCCGTGATGAAAATGAGAACAAAACAGGCTTTGCGCATTTGTTCGAGCATCTTATGTTTGGCGGAAGTATTAACATTCCTTCTTATGATGAACCTCTGCAAATGGCTGGCGGTGACAACAATGCTTATACCACAAATGATCTTACCAATTATTATATTCAATTACCGGCTGAGAATGTAGAAACTGCTTTCTGGCTGGAAAGTGACCGTATGCTATCATTGGCGTTTGATGAAAAAAGCCTCGGTGTTCAGCGCAAAGTGGTGGTGGAAGAATTTAAAGAACATTATATCAATAAGCCTTATGGAGATGTTTGGCATAAAATGAGAGAGCTTGCATACACCACCCATCCCTACAAATGGATGACAATTGGCAAAGATTTAAGTCATGTTGAAAATGCAGAAATACAGGATGTAAAAGACTTTTTCAAAAAACATTATAACCCTGCAAATGCAATACTATCGGTAGCAGGAAACATTACTGTAGCGCAAATAAAGGCTTTAGCAGAAAAATGGTTTGGAGAAATTCCGTCAGGCGTAAAATATCACCGCAATCTTCCACGGGAACCAAAACAAACATCTCCGAAAAAAATAACAGTCACTTCAAAAAAGGTTCCGTTAGATGCTTTGTATAAATGCTGGCATATTTATTCAAGGCTTGATAAAAGATATTACACAACAGATCTCATTACTGATATCTTAAGCGGAAGCGGTTCATCAAGATTGTTTCAAAGCCTGGTAAAAGAGCAGCAACTCTTTAGCAATATTGAGTGCCATCACTTTGGCAGTACCGATGCTGGTTTGCTGGCCATAGAAGGTAAATTAATTAAGGGAATAGAAATGGAAGCTGCAGAAATTGCCGTAGAAAAAGAACTCGATAAAATGAAGAATGAATTAGTGAGTGATACTGAACTTCAAAAAGTTAAAAATAAAACGGAAAGCCTTATAGCATTTGAAGATGTAAGCCTTGTAAACCGGGCCAACAGCCTTGCCACCTATGAGCTTTTAGGCGATGCCAATCTTATGAATAAAGAACTTGAAAATTACCAGGCTGTAACCGCTGAAGAAATATTGCAGGAAAGCAGGAACATTTTTGATGAGAATAACAGTAATACGCTGTATTACTATTCAGAGAATTGAAATTTTTAAGAAAGTAGTAAGCTTTTTTTATATCTAAACAGAATGTTCTTCTGCTGAAATAAACATGGTAAGTAAAAGTGAAGTCTTCACAAAGTTTACCGCATTATTATAAATTGAAAAACAAAGCAACACATATTCTTCGTTTATTTTCAAAAGAAATAATTGCTTAATTGCAGAAGCCATTAATATGCTAAACCGAGCACAACATCCAAACATAATAGATGCCGTTGATCTTAATCTAAGCCTGATGCCTTATGAAAGTTTTTCATTAAATAATGGCGTGCCGGTATATGCTGTAAATTCAGGAGCCGAGGAAGTATTGATGGTTGAACTNGNNNTTANAGCCNGGNAATTTTTTTGAGGATCAGAACCTTGTAGCTTCAGCAACAAATCATTTGCTTAAGAATGGTACTTCTACAAAAAGCGCCTTCCAGATAAGTGAACACTTTGATTACTACGGAGCCTATTTATCAAGATCGTGCCATAATGAATTTGCTTCCATAACACTGCATTGCCTGTCGAAGCATTTAAATGTGTTATTACCTGTGATCAGGGAAATAATTACGGATTCAGTTTTTACTGAAGACGAATTGGAAATATATAAGCAAAACAGCAAGCAACAATTATCCGTTAATCTTCACAAATGCGATTTTGTAGCAAACAGGTTAATTGATGTTTACCTCTACGGCATTGATCATCCTTATGGAAAATTTACCAATGTAGTAGATTATGATCTGCTGCCGATAGTATTGCATTTGCAGGGTTATAATGTTTTTTGAAAAAGT
>JGI24806J26614_1000610_pt1 | contig 11576 bp, 3 predicted proteins | sample Kansoi200umMDA_FD_26614 | JGI IMG/M metagenome (IMG submission 26614)
CTGCTTGTCGCCCTTAAATTTTATCATCAGATAATTTGCGGATATCTTGTCTTTTCTATTGGTTGTGTTTTTGTACACAAAAGCTTCATCGTTGATGTTGTTTATCACCATATCCATGTCACCGTCATTGTCCAAATCCGCGTATACTGCGCCGTCGGAAAACGAAGGAACACTTAACCCCCACTGATTAGTAACATCAGCAAATTTCAGATTGCCACCATTATGGAAGGCATAATTGTGAAGCTTCACTTTTGGAATCTGGCTTAATAAATAATCCGGGGTTACCAGGCCGGGATACTTTTGGCGGAAAGCAATAAAATCATGGTCCGTTACGTCACGCGGAAAACCATTTGTTACAATAATATCCCGGAACCCATCATTATCGAAATCACTAACAAGCGGCGTCCAACTCCAATCAGTTTCAGCAACTCCTGAAAAAAAACTTATATCACTAAATACAGGATCGCCTATCGAATCATTTTCATGCATTGAATTTCCCCGGTTCAACTGGAGAGTGTTTCTCACATATTGATGTTGATAACCAAATCTGCCCATGTTTTGTTCATTCTGATAATTCCCGCTACTTAGCATCGTTTTTTTCCTGTAATTATCTTCAGGATTCATATCCAATTCCACAACATCAGCCAGGCCATCATTATTAATATCAATCACATCCTCCCCCATTGCATTCAGGGATGTATGTTTGAAGTATTGCGCTGACCTGTTGGTAAATGTCCCGTCGTGATTATTTATATAAAGAATGTTATTCGAGAAAAAATCATCGGCTACGTAAATATCTTTCCATCCATCGCTATTGATGTCACAAATGCTGGCGGAATGTCCATAGCCGTCATATTCAATCCCCGCCATAGCCGAGACGTCGCGAAAAACTGGATGTCCTGATACAGGATCCATATCGTTGCGAAATAATCTTCCTCTACTCACCGCGCTGTTGGTGTTTTCATAGCGTCGCGAAAACACAGATGAATTGTAGCCGGTTGATGCTTCATTAACTGTAAGGTACATGTCAAGATCTCCATCATTATCATAGTCGAAAAAACTAGCCATCGTAGATTGTACATGGACATCGAGACCATACTCAGCGGCCATATCTTTAAAATGTGGTATGCCCTTATCCAGGCCCTGGTTTACATATAAAATGTTTCGCCTTCTGAGAGAGTCTTTGTAAATAGTATTACAGATGTAAATGTCCATGAGGCCGTCATTATTTATGTCAACGACAGAAACTCCCCGTGCCCACCTTCCCATGCCGCTAATTCCCGCCTCATCCGTTATGTCTTCGAAGGAAAAGTCGCCTTTGTTAAGGTAAAGTTTGCAGGACACCTGGTTGCCGGTAAAATAAATGTCCTGCAATCCATCGTTATTAAAATCCCCGATACCTACTCCGCCCCCATTATAAATATTGACAACATTTAACGGGTTGATAGAATCAGTCTCGACAATGTTATTATTGAAATGAATACCTGAATGTGATGAAGATATTTTCTTAAATAAAGTTTGTTGGCGACAAGAAATAAACAACATCGAAAAACAAACAAATAGGATTGAAAATAATTTCATACAATCGCTTGAGAATGCGTAAATGTAGTGGATAGCTTTTATTAAAAAGGCTTTCCTAAATAAGAAAGCCTTTTCATAAATTTTGTGGTAATGCTAATACCCTGGATTTTGAGTCAAATTAGGATTTGCCGCCCTGGCGCTTTGTGGGATTGGTAAAAGAGTCCAGTTTGGTGTTATAGCAGTATTATATAAACCATGTTTCTTGCCGTCATGTGTTGGACCCGGTGCAGGATTAACAACAGGATCATAACTTCCAGCCACGGTTCCATTAGCTTTGTTTATAAAATCCACAGCTGTCTGTGTACCTGCCCTAAGTAAATCGAAGAACGTAGAATACTCACCACTCAATTCATGCCGGTACTCACTTAGTACCATTTGCAAAGGATCAGTGATTGGCACTCCGGGCGTGCCGTCATAGTTAGCGCTGTCCTGCATGGCGGCAGGGGCTGCTCCTCCCCATGCTCTGTCCCTCACTAATTTCAAATCAGCCATGGCTCCTGCTACGTCATTCGTGCGAACTTTGCATTCAGCTCTGCTGAGTATAACTTCCGCATATCGCATCAGGATTTGGTTTTGATCGCCAAAAATATGGCCCTTACCATCGGGACCATTGTAATTGCCCGTAAGATTAGGATCTCTCCATTTTTTTGCGCAAACATATCCTGTACGACCTTTGTCATCTCCATACCAGGGCCTGGTTGAAGTTCCAACAGTATTTAAAATGGTCCCATCATCCGCCTTATATATTGGATTGTTTGCGGCAAATCCTGCTGTTACAGGAGGATAGCCTTTTATCCCACCCCACTTGGCAATGATTCCCGGACTAAGGATCGGATCGCCAGGACCCACGATGGTGAGTAATTTGCGTTTGTCTCCAGACTGATAAGAATTCCACAATGCGGGATTGCCATAGTCATAACCTTGCTGAGTTATTTCGTTTGGCCAGCTAAAGCTGTCTATCCAGCCAAGCTCGGCTCCTGGCGGTTGCCAGCTTCCACCCCAATCCTGCGGATCGCCCGATTTGAGGAAAAACTGAATTTCGAAAATGGATTCATCGCTATTTTGATGATCATACTCATTTACATCGACAAAGTTTGGTAATAAATGGTAGTTACTTGTCAGCTCGGCATTATTAAAAGCAGCTAAGGCACCTACGTAATCTTTTAGCCACATACGGGCTGCTCCTTCATAAGCTAAGGCGGCCCCCTTGGTTGCTCTTCCTAAATCGGCGGTTGACAACGCTTTTTTTGACCATAGTAAGGTTCCTGCCTGTTGCATGTCAAGCACCACTTGCTTAAACACAGAATCTCTCGAAGATCTTGGTGTTAAACCATCAGATCCTGTCTGTAGTTCAAGAGGTACACCTCCATAACAAGCGGCCAAATAATAGTACATCGTTCCACGCAGAAAGTATGCTTCACCAGCGAGGCGATCTGCTAATGCCGCGTCAACGACCCCGTTTGCTTTTGCTTTCGCAATTACGGGTAAAGCATAATTAGCTCTTGCTATTCCAATGTAAAATTGATTCCATAGAGTATTTAAGCCGACGAAAGTAGCAGGAATCTGGTAGTTATTCCAAAAGACATCAGCACCCCAGTTAAAGAAATCGTGTGTACCGAAATTAGCCCTATACCAGATACATTTCTTAAGCAGATCACTATTCTGGTACGTATCATAGATAGCATTAGTCGCCGCAATGACGTTCTCCCGGCTAGTCGCGACAGCATCAGCTGGAAGTCCAAATGTATTGGTTTGGTTTAAAAAGCTTTTTTTACATGCCAGTACAATGACTGCGCAAATAAAAGCTGTTATGCTGATGATGATGAATATTTTGATTCTTTTCATATAGCTGAAATTTTCACCTTATTTAGAATGTTACATTTAGTCCAACAGTAAAATATTTGGATGATGGGTAGGTTCCATTGTCAACGCCATTTTGAGTCGCACTACCTCCCTGCATTCCAATTTCCGGATCAAGCCCGCTATAGCTGGTAATGGTGAACAGATTTTGCGCTGATACGTATACTCTAAATTTCGAAATGGAGTACCGATTCAAAAAACTTGATGGCAGTGTATAGCCGATGGAAAGATTTTTCAACTTTACAAAGCTTCCATCTTCTATCCACACGCTGGACGGAACATTGTTAAGCGAGCTGTTATCACCGCCATTAGCAAGTGCCCGTGCGTATCTGTCAGACGGGTTGCTAGGTGTCCAGTGATTCTCAAAATATGTCTGACTTACATTATCAGCACCCTCTGAACCCCTTTTTGCGAAACTTTCCAGGTTACTTTCAACATAGTTCAATATTTTGTTTCCCTGAGAACCATAAAAGTATAGATTGAAGTCCCAGGCTTTGTAAAATCCATCAAAATTCAGCCCACCAAAAAACTTGGGCTGAGGATTTCCTATGGGCAGTCTATCCTCCGCATCAACCTTCTTGTCTCCGTTGATGTCCGCAAAAATACGATCGCCGGGCCTGGCCACAGTGCCGGGCCGATAGATGCCACCGGGAGCGCTTCCATTCAAATCATCAATCTGTTTTTGCGATTGATAAATACCGATTGCTTTATAACCATAAAACTCTCCTACGGGACGGCCAACATACGAACGGGTAAATTCATCCCATCCCTGGAAGCCATTTAGGACCAGCCCTCCGAGATTTAGCACATAACTGGTTCCAGATGCGATACTGGTCAGTTCATTTTTAATGGTCGTGTACGTAAGGCCAATAGCATATTGAAAATCCTTGCCGGATCCTCCTCGGTAATTGGCAGCAAGCTCGAAACCTTTATTCCTCATGCTTCCTACATTTCTTGTCAACACCAGGAATCCGGTTTGAGCGGGGGCGGTAAGACTTAAGAGGAAATCCTTTGACTCGCGATTAAACCAATCCGCGGTAAAGGTTAAAGCACCATTCAGAAATGCTGCATCTAGTCCTATATCAGTCTGCTTATCGGTTTCCCATTTTAGGTTTGGATTAGACGGCTGACTTGGTGCTACGCCATTTTGGTAAATTTTGTTGAATGGATAACCGAGGTTATCGGCTCCTCCGCCATTTACGTTGGACTGGAACGGGCCTCCGTAAAGCGCCTGGTATTGAAACAATCCGATTGGTATTTCATTGCCCACCTCGCCGTAACCGCCTCTGAGCTTGAGGTCATAAAGCCAGCTAACACCTTTCAAAAATGATTCATTTTTTACTCGCCAGGCAACAGCGCCCGAAGGGAATGTGCCATATTTATGTCCCGTGTCAAATTTTGACGATCCATCTCTTCTAATTGTCCCAGTTATCATGTATTTGTCTTCGAATTGGTAGGCCACTCTTGCAAATGTCGAAGACAACGTGTAGATGTTTTGACCATTTCCTGTGTTTCTGCCAGGGATATTCCGATCAAGCACCAGATTACTGACAGAAGATAAATCTCTCGTACGATTTGTGGCCGGGATGCCACCACCTCCCATACCGTTCCATGTATTTTTCTGAGCGGAAATGCCGCCCACAAAATTGATCGTGTGTGAACCGAAAGTTTTATCATAAGATAGCGTATTCTCCCATACCCATTCGAATGTGCGGTTTATTGTCTGGTGATAATTTGCTGGCGTTGTAACACTGCCGGGGTATTGCACTGCAGCCCTGTTATCTGACGGCTGAAGATAAAAGCCTGAGTAATTATTAACATTCGCCCCAAGGTTCGTTTTAAATTTAAGGCCATCGTAAAGAGTAAATTCCAAAAAAGATGTGCCCAAAATGTAATTGGTAATGTTTTGATATTGGTTAGTCTCAATGCTGTAAACCGGATTATTAAACTTGTTAACCTGAGGGTTTATGGGATTATAGAAACCATAATTACCACTGCCGTCCTTAATTTGATAAGTAAGTCTATTACCGCTATCCAATGTGGGAGGATTGATGGCTAGTTGAAACAGATTACCTGTCCCAAAAGGATTGTTTTGGTCTTGGTAGGAATATTTGACACTCGTTGATGATCTAAGCCATTTGGTCGCCTGGTAGTCAAGATTAACATTAAGGCTATACCTCTTGAAATAAGAACCCAGGACAATACCTTTTTGATCGTAGTAACCAAACGACATTGCGGTTTGAACTTTATCGCTTCCGCCTCGAATGCCAATTGTATAACTTTGTGTCACGCCGTTCCTGTAAACCGCATCCTGCCAATCTACACTGTGAAGTGCACTGGGCGTATGCCAAAGAGCTGGTGGATGGTAAGTATGGGTTGAATCCGCGGCTTCAACTTCATTGGAAAGGGTAGCAAATTTCTGCGCATCCAGTAAGTCATATTGTTTGGGCTTGCTCTGGGAGGAAACGAACATATCCAGGGACACCTGTACTTTGCTTTTGATTCCCTTTTTGGTAGTGATTATTATTACTCCGTTAGCTGCGCGGATACCATAAATGGCCGTTGCTGATGCATCTTTCAGTACATCGATCGTAGCAATATCGTTGGGGTTAATATTATTGATACCCCCCGTTGTGGGATAGCCATCCACTACATATAAGGGCGAGTTACCACCGGGTGCAAGACTACCAACCCCTCTTATCAGCACGCTGACATTTCCGCCCGGGGCAGCATCGTTATTGGTCACTTGAACCCCCGCTGCCCTGCCCTGCAAGGCCTGATCTAAAGTAGTAACAGGGACTTTTTCGATTTGTGCTGCAGATACCGAACTAATAGAGCCGGTTACATCTTTGCGTTTTTGGGTCCCATACCCAATTACAACAACTTCGCTTAAGCCCGTGGTGCTGGTTGCTAACGAAACAGAAATGGCCTCAGGGTTTGCACCGATAGCGATCTCGCGCGTTTCATAGCCGATCGAAGAGACGATCAAGGTGGTTTCATTGGACGGAACCATGAGTGAAAAGGCCCCCCCGGCATCAGTTACCGCAGCCACTCCGCTTGCTTTTGCTGTAATCGTAGCGGCTTCAACAGGCTGGCCATTTGGGCTGGTAACCTTACCTGCGACCCTTTTCTGCTGACCAAGAACCGAAAGAGAAAGCATGGAAACAAGAGCTAGACAAATGAGCTTTCTTTCAGCTAGTATGAAACCCGGAAAATTTCTCATAAGCTAATATTAAATTTATCAAGAAAAATATGTCAAGATTTACAGCTTTGGTCTCAACCTTCGTTCCTTCAACTTTAAAGAAAGGGCACTATTCCAGTGCCCTTCTTTTTTAAACTAACGATTGCTATATGAGATACCTGCTTTGAAATCACTTTACCATTCACTCCAAACTGTGCGTCAGGTATAGAGTTACTTTTCATACAGAAGCAGTCAGAGATAGATTTCATCAATAAGGCTTTAAGCGTTTCCGCACCAAAAACTTGCTGAACGGCGAAATGGAAAGAGAATTAGAAATTGAAATACGTGGAATTTGCAAGAATGCTTCCAATTTTTCATTGGAGCAAATTCTCATCACATCGTTGTTATAGCAAATCGTTGTTTTCTTATCCTCCCTAAATTTATGTTGATCCCGACTAAATAAATGATACTATTTTATCTTTTTATGGCATTTTTTACAAATGTCAATATGACAATAATTAATCGATTGCCCGGCTGTGCTGTGGTAGGAAGGCTGTCTGGGCCATTGCCGCTCGTGGGGGACATGGGACTAACAGGCCACAGAAAAGAGATATTTTTTTATCAATGAGCGCAGATGATTGGATGGAAGGCTATGTTTTGTGTTTGGCCGGCTGCAATATAGTTTGAGGTAACAAAGCTCTTCTGCAAAAGATTACTTTAGATTTCTTAAACGTTATATCAGCTCATCCAAGGCGTTTCTTGTCTATATGAATAAATAAATTTTGATTTTTATCATACAAGACTGTAAAGGCATTTTTACTAACTGAAAAATAATTTCGCAAATAAAAAAATTCCTTCTGTTCCCGAAACAGTTAAATGAAAATGACCAGAGAGTTTACAAATTGACTTTGCGCATGTTGCCCTTGAAATCTTTTATTTCAACCGCCTTGACGGCAGGGGTAAGATAAATGAAAGGTGCCGACTGCGAGAGAAATGAGTTTCCAAAATACAATTCTTCTTCCCTTTTTTTCCCATTATTCAGCGTAATGAAAATGGACTTATCCGTTGGCTGCAATGGAATGGATCGCTGCCCATAGTTTTTACGGTTGAATATTTTTAAGGCACCCCGATTTTGTGAAGCTGCTAGAAGATATCCATCGGAGCCCTTTAATTTTATTAAAGCTTTTCCGTCCCCGGGAATAAACAAACCAGATTGCAAAATCGTTTGCGGTAAGAAATTTCCCTTTCCATCGCCCAGGAGTGCAAGACCGTTCATTGCATCATACCGCCCGTTTAATACCTCGTTGCCGTAATCATTACCGTTGATCGCAAGATCCAAGTTGCCATCCCCATTAAAATCGTCGACAACCATTCCGTTTATTGGAGCCAACTGCGCCATAACAGGCAGCGCAGCGAACTTAAATCTTCCATTGCCATTATTTTGAAGAAAGCAGCTCTCAAAATTATTAGCCGTTAGCATCAATGCACCTTTCATTTCCTCGTCAGAAAAAACCTGGTGAATATCTGCCTGGGCAAATTCCTTGTAGGTTAAAAATTTCTTTTTTAACACGGGTAGCTGGCTCATTATATCATCGCGCCCCAAAGCAGGATATTCCTTTCTTACACCAGCCTGGTCTTTTAGAAATACGGTCATGATCAAGTCTGGACTGCCGTTGCCATCAAAGTCTTTCACATATGCCTTTACAGGATATTTGTCACTTGCCCGAAAAAAAGAATTTTCACCCAGATTCCCCACTACATAATCGATATCACCGTCATTGTCGAAATCGCCGGCGGCAACACTGTTCCACCACCCTTTTATGTCACTCATGCCCGATTGAGCAGTTTCATTTTCAAGCTTTCCTTTCTTGTTCCTTAAAAAAGTAATCGGCATCCATTCACCTACAACAATCAGATCAGTCCATCCATCATTGTCATAATCTGTCCAAATGGCGTCGCAGACTAAACCAATATTTCGTAAATCCTTCGCGACATCAGCAGTAACATCAGTAAACTTTATATGTCCATTTTTTGAATCATTTCTATAAATGAAAGAACTGACGGGCATTGGGTACTGAGTGGGTAAGCACCGGCCTCCAACAAAGAGATCAAGGTCGCCGTCACCATCAAAATCGCAGGCTTTAACGCAACTTTTGCTTGTATAATTGATAGGAAGAGCAGATGAATCAAATGAAAAATTTCCTTTCCCGTCATTTACAAAAAGCCTGTCCTGGTAACTTTTTGTGTTTGCAGGGAATTCATCACTTCCGCTTGCGCAATACAGATCCAGGTCGCCATCGCTGTCCGCGTCGAATAATAATAGACCCATGTCCTCCGTGCGAGGGAAAGCGCTATCTATTTTAGGAAAATCCTTCACCAAAAATTTTCCGTCCGGTCCCTGTAGGAAAAATTTACCCGGAAAATTAGTTGACCCGCCGATACATATATCGTCAGTACCATTTCCATCGATGTCCCCTGCCGCTAACGCTGGTCCATACTGTGATAATTTATGCGGAATCAATCTTTCCCTGTCAAAATCAATATAATCTTTTTCCTGGTGGATGTAATTAATACCGGATAAGCTTGTAGCGTCCAAGAACAGTGCATCTTTTGCAAACACATCATTGTTCCAGGAGTCATCCATTGTGGCATCTTTTATATCAATCGTCAATAATTCATTTGTCTTTACATTCTTCAAAACCTGTTTTTTATTTCCCGGCCAGCGAATGAGTACTGAATCCAATAGGGCAACATTTCCGAGGCCAAAAAAAGCCCTGGGATCAACGCTTGAAAGATAACCGCGATAGGGAATGTTCTCGTAAACTTGTTTTTGATTCTTGTTATAGTAAATCTCTGCCCATGCACCAACACCGTCCATGTTATTGTTATTCCCTTTAAACTTTATTTGCAGATAGTTGGCCTTGATTTTGTTTTTTGTGTTGGTGGTATTTTCATAAACAAAGGCTTCATCATTGATATTGCTGATCACACAATCCATGTCGCCATCATTATCAAGGTCCGCATAAGCCGCCCCGTTTGAGAACGAAGGTGTTGCCAATCCCCAGGCATCAGTTACATTATCGAAAGTCAAGTTGCCCTGATTGTGAAAAGCATAATTATGTAGTTTAACCTGAGGTATCTGGCCTAACATGTATTCTTTACTTGCCAGTGCACCAGATCTATTTTGAAACGCAATGAAATCGTGATCTGTCACATCTTTTGGAAATCCATTTGTAACAATAATGTCTCTAAAGCCATCATTATCAAAATCGCTTACTAAAGGCGTCCAACTCCAATCTGTTTCCGCGACACCAGCAAGAAAACCGATATCGCCAAAGACAGGATCACTCACCGAAGCATTGCCGATTACCCGGGGTCCCATGTTGAGCTGCACGGAATTTCGAACATATTGGTACTGGTATCCATAATTATCACTGTTTTGATATGTTTGATAGCTTCCCGAGTTCATCATTGTTTTCTTACGGTAGTTATCCTCAGGATTCATATCCAGTTCGACCAAATCAGCCAAACCGTCATTATTCATATCAATCACATCTTGGCCCATGCCATTGGCGGAGGTATGCTTAAAATATAAAGTGGCTTTGTCCGTAAATGTGCCGTCACGGTTGTTAATGTAAAGGATGTCATTTGAATTGAAGTCGTTAGTAACAAAAATGTCTTTCCATCCGTCACCATTGAAATCTGCGATTGTAGCTCCATGACCATATCCTTCAATCGTGATACCCGCCTGCTTTGAAACGTTTGTAAAAACAGCGTGTTTCAAACTATCATTCCAGTCATTTCTGTATAATCGGCCCGTACTGGGATAACTGCCGTCGGTTATTTTAGGCCGGAAGTTTGAAGGAATATCATTTTTCAGAATTTGATTCACGACAAGGTACATGTCCAAATCCCCATCATTATCATAGTCGAAAAAAGTAGCCATTGTGGAATGTGTGGTATCATTCAATCCATATTCTGCCGCCATTTCTTTAAAGATTGGAATGCCTTTTACATTTGCACCCTGGTTAACGTACAGAAGATTTTCTCTTTTATCAGGGTCTTTTGACATCGATGCGCAAACGTATATATCAAGCCTGTTGTCATTATTGATATCTACAACCGCGACACCCCTGCACCATTTTCCTGAACCATCAACGCCGGCATCTCTTGTTACATCTTCAAATTTAAAGTTGCCTTTATTGAGATATAACTTATTTTCAACAAGATTGCCGGTGAAATAAATATCCGGCAACCCATCGTTATTAAAATCGCCTATACCCACCCCTCCGCCATTATAAATATTAGTAACATCAATCGCGTTTAACGAATCATTTTCTAGAATCTTATTATTGAAATGAATCCCTGAATGTTTAGCGGAAATAAGCTGGAGCACGGAATGTCTATTTTTACAAGACATTGCAAAAACAAGATGGATCAAAATCAAATAAAAAAAAGGATACCGAATAGATTTGACTTTCATACAGGTTATTTCAAAAAGATAAGAGTACAAAATAACTAAATAGAGGTAGAGAATAGCTCTACCTCTATTATCACAGTTTTTAAATTAGGACTACTTCTTAGAAGCCAGGGTTTTGTTTTAAAAACACTTTACCCGTTGCATTTTTTACATCTATTTGTTGTTGTGGTATGGGGAACCATTGATATTTATCAGAAAAAACAACAGTCGGATTTTGTATGTAATAAGAAGGTCGTGTTTTTTCTACAGCGATATAGTCGTTTAATGTTTTAGCCATTAGTCCCGGAGAAACGCCATCAAAACGGCGCAGCGCAAAGAAACGCTGACCTTCCATGGCCAATTCCAATCTTTCTTCAAACAACAAAGCCTTTCTGGCGAATGCTTTATCAACAAATGCACCCGCAGGATAGGGGCTCACTTTGTAGTTATCGGCCGGGGTGGTTTGAGTTGTGTATTTACCGGTTCCTGCGTTGT
>JGI24806J26614_1000611_pt1 | contig 11562 bp, 9 predicted proteins | sample Kansoi200umMDA_FD_26614 | JGI IMG/M metagenome (IMG submission 26614)
CATCATTTATTACAGGGTGTGACTACCTGATTGATGGAGGGTTTGTGAAGTTGAATAACTGAATATGATCTCAAAAAATCGTCGTTTCGAAAAATCAAACCTAATAGCTGAGTCTCTGCCTTTCCTCTCACATTCGGAGTTGTGCAAAAAAAATTGATATTTTTGTCTGTTTATGCTGGTTTATCCGTAATTTTTTGCTGGATTTTGCTGACTGCTGTCTTTAGTCGCCCGTTCACACCGAGAAAAAACGAAGTTTTTTAAACTGCTTTATAACCAATAAAAACTGCTTATTATGAAGAAATCACTGCTTCTAGCATGGATAATTCTTTCTCTGTCCATGCCTTTTTTTGCATTTGGTCAAACGCGACAAATAACAGGGATGGTTAGTGACGAAGTAGGCGCTCCCCTGCCATTTGTTTCGGTCGTTCAAAAAGGCACTCAAAACGGAACCTCTACCGACGAAAAAGGTACGTTTGCCATTACGGTGAGTGGTGCAAATCCAATCCTTGTTTTCTCCTATGCAGGAAGGCAAACCCAGGAAATTTCTGTCGGTGCCGCCAATACTTACAGTGTAAGTCTCGGTGCTTCCGGCAGCATGACAGAAGTTATTGTCACCGCACTGGGTATAAAAAAGCAAAAACGAGCATTAGGATATTCAGCACAGGAAATTTCTGGTGATGCCTTGACTTTGACTAAACAAACAAATATTGTGAATGCACTACGAGGGCAGGTGGCCGGTGTGCAGATCAATAGTGGTGGAGGAGCGCCGGGGCAAGGTACAAGAATCATTATCCGCGGCATAAAATCACTTGACCCCAATAAAGACAACCAGCCATTGTTTGTTATTGATGGCGTGGTGATGGATAATAGTACGACAACCGTATCGACTGCTGGTTCTCTTCGCGGATTATCAAATCGTGCTGCTGATATTAATCCGGATGATGTGGAAAGTATATCCGTATTGCGTGGCGGCGCAGCGACAGCATTGTATGGACAGGCGGGCTCAAATGGTGTAATTGTAATCACCACAAAGTCCGCGAAAGTCGGTAAAATGAGAATTGGATTTACTACCACGTATGGTATTGATGAAATAAATCAGTTGCCGGAGGTGCAATCAATCTTTTCTCAAGGATTCGTGGGTGCTGTATCACGAGTGCCTGAATATGATCCAACGACAATTTTCAGTGCGTGGGGACCTACGGTACAACAGGTAAAAATGATTGATCCGACTCAGAATGATTTTCTCTATAATCATTACGGAAGGGGGTATAAGCAGGGAAATCAATTTCGTTCGACCATCAATATCTCAGGAGGTACCGAAAATGCGTTACTCACATCCTCATTATCATATTTCAAACAAAATGGGACAATCCCCAATTCCGATTATAAAAATATTTCAGCGCGAGTTGGCGGACAGTTTAAATATGGCAAGTTGAGGATCAGTCCTTCGTTGAACTTTATAAATTCCGGCGGATTGAGAGTGAATGCCGATAGGTTCAACGAGCAGTTGACCTATTGGTCACCAAGAGTTGACGTGAGGGATTACATCAAGCCAGATGGCACAATGAAAGGTTATAGAGACAATCCCATTTACGGCACTTATGTGAACCGATTTAGAGACAACGTAAATCGTTTGATTGGAAATGTTGCCATCACCTTCTCGCCTGTTAAATGGTTTGATTTTTCGAAACGACGATTTTTTGAGATCATATTCAGTTATTCAACTTCACAAACCCTCCATCAATCAGGTAGTCACACCCTGTAATAAATGATGCTTCATCGCTGCACAGGTATAAAGCGAGGTGAGCAATTTCCTCAGGCCGTGCCATTCTGCCAATGGGTTGAGTCTTTGAGAGTTTCTCAAACATCTCTTTTTCTTTACCTGGAAAATTTTTTTGTAAAAACCCATCTACGAAAGGGGTATGAACTCGTGCCGGAGAAATAGAGTTGCAACGAATATTGGAAGCAAGGTAATCTCTTGCAACAGACAAAGTCATTCCCATTACCGCTCCTTTTGTCATTGAATAGGCAAACCTGTCCGGTATACCAACCTGCGAAGCAATGGAACCAACGTTTAAAATGCAGCCGCCCGTTTTCTTCATTACGGGAATTATTTCATGCATGCAGTTGTACATGCCTTTTACATTTACATTGAATAACCTAATCAAATCTTCTTCAGACGTTGTCTCAAGAGTTCCAACGTGAGCGATACCGGCGTTGTTTATAAGAATATCAATACTTCCATTTAAGCTTGCAATGCTTTCAACAATTGCTTTTACTTCTGCCTGCTTTGATATGTCACATTTATGAAAAAAAGATTTGCCTCCCGCATCATCAATTTCTTCAACAACCTTTTTTGAATTTTCATCAAGATCCAGGATATGGACTATACTTCCCTGCCTGGCAAATAAAGTTGCGATCGCCTTCCCGATGCCGCTGCCGCCACCAGTTATAATTGATGTTTTGTTAGTGAGCGTAAACACTTTTTTTCTTTGGAGAATAACTGGGCGAAGATAATTGACGTTGGTTCTTGACCAATCAATTTTTTAAACAATCAGCAAAACTAGGAAAGATAGGCGTTTTGCTTTTACGCTTTATTGAGTTGATAATAGACATCGTTCCACCGCAATTCATTTTTGAATTGGTGGAGATTGGTGTCCCTGCCAATGCGCAGATATTCTATTCCAGCCATGCTGGCGAAATCTTCCATATGCTCTGCTGTTAAGTTCTGGCTGTAGCACGTGTGATGAGCGCCGCCAGCCAATATCCACGCCGCACAGCCAGTTTGCATGTCGGGATAGGGCTTCCATAAAACCCGCGCCACCGGTAGTTTGGGAAGATCATTTGCTGGTTTTACCGCTTCTACTTCATTTACCAATAGACGAAAGCGATTGCCCATATCAACAATAGAAGCATTAATAGCGGCACCAGCAGTAACATTAAATACTAATCTAACCGGATCTGCTTTCCCCCCGATTCCCAGTGGATGTATTTCGCAAGAAGGTTTACCATCGGCAATGCTTTCACAAATCTCGAGCATGTGCGCACCGAGTACCATTCTATTCTTCGGGTCAAAATGATACGTGTAATCCTCCATAAAGGAATTACCTCCCTTCAATCCGATTGCCATTGTCTTCATCGCTCTCACCAACGCAGAAGTTTTCCAATCCCCCTCTGCCCCAAAACCGTAACCATCATTCATCAAACGCTGGGCAGCGATACCAGGTAGTTGCACCAATCCGTGCAAATCTTCAAATGTGTCGATAAAGCCCTTGTAATTTCCCTGTTGCAAAAATTTCCGTAAGCCAATTTCGATCTTCGCCGCCTCACGTAACGATTGATGCTGGGGAGCTCCTTTTTTTAAGGAGGCCGCCAGTTTATATTTCATTGCATACTCATCGCATAATTTTGTGATGGCTGCTTCCTTTACGTCATTTATCATCCTTCCGAGGTCGCCAACACCATGTGTATTAACCGAGTAACCGAATTTCATTTCGGCTTCTACTTTGTCTCCCTCAGTTACTGCCACATAACGCATGTTATCACCAAAGCGAACAAATTTTGCTTGTTGCCAATCCCACCAACCCACGGCGGCTCGTATCCACACGTCTATTTTGACTATAGTAGCTTTATCCTCCCAATGACCCACGACAACTTTTCGATTCAATCTCATCCGGCTCATGATAAATCCAAACTCCCGATCACCATGTGCACTCTGGTTCAGGTTCATGAAATCCATGTCAATTTCATTCCAGGGGATGTCACGATTGAACTGAGTATGTAAATGCAGTAGTGGTTTTTGCAGGATCTTTAATCCGGTGATCCACATTTTAGCGGGAGAAAAAGTGTGCATCCAGGCAATAATCCCAATACAATTTCTTGCACTGTTTGCATCCTGGCATAAATTATATATCTCTTCCGTTGATTTTAAAACCGGTTTGAAAATAACTTTAACCGGAATTGATTCTGAACTATTGAAGGATTTTGCAATTGTGCTGGAATGTTTGGCCACTTGCCTCAACGTTTCTTCGCCATATAAATCCTGGCTACCTGTGGCAAACCATACTTCAAGATTTTTAAGATTGATCATTGATTTTTTTTTATTCTTCCCTGATTAACTAGTCTTTCGCGATTAAATCTACATCCTTCACTTTCGTAGGAAACCATATCATCATCTCCCCTTTGCCTCTATGTGCCCATGCATAATAAGGAATTGCTGTAAATTCTTTGGTCGCCGTCGACACAGTATTTCCATCACTGTTAACTACGACAGTCGGAACACTGCTTTTTAATACAATAACGCCATTTAGTAAATCAGGTTTGAATTCTGTGGCAAATGTTGCGTTGTCAGGAATAATAATATTGGCTGCTTTGCCATTGTTATCAGGCCACTCTGCACAATAAATAATGGGTCCGCGTTGCAATGCTACTTTTCCAATATCATCCTTTACATCTCCTTTGGCAATAACTCTTCTCACTTCCATCGGTAAGTTTACGTCAACCACATCACCTTTTTTCCATGTTCTGTTTAGAACTGCGTAACCATTTTGCATCGTGTACTCAATTGGTTGTCCATTTATTTTTATTTCCACTTTTTTGTCGGAGGTAGTTGCAAATTTGTACAGGTCAGAAGGCATTGCTTCGTTTCGAGCCCAGCCCGGTATACGGATTAACAAATTAAAGGCAAGAGGAGACTTTGGAGTAACACTAAAACTTAATGCCCCATCCCATGGGTAGTTATTTTGCTGGACGATTTGAACCGGTTTATTATTAACGGTCAAATCCGCATTGCCACTAATAAAAAGATTTACATACACATCATTATCTTTTTGTGCATATACATAACCGGGAACCGACGGGATCAGGCGAACAACATTTGTCGGGCAACATGAGCATGGAAACCACCCTGAACGCTCTGCTTCCATATCTTTATGCGTGAAACTATTTTTTATTTGCATGGCATTGGTGTAGAAAAAAGATTTTCCATCCATGCCCACTCCCGAAATTAATCCGTTGTACAAAGATTTTTCCAACACATCAATATATTTTGAATCGCCGTGCAACATAAACATGCGGTGATTAAAATAAACATTGGCGATAGCTGCACAGGTTTCATTATAAGCCGTTGCATTGGGTAATTCATAATTATCGCCGAATCGCTCACCATCGCCTATTGCACCAACACCACCTTGCACATAAATTTTCTTGTTTACTTCATTTTCCCAGATTTTATCGATTGCGTTCAATAATTGTTTATCTCCCGTAAGTGCAGCCACATCAGCTACAGCCGAGTATAGGTAACCAGCTCTTACTGCATGGCCTTCGGCCTCAGTCTGGTCAACAACCAGTTTATCATCTTGCCAGTAAGATCCATTTTTCCATGGGTCTTTGCTTTTTGCGTCGTAACCATTGTAATGACCCCTTTGTTCAACGAAAAACTTGGCAGTTTCTAAATATTTTTTGTTACCTGTGATGCGGTACAATTTCACAAGACCCATCTCCACTACTTCATGACCAGGTGCTACTTTTTTTTGTTGCGGTGCGGGTCCAAATACAGAACAAACAAGGTCGGCATTCTTCAATGCAATGTTCAATAGATTCTTTTGACCTGTTGCGATGTAATGTGCCGCCGCTGCCTCATATAAATGGCCAGAATTGTATAGTTCATGACTTAACTCCCTCTCCTTTTCCCATCGTTCCTTCCCGGACCAGGGATGAACATCATTCGGATTAATGGTTCTTGCTGTATATAAATAGCCATCCGGTTCCTGGGCCTTTGCAACAATGGCGATGAGAGAGTCCATATATTTTTTCAAGGCTGGGTCAGGAAAAAGACTCAATGAAAAAGAAGCACCCTCAAGGGTTTTGTAAATATCTGTATCATCAAATGGATAGATGGTACAGAACTTACCACTTCGGGCAGCCGCCATTTCAAAGTTTTTCACCCGTCCCGTTTTATCGCAACGTTCAAATGACGCGGGAATGGTAACGGTATGATTTGTTTTTATCCTTGGTAACCAAAACTTGTCAGTCAATTTTACTTTGGTAAAATCAACCCCTTTAATAGGATAATCTTTTTGTTGAGCAAATGATGCGATCGAAGAGAGGACGACCACTGCAACAATCAAACGCTTCATAAAAAAAATTTTAAGTTCCCAGTAAACTAATTTTTGCATGTATCATTTCACCGAAAATTTGTACTCAGTCGTATGCCTGTACGTTTCTCCTGGTTTTAAAATCGTGTTGGGAAATGCGGGCTCATTCGGACTGTCAGGATAGTGCTGTGTTTCCAAACAAAGTGCGCCATGCTTAACATATTTCTGTCCATTCTTTGTATACTTCAATGTCCCGTCTAAAAAATTGCCGGAATAAAATTGAATACCCGGCTCGGTTGTTAATACTTCCATGTAGCGACCGCTGGCCGAATCATACAATGAGCCAACTTGCGCCAAACTGTTACTTGTTTTGCTCAACACCCAGTTATGATCAAAGCCACCTTTCACTTTTTGGATATCTCTTCCAATGGGCTTGGCGGTGGTAAAATCCATTGGGGTTCCTTTTACGTCAGCGATTTTTCCTGTCGGAATTAATTTATCATTCACAGGAGTGTATTTATCAGCGTTTAATTGCAGTTGATGATTTAAAATGGTAGAATCCCTTCCTGCAGATAAATTAAAGTAACAGTGACTTGTCAAATTCACAGGCGTGGGTTTGTCTGTTGTAGCGGTGTAATCAAGCTTTAATGTATTGTCGGCGCCAAGTGTATAAACCACCGTTGCGGTTAAATTACCGGGATAACCTTCTTCACCATCTTTGCTTTGATAAGTTAGTTTTAAGCTATTGTCGCCGATCTTTTCAGCTTGCCAAAGAACTTTATCGTATCCTTTGTTTCCTCCATGGAGGCTATTGCCATGATCGTTTGCGGCCAATGTATACGCTTTACCGTCGAGAGTGAATTTTCCATTTGCAATACGATTAGCATAACGACCCACCAGGGAGCCGAAAAAAGGGTCATTCTTTTGCATGTAACCGTCAAAAGAGTCAAAACCAAGAACCACATCACCCATGTTGCCATTTTTATCGGGAACCAGAAGCTTTGTTAACGTGCCTCCATAATTCAGGATGCTTGCCTTCATCCCGGAAGCGTTGGTAAGCGTGTATTCGATCACCGGTTGATTCTCATAATTTCCAAACGGCCTTTCTGTGATACCTGCTTTTGAGCTGTCCATCTTTTGTGATGTTGAATCTTTTGACTCCGCATCAGTGTTTGTAGTATTATTACAAGCGATAACAAGCAGGAGCCAAGACAAATGCACAAGGTGAATTCTTCTCATAATTTTATTGTTTTATTTTTCCTGGCCATAGTAAGAACCAGGTCCGTGTTTGCGATCATAGTGTTTCTGAATTAGAGCATCTTTCAACCGCGGAGCGCAGGAATTTATTTGTTCTGTCAGGAATGCCATTTGGGCGACCGTTTCCAACACAGCGCTGTTGTAGACAGCTTTCTCTGCTGATTTGCCCCAGGTAAATGGTGCGTGATTTCCTACAAGAACCATTTCCACCTCTTCGTAACTCAATCCTTTTTCCTTAAGACAATTGATAATCTGGAAACCCGTTTGATACTCGTAATCTCCCTTTATCATTTCATCGTCCATCGGTGCCGCACAAGGAATATCATACGTGTTATGATCGGCGTGTGTAGTGCCGAAAATAGGAATATCACGTTGCGATTGTGCCCAGGCAGTAGCATAAGTAGAATGTGTGTGGGATATGCCACTGATTTTTTCCCAATGCCTGTACAACACCGCGTGTGTTTTTGTATCGGATGATGGTCGCAACTTTCCTTCAACAACCTTTGCCTCAAAATCCACAACCACTATCTTTTTTGGTGAAAGTTTTTCATACGCCACTCCGCTTGGTTTTATGGCAAACACCCCCTGGCTTCTGTCAACAGCACTTACGTTACCAAATGTAAACAGCACCAGTCCGAGTTTTGGCAATTGCATGTTGGCTTCGTATGCTTCTTCTCTGATATGGTCGTATTTGCTCATTTGGATGGTAAATGGTGAGTTGTGAATTGTGAATAAAATTGACCATTCACAATTGACAATTGACAAATATGCTGAATAGACTTGGTGTAGTACAAGAGTCGAGACGATAAATGTCTCGATGCGGACCTTAAGCGTCGGCATGCGACCCGTTCGTCGCTTCGCTCCCCAGGGCAGGCTCCACTAAACCTAAATAGAATTATAAAAGCCGGGCTCATAATCAATTTTGACTTTTTTCTATAAACGCTCCCAATTTTTTGTAGTGCTGATAGCGTTTGTTGTAATGCTCAACATTTTTCTGATCGGGATGGTATTCTGCATCGAAGCCCTGTCCCATTTTTTCCATTGCCTCTTCTACCCGATTATAAACACCCGCAGCAGTTGCTGCAAACATGGCTGCACCCATTGCACAGGTCTGCTCAGATTTGTGAATGCGAATTGGCATGTTCATTACATCGGCCATCGTTTGCATAACGTAAGAAGATTTTTTTGCGACGCCGCCAAGACCAATGAGACCCTTAACCGGCACACCCTGTTCAATAAATCGATCAACAATTGCTTTTGCACCAAAACAAGTGGCCTCAACCAGCGCTTTGAAAATTCTAGGCGCATCGCTGGCTAAATTTAAATTAATAATGGCGCCCTTTAATAATTGATTTGCATCGGGAGTCCTTCGCCCATTTAACCAGTCCACGGCCAATTCGTCATTTTCATTGAGAGGAAGTTTGGCGGCTTCTGCTGAAAGCTCTACAATCATTTTATCCGTGACATCCCGCCTGGTCTTTTCATCATTGCACAAATGATCAAGTGGCCAGCTTAATAAATTTTTGAACCAGGCATACACATCACCAAATGCGCTTTGTCCAGCTTCTAGACCGAGCATACCTGGAATAATTGAACCTGGAACCTGTCCGCAAATTCCACTCACTAATTTTCCGTTGACATCATCAAGTGGAGCGACGAGCATATCACACGTAGATGTGCCCATCACCTTGCTTAAATAATAGGGTTCAATTTGTCCGCCTACTGCCCCCATGTGCGCATCAAATGCACCTACTCCAATAACCACATCTGTTGGCAGATTTAGTTTGTGCGCCCATTTTTTACTGATGGTTCCCGCAGATTGATCGGCGCAATATGTTGCCGTAAATAGTTTTGAAGAAAGGCAATTTAATAAGGGATCGAGTGAGGAAAAAAATTCATTGGCCGGAAGGCCGCCAAACTCTTTTGCCCAGAGTGCCTTGTGACCCGCAGAACAAACGCCCCGCTTCATTTGATGCACATCTGTTCCGCCGGTTAGTAAAAAAGGAATCCAGTCGCAATGTTCCACCCAGGAGTAACAAGCCTCACGCACTGCTTTATCCTCACGCAAAATGTGGAGCAATTTTGCCCAAAACCACTCTGAAGAATAAATGCCCCCCACAAACTGTAGATAATTAATATCAAATTTTTTTGCATGCTCATTTATTTCAGCTGCTTCTTTTGTAGCAGTATGATCTTTCCACAACACGAACATTGCATTGGGATTATTTTCAAACCCTGGCAAGAGTGCAAGAGGAGTCCCGCTTTCATCAACGGCCACAGGCGTTGAACCGGTAGTATCCACAGAAATTGCCTTCACATGCCGGGCTATCTCTTTACCTGCTTTTTTCAAACAATCCGCCAGCGTTGTTTCAAGTCCCTCCACATAATCAAGGGGATGCTGCCTAAATTGATTGATGGTGGCATTGCAATAAAGACCGGCCTTCCATCTTGGATAGTGAAAAACTGATGAGGCTATTTCATTTCCATTGGACGCATCTACCAACACCGATCGAACTGAATCGGTGCCGTAATCAACACCTATAACATAGGACTCATTCATGATTAAAGAATTCGTGTCAAATTAACACTAAAATATTGAAACAAGTTTTTCTAAACGGCTGAAAAATTCCATTCATACGTTTTGATCACCAATGTTTATGTGAATTTGGAATGATATTCAGAAAGGCCTGGAACTTTTTTTCGTACTTCCGCTTAGCAAGTTTATAGTAGTAGGCGCCCTTTTTTGAATTTTCCTTGTCCTTTTCTTTTTGTTTTACCAGCAGGTTTGTTGAAAGCACCTGTCTGCTAAAATTCCTTTTGTCAAATGAGGTGTCGTATAATTCTTCGTACATGGTTTGCAGCTGAGGGATGGTGAATTTATCAGGCAGCAATTCAAAAAGAATAGGATGCATGCCTGCCTTGTACCGCAACTTTTCTTTAGCCATTTCAACCATTTCGTTATGGTCAAAAATAAGTTTGGGAAATTTATCAAGATTGAACCACTCAGCATGATACTCATGGCTTAGCTGCTTTTCGTATTGATGAATATCGATGAGCGCAAAGTATGCTACCGAAATGGTTCTTTCAATGGGATCACGTTTGGGTTCTCCGAAAGCGTATAATTGTTCGAGATAAATGCCTCCAAGGCCGGTGTTCTTTTTTAAGATGCGAACGGCCGCGTCATCCAGACTTTCATCTTTTTGTACAAATCCTCCCATCAGGCTCCATTGACCGAGCGCCGGCTGTAGTGCTCGCTTGACGAGTAATATTTTAAGATCTCTGCCGTCGAATCCAAAAATTATGCAGTCAATAGCTGCGAGGAGTTTTGTTTGGTGTGAGTATTTGGGCATAAATTCGGGGACGTAACAATTCGCAAAGTAAACAAAAATCAAAATAGTATAACCGAATTAACGAGAGGCTGTTCATGATCCGGTTATGGCAGCAGATTCCGAAAGACCAGACGATAGTCGATAATAGTCATCGATAAATCCGATCACGTGCGAGAAGGAAGAAAATTCATCCCTATTGTGAAGATTAGCGATGATAATGGCTTTCATTCCCGCGTCGAGCGCCGATTCCGCACCTTTTGGCGAATCTTCAAAGACTAGACAGTCCCCGGATTTTAGTCCTAACTTCTTTGCGCATTGCAACCATGTTTCGGGCTCGGGTTTACTTTTTGTTACGTCATCAGCACTCACGATCGCGTCAAAATATTTTCGGATTCCCAAACCATCCAGTACGAAATCAATATTGGACATAATGGCTGCAGAACCAATTCCCAATTTTATTCCTGCCGCTTGCGCATGTTTCAAAAATTCTTCCAGGCCATCAATTAATTTCAGATGCGGCTTGAATTCCTTTTGATATTGTTTTTCTTTTTCGAAACTCATTTTTGTCTTTTCACCATCTGTAAATCTATTTGGAAATACTCTTTCGATAACGTCATGATTTTTCCCATAGCACTCTTGTTTCATTCTGTCCAACGTGATTCCCGCTCCAAGTTCATTCATAATACGGTGCCAGGCGGTAATGTGATAGGGCATATCATTGATCATTGTTCCATTCAGATCGAACAAAAAGGCTTTATAGTTTTTAATCTCCATTTGCGATAACTGGTTTGGCTTTCTTCAAAACTATTTACGGCAACATATTGCGCCGATCAATCTGCGGGAACCATCAGTAAAAAATGGGCGCACAAACTAAATCTGCC
>JGI24806J26614_1000612_pt1 | contig 11561 bp, 5 predicted proteins | sample Kansoi200umMDA_FD_26614 | JGI IMG/M metagenome (IMG submission 26614)
GGATTCTATCGCAAGAATTTATAATTACTACATTGAGAATTCAACTGCGACATTTGAAGAAGCTGAAATTCCTGAAGATGAAATAATCAAAAGAATAAATAGTGTAAAAGAAAATCATGTTTGGCTTGTTTATGAAAATGATGGGATAGTCAGGGGATATGCATATGCAACCAAATGGAAGGAGCGAAATGCATACAGGTTCACTGCGGAAATTGCCATCTACGTTGAGAACGGATTTTCAAAAAAAGGAATTGGAAATATGTTAATGGAGAGTCTGATCGATGAATCGAAAAAAAAAGGTTTACATAAATTGATAGCAGGCATAGCATTGCCAAATGAACCGAGCATAAAGATACATGAAAAGTTTGGATTTGAAAAATGTGCGCATTTCAGAGAGAGCGGTTATAAGTTCGGCAAGTGGATCGATGTTGGTTATTGGGAGTTGATTATCAATGAATAATGAATAATGAGTAATGAGTAATGGGTAATCATCAATTGTAAATCGACTTACAAATGTCGCAAGAAAAACTTAATACCTAATACTTAGTACTAAGTACTAAGTACTAAGTACTAAGTACTAAGTACTATAAATAAAAGAAGCCCGTGGAGATTTAGTTCTTCCTCGATTTCTTCCAAATATCTTCCTTCACAAGCAATTTAATTCCCCTCACTTCGGGAATTTCAACAACAATGAATCCATATTCTTCCGGATTATTAATAAAATGTTTACATTCGGAATCATTTGAAAATCTAGTGTCATTTAAAATTCTTTTAGACAAAATTATCATATTGATTGACCACTTGTTAAGATACTCTTTAAACGAAACTTCAGTAGTGTATTCCGGCACCCTATTGTAGTTTTGATTTTGATAAATAGAGTAAATCCACGAGACATCCAGTATGTTCACAGGTTCTTTTATTTCCGCAGATCTCAAATATTTAATTGTTAACAGATTCTCTTGTGATCGATCATCAATAAGTGAACTCAAGGGGCGAACCAATATTATCGGAAGCAAGCAAGCATAAACAAGTTTTATAAGTAATTGAATTGTCTTGTGTTCAGGATTAAATGCATTTCGCAGCAATGTTGAAATAAGCATCACAATTATTATTACAAACAGAAGTAACAAATAATGCGTGCGGGGGAAAATAAATATAATTGAAAAGATTAATGGAACGACTGCAATCAATAACGTAAGAAAGAAAAATTTGAAGTAGTTAAAGTTTTCTGAAAGATGTTTTAAAAAGGATTTGAAATTTAATTTATTCCCTTTTGGTAAAAATGGTATAAGGGAAATCACAAACAAAATGAAGGCTAATAACAGTAAAGCTTTACGTGGATGACTTTTGGGATAAAAATTTAAGAACATTGTGTCTAATTCTTTCGGCATGTTGCTGATATTTTGAGACATGTGTTTTACTATCGCTGATGGATTTTTGAGAATAGCTTCCGATACACTGCTGGAATTCCCAAAATCCTCTTTCAAAATTATTCTAAAGTTAGCATTTGGCTCTCTAGGATCGTTATGCCATTTGACCCAATTACGTGCATAGTGTTGACCAAATGCCACAAAACTTCTCTCACCACTTCCCACCGGTGAACCAAATACAAACAATAAAATAATACACAGAACTGCTACTGATAATAATGGTACAACTACTTTTAAAGAACGTACATTAGAAAATTCTTTTATGTACAAAATAGAAAGTATAACACCTACAAGAAGAAAACTTAGAAAAAACTCAGGTCGGATAAATGAAGTCAACAGAAGAGTTATTGAAAGAGATAATACCTTCAGTTTTTTATCTTTTATTAAAGTTGCTATGATCAGTCCCAGTAAAAGAGTTAATAATGCAAAGTGACTAACTTTTGGAACGGTCTGAAAATTTGAAAAGCTGAGAAGGAAAAATATTGAACATGTAAACGCAATAATCATTTGTACTTTGTTAACACGAAGAAGCATATAGATGAATATTGGCGGCAAAATAGTCATCAAAGCATAATTTAGAAAATACAGAGAGATAATATCGGACTGTAACAGGTTTAATAAATAATACCAGAGGACATATATTGGAGACCATTCTGGGAGAGGAAAACCCACAGGAAAGGAAACTCCCCAATGAAGATAAATTGATTCATCAAGATCTAAAATGTCGAGAAATTCTCTTAGTTTGGAAACATATATGATCCCGGAAATCAATAATACGAATATTGCAAGGATGTCTGGAAAATATAAGAAAAGTAATTTCTTAAATTTATTTATACTTAAGGTATCCTGCAATTTTTTAGTTGAGAAAATTTAATCTTTGAAATAGTTTGATTTCTATATCTTTTTAACTTCACATTGAAAATCAATGAGTAATGAGTAATAGTAAATCGACTCAGCAATAGTATGAACTAAACTAAAACTTAATACTTAATACCTAATACTTAGTACTAAGTACTATAAATAAAAAAAGCCCGCGAATTAATTCACGGGCTTTCTTTTTTAAGATAAAAACTTTTTATCCTACCTTTGTAACGTTAGCGGCTTGTGGACCTTTTGCTCCGTCTTCTACGTCAAATTCGACTTGGTCACCCTCGTCTAATTTTTTGTAACCTTCTGCGTTGATCGCTTTGAAGTGTACGAAAACATCTTGCCCGTTGCTTCTTGTTATGAAACCATAACCTTTAGTAACGTTGAACCATTTTACAGTTCCTTTTTCCATTGCTGTGTTTTTCCTTTTTGTGTTAGTGAAATTGTACGCTTGCAAATTTTTGGCTCTTAAATCTTTTCAACCGGGAATTTTACTTCCTGATTTATTTGCTGCGACTCTTACCTTTCTAAAAAGGTTTTAAACCAGCAAAATAATTAAAAGCTTGTTACTACTTTCTTATTTTGGTAGAACAATCCCGGAATAATCGGGACAAAAAACGCTGTACTGTTTTTTTACAAGATCAATTTAATTATAACATAGGTTAATTACAATATAAAAGGTGATATTGGTCATTAATATTTCCAACCTAATCATTACGATTAATCGTTGAATAACTGAAACCTTAGGCTTAATTCTAAGTCATACTATGAAAAGAGTTTTTTGTATTTTGAATTATAACAATTCAAACATTTCAACGTAAAAAAATTTAAAAAAAAATTTAAAAATAGTATGAGATCATTTTATATATCACTTTCTTTATTTGTCTTTATGATTTTTTCTGCCGCAAACCAGGCCTCAGCCCAGACCGGGAAAATTTCCGGGATCATTTATGATAAAAATACAAATTCTCCCATTGAAGCAGCATCTGTCTCTTTGCTTAGTTCAAAGGATTCGGCTGTGATATCCGGTACCGAAACAGATCCCGGCGGAAAATTCAGTTTCTCTCAGCTTCCATTCGGAAGTTACACGGTCAGAGCTGCAATGGTTGGTTACAATAAAGCAGTAATGAGAGGCATAATCCTAAGTTCAGATAATCCGGAAAAAAATCTCGAACCCATTAGATTAAAATCCGGCGAAACCGAAACAGAAGAAATTGTAGTTGAAGCTGAAAAAAGTGCAATTGAATTCAAACCCGATAAAAAGATCTTTAATGTTGAACAGGGAATGAATGTTCAGGGCGGATCTGCAGTGGATGTACTGAAAAATATTCCTTCGGTATCTGTTGATGCAGACGGCAATATTAGCCTGAGAGGAAATCCGAATGTAAAAATTCTTGTCGACGGCAAACCATTTGGAATGAATAATGCAAATTCGGAAAACAGAAATTCTGTCTTAGATCAGATACCATCAAACATGATACAGTCTGTTGAGCTTGTAACTAATCCTTCTGCAAAATACGAAGCAGACACACAGGGCGGAATAATAAATATTATTTTGAAAAAGAAACAGGGCCTGGGATATAACGGGACTATGTCATTGAATGCAGGCACACAGGACAAATACAGCGGTTCACTCAATATGAATTTCAGAAAAGATAATGTTAACTTTTTCGGCAGCTACGATTACCGCTTGTATAATTTTGTTATTGAAGGAGCAAATTCGAGAAACAACTTCACTATAAATTCTGCTTTCGATCAGACAACTGACGGAACTGCAAGAAACATCAGCCACTTTGGCAAAGCAGGTTTTGATTACAATATGAATGAGAGCAGCTCGCTAAGCTTTCTTGTTAACTATAATCCGCGGGAACGAAAAAGAACCGATAACGCATTGGCAATAACAAATAATTCTGTAACCGGTGATCTCATTTCAAAATATAATTTCACCACGAATGATAATGTAACTGCTCACACACTTGATCTGTCAATGAATTTTTTCAAGAAATTCAAAAATCCTGAAAACACATTGAGCAGTGAAGTTGTCTACACCGGAAGTGAAGACAATACACTAACTCATACCAAACAGGAATATATTTTTCCATCCGGAAACCTTCCTGTCTTAATGGAAAGAAATCCTATCAATAATTCAAAGGAAGGAAGTCTTTCGCTTGACTATGTGAATCCGTTTTCCAAGAAAACAAAAATTGAAACAGGATTTAAATTAACGCTGAATGATAACGAAAATGATTACAAGGCCGCTAACTTTGACTACAATACAAACAATTATGTGAATGACACAACACAAACAAATGATTTTTCTTACAATGAGAATGTTTACGGAGCTTATGTTACTTTAACAAACACCATTAAAAAGTTTACATTTCAAGCCGGACTAAGAGCTGAGCAAACTACTACTAAAGGCGAATTAAAAAATACAAACACAATCGATAAGACTGATTACTTTGATTTATTTCCGAGCGCGAGCCTTTCACAAAAAATAGGAGAGTCTCAGGAGCTTCAGCTTTCATACTCAAGAAGGATCAACAGACCGGATATTTCAATGCTCAATCCTTTTGTAACTGTGTTTGATCCGTTCAATCACTTCCAGGGAAATCCTGATCTGAAGCCGGAGTACACTAATTCGATTGAACTCGGTTTTATAAAATATTTTAAAACCACTACTATCAATCCTTCATTATTTTATTCTCACACCAAGGATCAGCTTTCAAGAACAAGGGAGCTCGTTGACAGCAACATTGCACTTTTAACATTTGCAAATTACGGCAAAGCAGAAAACTATGGAGCGGAATTAGTTCTGAATTCACAGCCGGTTGAGTTCATAAGTTTTAACGGTAGTGCCAGCTTTTATAAAAATGTGATTGATGCTACCAATCTTGATTCCTCTTTCAAGAATGATAATTTTACATGGAACGGAAGAATGAATGCTAATATTTTTCTGCCGATGTTTGCTGACATAGGATTGAGTTATTTTTATTCAGGCAAGAATGTTTTTGCACAGGGAACATTGGATCCGTTTCAGTCTTTTGATGTTTCGCTGAAAAGAGATTTCTTTGAAAAAAAGCTAACGGTAGGTTTAAGGTTCAGTGATATTTTTAATACTTTAAAGTTTAGTGCAAAGCTTAACAACACTCAGAATTTTTCGGAGAACTTTGAAAGGAAAAGAGACACAAGAACCGTCTTCGCAACTCTAACATACAGGTTTGGAAATGATTCTAAACTTCAGGATAAGAAAAGAAGAAGACCAAGTGATAATAATGGGAATGATGGGTTTGGATTCTAACAGTACTAGGTATTAGGTATTAGGTATTAGGTGTTGAAATTCTGACACTTCTCTCTACTTAATACTTAATACTTAATACCTAGTACCTAGTACTTAAAACTCATACTCATAAAGTTCTTTCTCCATATCAACTATTTCCTTCAGCTGATTAAGAAACCACCTGTCAATTTTTGTTGAGTTGTATATTTCATCAATTGTTGCTCCGGCAAGAATAGCATATCGTATAAAAAAAATATTATCGCTTCGCGGAGTTTGAAGCTTCATCAGGAATTTAGATTTGTAATGTGCTTTATCTTCCTTATTCAGACTTGTCAAAAATCCTGCTTCATAGATATCTTTTCCATCGGCGCCAAAGCCTGAGCGCCCAAGTTCCAAAGATCTGATGGCCTTTTGAAATGCTTCCTTGAAATTTCTGCCAAAGGACATAACTTCACCGACTGATTTCATCTGCACACCGAGAACATCATTGTCAGGATTTGATGAACGGAATTTATCAAAATCCCATCTCGGAATTTTTACAACAACATAATCGATCACAGGTTCAAAACATGAAGGAGTTGTTTTTGTAATATCATTTGGAATTTCATCGAGTGTATATCCGACCGCAAGCTTTGCAGCAATTTTTGCAATAGGAAATCCGGTTGCCTTGGATGCAAGCGCAGAGCTTCTTGAGACCCGTGGATTCATTTCAATCACAATAATTCTTCCGCTATCGGGATTAACTGCAAACTGAATATTTGAACCTCCTGTTTCAACACCGATCTCTGAAATTACTTTCTTTGCTGCATCTCTCAATTGCTGATATTGTTTATCACTCAATGTCTGAGAAGGCGCAATTGTAATTGAATCCCCTGTATGAACACCCATTGGATCAAAATTTTCAATTGAACAGATCACAACAAAGTTATCATTAATATCACGCATCACTTCGAGCTCAAATTCTTTCCATCCGATCAGAGATTCTTCAACGAGAACTTCTCTTGTAGGAGATGCATCCAGTCCGCGATTGATGATGGTTTCCAGTTCTTCAATATTATAAGCAATGCCGCCGCCTGTACCGCCTAGAGTGAATGAAGGACGGATGATCAATGGGAATCCGGTTTCATCGGCAAATTCTTTTGCTTCGGAAAAATTTTTTATAAATTTTCCTTTTGCAACATCCAGACCGATCTTCTGCATTGCATTGTGAAAAAGTTCACGTGACTCAGCTTTCCTTATCGAATCAACTTTCGCTCCGATCAGCTCAACATTATATTTTTCCAAAATCCCTTTTTCATATAGATCGATCGCAGCATTCAGTGCTGTCTGTCCGCCCATGGTCGGAAGGATTGCTTCGGGTTTTTCTTTTTGAATTATTTTTTCAATGTAAGCACTTGTGATCGGTTCAATGTAAGTTGCGTCTGCAATTTCAGGATCAGTCATAATTGTTGCGGGATTTGAATTGATCAGTACAATCCTGTAGCCCTCTTCCCTTAATGCTTTCACTGCCTGCGTTCCGGAATAATCGAATTCGCACGCCTGACCAATTACAATCGGTCCGCTTCCTATTATCAGAATTGTTTTAAGGTCGGTTCGCTTTGGCATTGACTAAGATTGACATGATTGGAATGATGGCTATGATGAGTAGTGGGATAAACTTTTTAAACTCCCCAAGGAGCTAAGAAAAAATATTAATAAATCAGTCGTCAATAATATGCTTGTGTACACCGTTAGTCGAAACTTTTTTCCTCAGATCTTCCTTCATTTCTTTTTCATGTTTCTTGATTACTTTTTTTACAAAGTTTTCCTGTATATTTATTTTTTCAAATGGCTCATCAGATATTTTCAGCAGATCTTCTTTCCTTGTATAGCTGCCGTTGCTGCTCATTACCCATGTCTTTGAAGTATCTGTCAGATACAATTTGAGAATTTCAACAAGATCTTCTTTGATCCTTGCATCTTCGATCGGGAAAAGTACTTCGACTCTTCTGTCAAAATTCCTTTGCATGATATCTGCGCTGCCGAGATAGAGTCTTGAATCGGCATTATTGTGAAAGTAATATGCACGGCTGTGTTCAAGAAATCTTCCTACAATACTATACACATTTATATTTTCACTCATGCCTTTTACCTGTGGTTTCAGACGGCAGATGCCGCGTGTGATGAGATCAATTTTTACTCCGGCTTTGGAAGCATTATATAATTTCATGATTACTTCTTCATCAACCATCGAATTATTTTTGAATAGAATGTAACCGTTGCCGTTTTCTTTGTGTGATTTTATTTCATCATCGATCATCTTAAGGATTTTTCTCCTAAGATTTAAAGGAGCAACCAATAATTTTCTATAGCTTCTGGGTTTTGAATATCCGGTTAAGTAATTAAACAACTGTGATGCATCCTTGCAGTAATCCTGATTTGCAGTAAAAAATCCGAAGTCAGTATAAACTCTTGAAGTTGCGGAATTATAATTTCCCGTGCTCAGATGAAGATAACGCTTCATCCCTTTCTCTTCCTTTCTCACAACCAATGCGATCTTGCAATGTGTCTTCAATCCAACAACACCGTAAACCACATGCACTCCGGCATTTTCAAGTGCCCGTGCCCAGATAATATTATTCTCTTCGTCGAATCTGGCTTTAAGTTCGACTACTGCTGTAACCTGTATTCCGTTTTCAGCAGCTTCGATCAATGATTGAATGATCGGTGAGTCACCGCTAGTTCTGTAAAGAGTTAATTTAATTGCATATACATTCGGATCTTCAGCAGACTGTGCAATGAATTCACTGACAGATGAAAATGAATAGAACGGATGATGAAGAAAAACGTCGTGTTCTGAGATTGTTTTGAAAAAGTTTTCTTCTTCTCTGAAGTAAGATGAGATTCTCGGAGTGAATCCTTCATATTTCAATTCACGTTTTTCAATTTTATACAGTGACATCAGATCACCGAGATTCAGTGGTCCGTCCATTTTATAAATTTCATTGTTCTCTGCACCGAGAGCGTTTCTCAAAAAATTGAGTAGCTTATCAGGCATCTTCTTATCAACTTCCAGCCGGACAAGAATTCCTAGTCTTCTTTTTTTAACCTCTTCTTCAATCAAAGTCAAAAGATCAGCTGCTTCTTCTTCTTCAAGCTCAAGATCGGCATTACGCGTAATACGGAATGCAAAGCAATCAATTGCATTCATACCGGTGAAAAGTTTCTCGGCATTTGCTTTGATGATATCTTCAAGCAGAATGTAGCTGTTTTGGTTCTCGGGATTTATAGAATAAAATCTTGAAATGTTATTCGGAATCTGAACTACGCAAACTTTTTCTTCAACTTCTTTTGTATCGGGATCATCGAGCAGAATGGCAAGCGCAATGCTGCGGTTGATGAGATTTGGAAACGGATGAACATTATCAATGGCAAGCGGAGTCAGAACGGGAAAGATCTCATCTTCGAAATAATTATCTACACTTTTCCTTTGCTCTTCATCTAATTCATCATATTTGAAGATCCTTACGTCACTTTGCAAAAGACCGGGAATTATATCTTCATTATAAAGTGTATACTGTTCTTCAACAAGCGGCGTCAGAGTTTCATAAATTACATCGCGCTGCTCCTGTGCAGACATGCCGTCGGTGGTGAGTTCATTTACATTACTCTTTACCTGGCGTTTCAGACCTGCGACGCGAATCATAAAAAATTCATCAAGATTAGTGCTGAAAATGGAAAGAAACTTTACTCTTTCAAGCAGAGGCTGTGATTTGTCTTTTGCTTCTTCGAGAACTCTCTTGTTAAATTCGATCCAGCTAAGCTCGCGGTTAAGGAAATATTCGGATTTGTCTTTACGCATAGTGCTGTGTTCTCAATTTAACGTTATTTTGGCTGAAATTCTATGGGAAATTTGACCACTGATTAGACTTATTAACATTGCTAAAATATTTTTTTACCACGAAGTCACGGAGAAAATATTTTTCAAAATTAAATCTTTGAGCCTTCGTGTCTTTGTGGTAAAAGATTTGTTTTTTATTTCTCTGTGACTCTGCTACTCTGTGGTAAAGAGGAAAAAATTTTTTTCGCAGAATTTCGCCGAATATTTATCGCAGATACGCAGAAATTTTTTAACGGGATTTACTAAGTATTACTCATTACGCATTTATCATTTATTATTTATCATTGATCATTGACTTGTATTAATAAACTTTCTTACAGATTTTATTTCAAACCCCAAAAGACTATTATTAATTAAATTAACTCTATGGGGAAATCCATCAAGATCCTTCAAATATTATTTCTGCTTTTATTTTTATACTCATTCACTTTTCCTGAAGTAAAAAATTCACAAAAAAATTTTATAGTTCTAGACACAGAGACACTTGACTGGCTTGACAGGGTTGACTCTGCAGGCGGAACAGTTTCGGACAGTGTTGTTGCTGCTGTAGATGATTATGTCAAAGAAATAAAAGGGTTAAAGTATCAGACAATTAATATACGAGACCTTGTAGTCAGAGAAAACTGGTTTTGTGGAAATTTTAATTCTGCATTTGTTCCCTTGTTCCGGAATGACGACGGTTCATCTTCAATATCGGGATTATATAAGGATATAAATCATAATTATCCGTCGGGAACATTTAAAGATACAGGGCAAAGCAGCGGGCTTACAGGAAACGGTTCAAACCGTTTTCTCGAAACAGGGCTCAATCCTTATCTTGATAATGACCTCTCGGCCAATGACGCTCATTTTATGATCTACAGCATGTCTACCAACGGTGACATCGGAAGATCAGGCTGCAGAGATAATTCCAATAATGGATTTTACTTTTATCCCAAACATACAAGTGGCAATACATACTTTACTATAAACTCGAATGTTGAATCAAGCGGACTCATACCTTCTGCTGACGGATATATTATGATGCAACGAAATTCACAAAACAACAGCGAACTTTATTACCGAGATAATCTTGCAAACAGCGCTAATGCAAACTCAACCGGCGAACCAAATGAAGAGATCACTGTAGGTGCATTTAATAATTTCGGAACAATTACAACTTATATGTCAATGCAGCTCGGCGGCTATTCAATAGGAAAAAGCTTCACTCCTCAGGAAGAGCTAATTCATTATAATGCAGTTCAAAGATTAATGGATCGATTAAACAGAGAAACTTCTTCAGGTAGTGAAATAGATTTTAAATCCAAACTCTTTACATTCACAGGAAAAAATCTTGTTATAAATTATCAAACACAGCCGGGCGGGTATTTAAAATTTGAATTCCAGAATTCACTGGGAATTCCTTTTATAAATTATTCACTTTTAGTCTGTTCTCAGATCTCAGGAAATAGCTATGCACAAACAGTAAGCTGGGCATTGGGAAGTAACCTTTCTTCAATTGTAAACACTCCGGTTTTTTTAAGAATAGTAATGTCAAATGCTGAACTTTATACAATTCAATTTCAAAATCAGATCGCTCAGACCGACAGTTCTGAAAATGGATTTAAGATCGGAAATTACAAACAATTTTTTGCCGATACACTTTTATTCAGTAATAATATTCCGGCCATAAGAAAAATGAATTCTCCTGTAAAAAATGTTCAGCCGCTACTTGCACCGCAGCAAGCATGGGAAGGAAACATGATCATGACCACTTACAGCAATGTTGAATATTCATATAGTATTTTTCAAAACCGTAAAGTCTTTAAATTATGGCTTCGATCTGTCGACAATAATTCAAAATTGCTTCCTGTGTATTACGAATCTTTAGATGGTCTAAGCTGGACCAGACCAAATCTTGAATCCTATAAGTATAACGGTAACATGAACAACAATATCATAACCGATTCTCCGACCTGGGGATTTTTTACTGTCATTGATGATTCTTTGTATAATACTTCTGATTCAACAAGAAGATATAAATCAGTTTACAATACGCATACGACAGCCGCTAACAGCAGGCTTAATGTATCTTTCTCTTATGACGGACTCGTGTGGATACCTT